>Ga0315296_10002032_pt1 | contig 17405 bp, 12 predicted proteins | sample YL17G14_18_MG_FD_203921 | JGI IMG/M metagenome (GOLD analysis project Ga0315296, IMG submission 203921) | Sediment microbial communities from Yellowstone Lake, YNP, Wyoming, USA - YL17G14_18 | ecosystem: Environmental > Aquatic > Freshwater > Lake > Sediment | place: USA: Wyoming | collected... | reverse complement strand
CCGACGCAGGTGATGATCGTGCGGCCGGACCGGCTCCCCCACCTGCCGCCACCGGAGAACCCCTTCTGCGGCGCCATCGTCCAGGAGGCGTTGCAGGCCGAGGCCTACGTGCTGCGCTTTCGCCTGGCGGACAGCCCTGCCTGTCCGGCAGGCAGCGCCGCCCCCTACGACCTGGAGATCGAGCTGCCGGACTACGTCTACTTCCGCCTGGGCCTTGACCGGAAGAAGGACACCACCATCTCCATCCACCGCTCCGCGATGCACGTCATTCCGACAACGTAGCCAGCGGGAAGGCCCTGGGCGCCCCCGCCCGACGAACACAAATGGGCCTTGACAAAGGCTATACACCTAGATAGTATGAGTACAGGCACCCCAACCCCCTGGGTAGGGGTCGAGGGATAGGCGAGTGGCAGAGAGGCGAGACTAGACATGCAGGATTCGGTTCGCAGCGAGGTTCTGAAACGCCTGCGGTTCGTCGAGGGGCACCTGGAGGGCGTCCGGCGCATGATCGAGAAGGATGAGTACTGCGTCGATATCCTCAAGCAGACGCACGCCGTCCGCAAGGCCATCGAGAAGGTGGAGGCCATCATGCTGGAGGGCCACCTCCGCACCTGCGTTGTCGAAGGCATGCGCGACGGCCGCCAGGACGAGGTCGTCAGCGAGCTGATGGATCTCTACGCCCAGGCGAACCGCTAGGGGGCCGGCCGCGCCCGCGCCGAGTACAAGGCCGTGAGCGGGAGACTACAGAGCGCGCGAGGCAGGCGAGACGTAGGAAAGAATGAAGGGAGAGATGGCTGAGGGGGAGGTGAAGGAGGTCACCCTGCCGGTGGCGGGGATGAGCTGCGCCGCCTGCGTGAACAAGGTGGAGAAGGCGCTGGAGGGCTTGCCGGGAGTGGGCGCCGCTCGGGTCAACCTGGCTGCCGGCAGCGCTGGGGTCGAGTATGATCCGGGCCGCGTCGGCTACGACCAGATGGAGAAGGCCATCAGGGACGTCGGTTACGAAGTCCCCTGGGACCGCATCGAGCTGCTGGTCCTGGGCATGATGGGTACTCACTGTCAGTCCATCATCGAGAAGGCGGTGGGCGAGATGCCCGGCGTGGTCCACGTAAGGGTGAATCTGGGCACCGATTCGGTTGCCGTGGAGTACGCGGGCGCAGTCCTCAGCGCCGCCCAGATCAGGAAGACCATCCGCGAGCTGGGATACGAGGTATCTGACAAGGCTGAGGGCGAGGCCTCCCTGGACCGCGAGCGCCGGGCCCGCCAGCAGGAGATCCGCCGCCAGCTCGTCAATCTGCTCATCGCCGCGCCCCTGGGACTGCTGGTGATGGCTGGCACCTTCCGGGACTACTGGGTGCTGCACACCTTCATCCCTGCCTTCCTGGGCAACAAGTACGTCCTCTGGGCCCTGGCGACGCCGGTGGTGCTGGGCCCCGGCCGCCAGTTCTTCGTCAACAGCTTCAACGGCCTGCGCCGCGGCGTCACCGACATGAACCTCCTCTACGCAACGGGGATCGGCGCCGCCTACTTCATCGCCGTCATCAACACCTTCTGGCCCAACGCCGGCTTCGGCGGCGAAAAGGCTACTTTCTACGAATCAGCGGCCCTCCTCACCACCTTCATCGTCCTCGGCCGCTACCTGGAAGCGGTGACTCGCGGCCGCACCTCCGAGGCCATCCGCAAGCTGATGAAGCTTCAGCCCAAGCTGGCCCGCATCCTCCGCGACGGCCAGGACGTGGAGATACCGGCCGACGAGGTGCAGGCCGACGACATCCTGGTGGTGCGCCCCGGCGAGAGCATCCCCGTGGACGGCGTCGTCAGCGAAGGTTACTCGGCGGTGGACGAATCGATGATCACCGGCGAGAGCCTGCCGGTGGAGAAGAGGGCCGGCGATGAGGTCATCGGCGGCACCATCAACAAGACGGGGGCCTTCCGCTTCCGGGCCACCAGGGTGGGCAGGGAGACGGCCCTGGCCCAGATCATCAAGCTGGTGGAGAACGCCCAGGCCACCAAGGCCCCCATTCAGCGCCTGTCCGACACGGTGGCAAGCCACTTCATTCTGGGCGTGCACGTGCTGGCCCTGGGCGTCTTCCTGTTCTGGTTCTTCGGCGGGTTCAACTGGTGGTTCGACCCGAACAGTCACTTTATCCTGTCCCCCACGGAGCTCAGCGGCCTGAAGGTCTTTGGATTCTCGCTCCTACTGTCGGTGACCGTTCTGGTCATCTCCTGCCCCTGCGCCGTCGGTCTTGCCACCCCCAGCGCCATCATGGCCGGCTCCGGCCTGGGCGCCCAGAATGGCATCCTGTTCAAGGGCGCCGACGCCATGGAGGCCACGGCCAAGCTCCAGACCGTCATCTTCGACAAGACCGGCACTCTCACTAAGGGTGAGCCCTCGGTGACGGAGGTGGTGTCCCTGGACAGGCGTGAGGACGACGTGCTGCGCCTGGCGGCCATCGCCGAGAAGAACTCCGAGCACCCCCTGGGCGAGGCCATCGTGCGGGCAGCCCGAGAGCGGGGCCTGACGGTGCCCGACGCCGAGGAGTTCGCCGCTATCCCCGGCCACGGCGTGGAGGCCCGGCACAACGGTAGCCTCATTCTCCTGGGCAACCGTCGCCTGATGGCCCAGCGTCAGGTGGCCCTGGGCCCGCTCCTGGCCGAGGCTGAGCGCCTGGAGCAGGACGGCAAGACAGCCATGTTCGTGGCCGCCGACGACCAGGCGATAGGGGTGGTGGCCGTGGCCGATACTCTCAAGGACAGCTCGGCGCGGGCGGTGGAGGAGCTGCACCGCCTCGGTCTGGAGGTGGCGATGATCACGGGCGACAACCGGCGCACCGCTCAGGCGATCGCTCGCCAGGCGGGCATCGACCGGGTGCTGGCTGAGGTGTTGCCCCAGGACAAGGCGACCGAGGTGCGCAAGCTCCAGGAGCAGGGCCGGCGGGTGGCCATGGTCGGCGACGGCATCAACGACGCCCCCGCCCTCGCCCAGGCCGACGTGGGCCTGGCCATCGGCTCGGGCACCGACGTGGCCAAGGAGACGGGCCACGTCATCCTGGTCAAGGACGACCTGCTGGACGTGGTGGGGGCCATCCAGATCGCCAGGTTCACCATGAGGAAGGTGAAGCAGAACCTGGCTTGGGCCTTTGGCTACAACACCGCTGCCATCCCCCTCGGTGCCGGCATCCTCTACCCGTTCTTCGCCCAGGTGGTGAGCCCCGAGCTGGCGGCCTTCTTGATGGCCATCAGCTCCCTCAGTGTGACGCTCAACGCTATGTCCATGCGGGGCTTCCGGCCGCCTATCCGCCGCGGCGGCCGGCCGGCGGCCGGACGGCCGCCCGTCCGGGCGGAGACGGCTCCGCGGGAGGCGAAGGGGGTCGGGCAGCGGCTGGAGGAGGTTCACTAGTGCACGGGCAGCGGTCAACCTACGTCAGCGCTCTCATCTACACGGCGGCCTCCCTGCTGGGCGCGTCCGCCTTCCTGGCGGCCACCACCCTTCGCGGGGACTACGACTGGGTGGCCCGCCTGGGCGGCGCCGGCTGGGTCTTCTCGCTCATGATGATCATCTTGATGCCCACGGTCACGCCCTGGGTGAAGAAGCGGCTGGGCGGACGCCAGGGGTGACCGGCTCCATGCGGTCGGTGCGTCAGGCGAGCCCGGCGGTCCTCGTGGCCGCCGTCCTCGCGCTGGCTTTCGCTGCTGCCTGCGGTGGCGACGGCGAGCCGGCCGCTCAGGCGCCCGAATCGGCGCCCACGCCCTCGCCGCTGACACTGGTCGACGGCGGCCAGGGCGGCGTCACCATCCAGGTGACCTGGGTGACGACGGACCTCCTGGCTTCCCCTGAGATGGAGGACGCCGGCGACCTGGACCTTGCCCGATACCTGGCGTTCTACGTGCGCCTGGACGCAGACTCGGCTGACCTCTCGAAGTACGACCTCGGCCGCATCAGCGTTCTCCGCGACCTGAGCGGCGGCGAATACCAGCCGGAGGCGTGGCGCCCGCTGAACGTCGCAGGCGATCATCGCGAGGGACTGCTCACCTTCCGCAAGGTGGAGCTGGGAGGCGAGGGCGTCGAGCTGGTGATCCGGGGCGTCGGCGGCGTGGCCGAGAGGTCCTATCGCTGGTTCACGCTTCCCGGCGGCTGAGACGGGTGCTGCGGCTGGGGGCGCATGCTATCATGATTAGTGTTGGTAGTCATCGATGTCGAGGAATGACGCCGACTAGGGATTGTGAGGAATAGTTTGCGTTCTTCCGTTAAGCTGGGCTCCATCTTCGGGGTGCCCATCGGCCTCAACTATTCCTGGTTCCTCACCTTCGGCTTCGTTATCCTGATCCTGGCCATCCGCGTCTACCCGGACATCTTCCCCGATTCCGGCGCCCGGCTCTACTGGCCCATGGCCATCGTCAGCGGGGTGCTATTCTTTGCCTCCATCCTCACCCACGAGATGGCCCACAGTCTCATCGCCAAGGCTTACGGCATCCCCGTGAAAGGGATTACGCTCTTCATCTTCGGGGGCGTGTCCCAGATCACCAAGGAGGCGGCACGGCCGCTGGCGGAGTTCATCATGGCCTTCGCGGGGCCGGCCACCAGCGTCCTGCTGGCCGGGGTGTTTGGGCTCCTCTGGTGGCTCGCGGGCGCCGGGGAGGACAAGCCGCTGGCAGTCGTACTTGAGTGGCTCTGGCTCATGAATCTCTTCCTGGGGGCCTTTAACCTGGCGCCTGGCTTCCCGATGGACGGCGGGCGCATCCTGCGCTCCGCCCTCTGGGGGATCACCGGCAACTACCGCCAGTCGACCCGCTGGGCCTCACGCGTCGGTCAGTTCATGGCCTACACGCTCATGGCGGTGGGCTTCGCCGGCATCCTACGGCTTATCCCCTGGCTGGACCCTGTGGGCAGCCTGTGGCTGATTGTGCTGGGGATGTTCCTGGAGAGCGCCGCTCGTCAGAGCTGGCGGCAGGTGCGCACCCTGGAGTTCCTGAAGACCTTTCGCGCCCGCGACATCATGACGACGGATTTCCCTACGGGCGAAGCCAGCGCCTCCATCGCCGAAGTGCTGGCCGCTAACCCGGTGGCGGCGCGCGTCGGCTGCGTGTTCGTCGTCGAGGGTGAGCGGGTGGCGGGCCTCATCCAGGCCGATGCCCTCCGCGGCCTCAGTCGGGCCCGCTGGCAGACCACCCCTGCCGGCGAGCTGATGACGCCCACCGTCCGGGTGCGAGTCGTCAGCCCTGAGGAGGACGCCGCCAGCATCCTCCAGACCATGGAGGCGGAGGACCTTTCCTGTCTACCCGTGGTGGAGGGTGGGCGTCTTCTCGGGCTCGTCTCCAGGGAGGGTCTGGCCCGCCTGCTGGTCGGGCACCGAGAACTAATCGCTTAGGTCCATCGCGGGGAAGGGCTAGCAGTGGGCAGCGGGCGTCCGGCTTCCCGGCTACGGTTGGAGGGTGTGCGGTTCTCACCCTTGCGACGCTCGGCGGCCCTGCTGGCTGGCCGCGCTGCCGGCTTCGCCAGCCGTGCCCTGCGACGGGGCGGCGGCACCGCCCTTCCGGGCCTGGTCGCCGAGACGCTGGCCCCCGGTCTGGCCGCCGAGCTGGCCTCTCAGCTAGGCAGCGGCTCCCTCATCGTTACCGGCACCAACGGTAAGACCACCACGGCCCGCATGATAGCGGGCATCGCTTCGACAGCCGGGCTCCAGCCCCTGCCGAACCGCAGCGGCTCCAACCTGATGCGGGGCATCGCCACGGCCCTCATGGATGAGGCCGACATCCGGGGTCGGCTAAGGGACGGCCCGCAGCGCCTCGGCGTCTTCGAGGTGGACGAGGCCACCCTGCCGCAGGCGGTGGAGGCCCTGCGACCCCGCGTGCTCCTTTTCACCAACCTTTTCCGCGATCAACTGGACCGCTACGGGGAGGTGGACTCGGTGGCGGCGCGCTGGCGTCGCACCCTGGAGTCCGCTGACCCCTCGACGGCGGTGCTCCTCAACGCCGACGACCCCTCCGTGGCCGCCCTGGCCGATGTCGCCCCCGGCGAGGTGGTCTGCTACGGCCTCGATGACCCCTCGGTGGGCCTCTCCTGCGCGGAGCATGCCGCCGACGCCCGCTGGTGCCCCTCCTGCGGCAGCGACTACCGCTATTCGGTCCTCTTCTACGGCCACGTCGGCCACTGGTTCTGCCCCGGCTGCGGTCGCTGCCGACCGGCGCCCCAGGTGAGGGCGACCGCTGTGACCAGGGAGGACGGCCGGACGCTGATCGGGGTCGAGACGCCGGTGGGGCAGCTTTCGCTGTCGCTGGCCCTCAGCGGCCTCTACAACGTCTACAACGCCCTGGCCGCCGCTGCCGCCGGCCTGGCTCTGGGCGTGGGTCTGGAGGCGATAGGGGAGGGAGTCTCAAGCGCCACGGCGGCCTTCGGTCGTCAGGAGTCATTCGAGGTCGATGGGCGCCGGGTGCTGGTTCTGCTGGGCAAGAACCCTACCGGCCTCAACCAGGTGCTGCGCACCATCGCGGCTGCCGATACGGAGAAGCACCTGCTCTTCTTCCTCAACGATGACATAGCTGATGGGCGGGACGTCTCCTGGATCTGGGACGCCGACTTCGAGCTGCTGGCGGGCCAGCCCGGCACCTGGGTCCTCTCCGGCACCCGCGCCGAAGACCTGGCCCTGCGCCTGAAGTACGCCGGGCTGGAGACACCGGCCGCCGTCGAGCCCGACGTGGCGGCCGCCCTGGCGCGGGCCCTGCGGGAGACGCCGCCGGGCGGGCTCCTCTATGTAGTGCCCACCTATACCGCCATGCTGCGTGTCCGCGAGCTGCTCGCCCGCCGCGGACGCCGCGCCCACTACTGGGAGGAACCGTGAGGAAGGTCCTGCGCCTGGCTCACCTCTATCCACGGCTCATGAACATCTACGGCGACCGCGGCAACATCCTCTGCCTGCGCCGCCGCTGTGAGGCCCGCGACATCGAGCTGGTGGTAGAGGATCTGGACCTGGGTGTTCCCCTGGACCCGGCTGCCTACGACCTTATCTTCATGGGCGGGGGACAGGACCGGGAGCAGCGGCGCATCGCCGAGGACCTAGCCATCGGCAAGGGCGAGGCGTTGCGAAAGGCGGCGGAGGGCAGCGTGGCGATGCTGGCCGTCTGTGGCGGCTACCAGCTCTTCGGCCGCTACTATCGGCCGGCGGCGGGCGAGGAGTTGCCCGGCGCTGCCGTCTTCGACGCCTGGACTGTACACCCTGGCGAGGGCGCCCGTCGCTGCATCGGCGATGTGGCGGCGCGCTGGGAGGGCGGCACCCTGGTCGGCTTCGAGAACCACGGCGGCCGCACCTACCTGGGTTCCGGCGCCCGCCCCCTGGCCCGCGTCGAGAGAGGGTTTGGCAACAACGGTGAAGACGGCGGCGAGGGGGCGGTCTACAGGAACGCCTACGGGACCTACCTGCACGGCTCCCTGCTGCCCAAGAACCCGCGCTTCACCGATCACCTCCTGCGCCTCGCTCTGAACCGCCGTTACGGGGAGGTGGAGCTGGCCCCTCTGGACGATAGCATCGAGGAGGCGGCCCACGCCGCCGCCCTGCGCGTCGCCCGCCGACGCGCGGTGCGCGCCCGCCGCTAGGGCGGACGCTGGCTGCTCACAAGGTCCCCTTCTGCTAGAATGGCATGCTATCCCTCTCACCACCGTCGGGGCCGAGGCGGCCGTCCTCTCCCGGGGAGGCACGAGTCGGCCCCGGCCGGAGGCACAGATGCGTCAGAGCTTCTTCTTCGAGGGCCAGGTGACCAAGAAGGCGGACGCCCGCAGGGACAGGACGCGGCCGTTTGTCTATCTGCCCTTCACGGTGCCGCCGCGTACGGTGCGTCTGGAGGTCAGCTATCACTTCGAGCACCCGTTGCGGGACGAATTCGCCGGTGGCGGCGGCAATGCCCTGGACCTGGGCATCTTCGACCCGCGGGGCACCGACTTCCTGACGGGCGGCTTTCGCGGCTGGAGCGGCCGCGCCCGCTGGAACTTCTACATCACCCCTACCTCGGCTACGCCGGGCTACCTGCCCGGCCCCCTGACGCCCGGCCGCTGGAACGTATGCCTGGGCGCCGCTGAGCTCGAAGACCCGACCTGTCGTTACTGGCTAAACGTGGACCTGGATGTGCTGACGGAGGACCAGGAGCCGGAGGATGTCGAGGTCTCCTCTCGGCCCGCCGTGCCGGACCCGCAGCCAGTGCGAGGCGCCAGCGGCGGCTCCCCGGGCCCGCCTCAGGCGGGCCGCTGGTACCGGGGCGACCTCCATAGCCACACCGTCCACAGCGACGGCCTCAACACCATCCCAGAGCTGGCGGCCTATGCCCGCGAGCGCGGCCTTGACTTCCTGGCCATCACTGACCACAACACTTGCAGTCACCACGCTGAGATGGCCCTCCTCCGCGATGCGGGCATCTTGCTGGTGCCGGGCGAAGAGGTCACCACCTATGGTGGTCACGGCAACGTCTGGGGCCTGCGTGAGTGGGTGGACTTCCGTTGCCAGGACGACGACGCCCTCCGGCGTGTCATCGAACATGCCCTGGGGAAGGGTGGCCTCTTCTCCATCAATCATCCCAAGAGCATAGGGCCGCCCTGGGAGTCTCCGGCCGTGAGGGCGCCCTGCATGGAGGTCTGGCAGGCGGTTTGGCGCTGGTACAACTGGGAGTCGCTGGACGCCTGGGAGAGGATGCTGGTCGAGGGGGAGCGCATCGTCGCCGTGGGAGGCAGCGACTGCCACTCCGTCCCGCCGGCGCGCCCCTCGCACCCCCACGGCCCCGGTGAGCCGACCACCTGGGTCTACGTGCCCGGGCCTCTGAGCGAGGAGGCGCTCCTGGAAGCCATCGGTCAGGGGCACGTGTTCATATCCGAGGACCCGGGGGGACCCTTCCTCACCCTTTCGGCCGACATCGACGGCCATGGCCGATTCGAGCACATGATGGGCGACACCCTGGAGGTATCCGAAGGGTCGCGGGTGACCATCCGCGTCCAGTACCGCGGCCTCGCCGGCAAGAAGCTCCGTCTTCTGCGAGGGCGTGACGTGATAGAAGAGACGGTCGTCGAAACGGAGGAAGTGACGCGGGACCTGCCTCTGGTTGTCTCGGAGCCGGGGTACCTGCGGGCCGAGGTCAAGGGCTTCCGCGGCCGCCCGGAGCGAGGCGAGGTAGTCCACGCCATGACCAACCCGCTCTACCTGCGGCCCCTGCCGGCGTGAGCCGTCCCGGTTCTCGGTTCATTGGTTTGTGGTTGCGGATGCCCTCTCAGGGCTAGGAAGGGTCTGAACTCATGAGTGCGCCTCCCCCTTGGAAGCTCATCGTCGTCTCCCACACGCACTGGGACCGCGAGTGGTACTTCGCCTTCGAGGTCTTCCGGGCGCGGCTCGTGGGCATGATGGACCAACTCCTGGACCTTCTGGACAGGGACCCCGGCTTCCGCTGCTTCATGCTCGATGGGCAGACCATCGTCCTGGACGACTACCTGAAGGTGCGTCCGGACCGCCGCGCTGACATCGAGCGGCTGGCGCGGGCAGGCCGCCTGCAGGTTGGGCCCTGGTACTTCCAACCCGATGAGTTCCTGGTGGGCGGCGAGTCGCTGGTACGCAACTTGATGTGGGGCCTGCGGGCCGCCCGTCAGTTTGGCGAGCCGATGATGGTGGGCTACCTGCCGGACTGCTTCGGCCAGATCGCCCACATGCCGGCCCTCCTGCGCGGCTTCGGCATCGAGAACGCCGTCTGGTGGCGGGGCGCCGACGAAAGTCTGGCCAAGACGGAGTTCTTCTGGCGCGCCCCCGACGGAAGCGAGGTGCTGACCGTCCACTTGCCCGATGGCTACGGTATCGCCAACGGCCTGCCGGCTGAGCGGGAGGCCCTGCTGGAGACCATCCGCCGCATACGCGAGGCCCTGGAGCCTCGCGCCACCACCCCCTATCTGCTCCTGATGAACGGAAGCGACCACATGCCGGCCCAGCTCGAGCTCGCCGGCATGATCGCCGCCGCCAACGAGGCCCTGACCGATGCGGAGCTGGTGCACGGACACCTGCCCATGCTGTTCGCAGGCATCCGGGAGGTCATGGGAGAACGGGCCGGGGCCTGGCCCCGCCACCAGGGCGAGCTCCGTAGCGGCCAGCGCGCTCACTTGTTGCCGGGGACCCTCTCGACTCGTATGTGGATCAAGCAGCGAAACCAGGAGTGCGAAGACCTGCTCGCCCGCTGGGCGGAGCCCCTTTCCCTCTGGTCGGCCCTACTTCGGAAACGCCTGGGCGAGGGGTGGCGGGAGCCAGCGGTGCCGCCGTGGCCGCTCAGCCCCTATCCCTCGCAGCCCGCCTCCGTGGCTGGCCTCTTGGACGAGGCCTGGGGCGAGCTGCTCCGCAACCAGCCCCACGATTCCATCTGCGGCTGCAGCATCGACCAGGTGCATGACGAGATGCGCGTGCGCTTCGACCGCTGCTGGCAGATCGGAGAGGAGTTGACGCGGGTGGCCACGCGCCGCCTCTGCGCCCAGATGCCCTCCAGCGAGGGCCTGGGTATGGCTGTCTTCAACCCGTCGAATGGCCCTCGCACCGATTTCGTAACCGTGGAGCTAAACAGGCGCGAGGGCGAGGAGCCGCTGGAGGTAGTCGACCCGTCGGGACAGACCATCCCCTGCCAGGTGCTGACGCGGGAGCGCAGGGAGTCGCCCCTGGGGCCGGTGGACCAGGAGGTGTCGGCATTCTTCCACATCCAGGTCGGCTTTGTGGCGCCTGACGTGCCCGGCTTCGGCTACCGGACCTTTCGCGCCGTGTACGGCCCTCCCCACCCGGCGGCCGCCGGAGGGGGCACCAGTATCGAGAACGAGTTCTTCCAGGTGACGGCCGATCCCGAAGACGGTACGCTCACCGTTCTCGACAAGCTCAGCGGTCGCCGCCTCTCCGGCCTCAACCGCTTTGTTGACGGCGGCGACCGAGGTGACGAGTACAACTATTGCCGGCTCGCCCGCGATGAAGTGGTGGACCACCCCCCCCGCCCACCGCGCATCGCCGTGGTGGAGGGCGGCCCTTCTCGCTGGACGCTGGAGGTGGCACTCGACTACAGCCTGCCGTGCGCCCTGGCCAAGGACCGCGACGAGCGCTCGCCGGAGCGAGTTGAGTGTCCCATCCTGAGCAGAGTCAGTCTCTACCCCGGCCTGCGGCGCATCGACATCCACAGCAAGGTGGAGAACCGCGCCGGGGAGCATCGCTTGCGCGTCCACTTCCCCGCCGGCCTCCCGACTGACATCTCCCACGCCGAGCAGCACTTCGGCGTGATCACGCGCCCCCTGGCCCTGCCCGCCTGGGACAAAACGTGGGCCGAGGAGCCGATGGGCACATACCCCCAGAAGTCCTTCGTGGACGTGTCCGACGGCCAGCACGGCCTGATGCTCGCCAACCGCGGCCTCCCGGAGTACGAGGTACTGCCCGGCGAGGGCAGTGTCACCATCGCCCTCACGTTGCTGCGCTGTGTGGGATTCCTGGCCCGTTTCGACCTGACGTCGCGTCCCACCATAGCGGGCCCGCTTGTCCCTACACCGGACGCCCAGATGCTCGGCCGGCACGCTTTCGACTACGCCCTCATCCCCCACGAGGGCGACTGGGAGCAAACCTGGCCGGAAGCGCACCGGTTCGCCGTGCCGATGCGGGCGCGCCGCGTGGAGGACGGCTCGGGCGCCCTGCCGACGGACGGGGCCCTCTTGGCTCTCGAGGGCCCGGCCTTCGTCGTCTCCGCCCTCAAGCGGGCCGAAGACGGGAGCGGCGTCGTCGTCCGGCTCTACAACGTCACCCCCGGTCCCGCCTCGGGCCGGGTGCGGCTGGTGGAACCGTTCCAGGGCGCCGAGTTCGTCAACATGGAGGAGGCGTTCCTTGCGGAGGCGCCCCTGGAGGACGGCAGGGTGCGGCTGGAGGCCCGGCCCAACCAGGTTCTCAACCTCCGCTTCCGCACCGGAGGGCTGTGAAGCTGCTTGCCGGCAGGGGTCCGGCGTGGAGGACCATTGCCCCATGAGCCTACCCGGGAACCCCAAGCTGGTGGTCATCGGCGCCGGCAGTGTCATCTTCGGCGTCGACCTCCTGAGTGACCTTTTCCAGACACCGGAGCTCAAGGGCTGCCGGCTCGCCCTGGTGGATGTAGATGCCGCCAAGCTGGAGCGCATGGCGGGGCTGGCGGCCCGCCTCAACGAGGCCTCGGGCTGGGGCGTCTCCCTGGAGGCGTCCACCGACCGGGCGGCGGTCCTGGACGGCGCCGACTTCGTTGTGACGGCGGTAGAGGTGCGCCGGGACGACCTCTGGAAGCTGGACCACGAGCTCTGTCTGAAGCACGGCTTCCCCTCCGTCCTCAGCGAGAACGCGGGGCCGGGCGGCCTCTCCCACGCCCTCCGCTCCGTTCCCCTGGTCATCGATGTCTGTCGGGACGTGGAGCGCCTCTGCCCAACGGCGCTCCTCATCAACTACACCAACCCGGAGGGGCGCGTCTGCCTAGGCATCCGGCGCCACACAGGGGTGCGGGCCGTGGGCCTCTGCCACGGCGTGGCCGGAACCGTCCTCTGGGCGGCGCTTCTCCTAGAGCGTTTGCTAGAGGACATCGAGCTCCTGGCTGGCGGCGTGAACCACTTCACCTGGATCACCAGCCTGCGCGACCGGCGTTCCGGTGAGGACCTCTACCCGGAGTTCCGGCGTCGGCTGGCGGAGCAGCCGCCCGAAGTGCAACCTCTGTGCCGGCTGCTCTTCGAGCGCTTCAGCCTCTTCCCGACCACGGGCGACAACCACGTAGGCGAGTTCATCGGCTGGGCGCACGAGGTGGTGGGCACGAAGGGCCACGACTTCGCTGCCCTCGAAGCCGAGCGGAGGCACCTGAGTCGCCAGCTCGAGGACTGGAACGCGGGCACCGAGGCGGTGGAGCCGCTGCTCAGCCAGCCACCCCGCGAGAGGGCGCTGGGTATCTCCGCCGCCGGGCTGGTAGCCGACCTCGTGGCTGGCCGGTCGGCGCCCAGGCACTCCCTCATCCTCCCCAATGACGGCTACGTCGACAACATCGATGCCGGTGCCGTGGTCGAGGTGCCGGGGGTTATCGAGAGGGGAAAGGTTGGCGGCCTCCCGATGGGGTCCCTGCCGGGACCTATCGCGTCCATGGTGGCCCGCGAGGTGGAGATCCAGGAGCTGGTCGTGGACGCCGCCGTCTCCGGCTCCCGGGAGCTCGCTCTCCAGGCCCTGCTCATCGACCCCGTGGTGCACAGCGCCCGCGCCGCCGAAGCGTTCCTGGACGAGGTGCTTTCGGTGCATCGCCCATACTTGCCCTCGTTCGCGTAGCTCCTTCCTCCTGTCCTGCCCGTGATCCCTCATAAGCAGATGTTGCCGAATGGCATTGCTGCCTCTACACACTGTTGCCCAACCTTCCTCACGCCTCTGACGATTGCTCGCTCGGCCGCCTTCCAGAGCTACCGTCCGCCTGTGGCGGATTGGTCGATTCGGCGTGGCAACTGCGCTGGGTTGAGCTTGAGTTGGACGCGAGCGGGCGACTACAATAGGTGTTGCCCGAATCCGGCGCTCTAGCCGCCCCGAGGAGTTGAGCACTGGGTTCGGGAGCACAGAGGCAACTCCGCGGTCAAGAGGACGGGAGTTGAACCTGTATCGGGGCCCTTAGCTCAGCTGGTAGAGCACCGGACTTTTAATCCGGGTGTCCTGGGTTCGAGCCCCAGAGGGCCCACCACCAATCTAAACTCACCGCATAACTGATTCCCCTCTTGCGCATAACGGCCGTTCACCGTTAAACTGCACCCAGTCGGTGGCAGCAAGCACACGACTCCGAGGTGAGGAATGTCCGCAGAAATCCGCACGGTGAGCTATCCGACCAAGACGATCTCCGAGTGGGCCGAGTCCTGGCATCGCCGGACCGAGGCCGAGAACATCGCGCCGCGCACGATCGAGACCTATGCCCTGGCCGTCCGCCAGCTCGACCAGTTCCTCGCCGAGCGAGGCATGCCCCGCCATCTCGAGGGTCTCACCCGCGAGCACCTCGAGGAATACATACTGCACGTCGTCCAGACCCGCCGCCCGGCGACCGCAGCCAACCGCTATCGCAGCCTGCAGCAGTTCTTCAAGTTCCTGGTGCTCGAGGGTGAGATGAAAGAGTCGCCCATGAAGGCCCTCAGGGCCCCCAAGGTGCCGGACCAGCCCGTTCCGGTGCTCCTGGAGGACGACCTCAAGCGTCTCTTCAAGGCCTGCGCGGGGACCGGCTTCACTGACCGCCGCGACTCCGCGATGATCAGGCTCCTCCTCGACACCGGCATGAGGCGCGCCGAGATCATCGGACTGACGGTGTCGGACATCGACTGGCGAGAGCGGACCCTGAGCGTCCTGGGCAAGGGTCGCCGCGTTCGGCTTGTTCCCTTCGGGCGCAAGTCTTCGGCGGCCCTGGACCGATACCTCTCAGCCCGCAGCCGACACCCCCTGAGCCACCTTGACGAGCTCTGGCTAGGCGGGCGCGGCCCGCTGACGGGCGAGGGCCTGTACCAGGCCATTCAGGAGCGCGGCAGGAAGGCAGGCTTGCCCAAGGTGTGGGTCCACCAGCTCCGCCATACCGCCGCGCATATGCTCTTGTCGGCTGAGATGCTCGAGGGAGACGTGATGCAGGTGATGGGCTGGCGTTCCCGGGCCATGCTATCGCGCTACGCCGCCTCAGCAGCCTCTGAGAGGGCTAGAGCAGCCCATCGGAGGGTGAGTCCCGGAGATAGGGTCTAGGCCGTTCTTGGTCCTAGGCAGGTCTACCGAACAAGAGCCTTATAAGGCCCGGCACGTGCGTAGACCAGACCACCAGTGATCGCGCTCTCTGCGTCAGTGTCCTCGGGCTTCATCAGAGCGAGGTACCCGACGTCACCTGCGATCAAGTGAATCGCCACGAAGTCTGGCGTCCATGGCGAGCTGTTACCATCGAGAATGACCTCACCCCGGACGATTCTGTCTTCCCTCTTCGACACAGTCGCGTCACGCACGGTGCACAGCTCAGTGACCCAGATCCAACGGGCCAGCGGCTTCCCACGGAAGAGATCGCGGACTTTCCGTACTAGACCACGTTCCCGAGCGAACCTCTTATAGTCGTTTGATCTTGTCAGATATGTTCTCAGCACGATGTTGCTCGGCATGCCCCGTCCCAAGACGCTCCCAAAGACCATGTCCGTTAAGCGCGCAGCCTTCTCCTCCGCCTCGACGCCCGTCATGCTGATACCCGGCGGAACAGGAATGAGCGCCGCATGCAGCCGCCCTTTGGCAGACACGGGCCATCCAGCGTTTCCCTCGAACGCTGGCCACTGCATGTCTATCTCCACTGAGCAATGCTGCTTCTTCCCGCGCCCTGAACTGGCGTTCGCCACATACATCTTCCGGAAAGGCCCTCGTTGGTCGTCATGCACGAGCAGATAGTTGATCCACTGCGAACTCCGCCAGAACCGAATCTCTCTCCCCTCCCATTGCACCTTCGCCTGCTCCCCTGCCGCCTGCGACGGATCGTACCCGTGACCCACCGCCACCGCCGCATGCAATCCCCCCTTGAGCTCAAGAAGCAGAATCGGCGCGATGCCCGCCTCCAAGTACGGATGAATGATTTGCATCGCCGACTCACGACTCGCTATTCCGAGGCTGAGCGGATTGTACCCCATCTTGCGAAGAGCACCTTCCATCTCTTCCCATGACAGACCTGTAGAACCCAGCACTCGTTCCCCGAGAGCGTAGTCGGTGGCCAACTCGGTGATCTCGGCCACCGTAGAGGTCGGCAGTCCGAACTTGCGCCCCGCTACCATCGTGCTCATCCAAATCGCACAGCTCCCACAGCAACCGACCCTCGTGTCTTGCTCCAGGAACGGAGCCCCTGATACTACCAGACGAGACCCACACACATTGACTTCGAACTCCGAAAGCGCCAAAGGGAAATCGGCCTCCGGAGCAGCTAAGAGCGGCTGCAGAACGGTTCTTCCCACCTTCCGTGTCCTCAGCGGGCGCACCACGCAATACCCTAAGTATTCCCCTCCGACCTTACCGGCTTCCAGATTCGCCAGCCCTCTCCTTGTTACCTTGACACCCAGGAAGTGAAGCCGTGTCGTGTGGCGTTCGTAGTTTGGGAACGCCCGTGCGTAGTACCTCTGGTACGCCCGCCGATAATCGCCGTCAACGTACTCTTTCTCCATGATGATCGTCTTGCACCGCCCCGACCGCACTATCGTGTCAATCAGAGCGAAGCCCGCCGGACTCACCGCGTGCAGCGGTTCAGCCACAATCGCTGAAACCAGCGAATCAAGACCCTCACTTGAGGTCACGTCGATGATCTCGAACTTATCGAAGGCTCGTTCGAATCGGTAGGGCTTCATGACGAAGAAAAGGGGGTGGCAATCCAGCCACCCCTCACCCGAAACTGAACTCTACTAGGTGACTTTCCTCAGCCGATCCTGGTGAGGAACCGCAAACTGCTCGCGTTCAGACGGCGGTCGCTCCGACCGCATCACCTTCGCGTACGTCTCCAGCGCCTTCCTCACCCGAGCTCGGTCGGGCTTGAAGTCGCCCTTCTTCGGCCAACCTCTCGTCGCCATATGCACCGCCTTAGGGACAGCAACTCCCTGCACGCTAGAACGCCCGGCGTACCGTCAAGGTTAACAGTGGCCTCAAACGAGTTGTCGGCACGAGGCGGGGAATCCTTTGCCATTCGCGCCCTAGTCGCCACCTTTTGGTGGATAGTATCACGACCACCCCCAAGAATCAACCCCCAACAGCGAACAACTGCACGATCCTCTTCATCCGGAGACTCCCCTCCCTGCTCTACTCAACCCCCTCACCACCTGCCTACCACCCGAGACGTGGCCGCTCCATCGGTAACTGGAAGTCTCCCCGCTCGCGCAGCAGCCCGTCGGTGAAGATCACGTCGCCCGACCCGAGGTCCTTGTTCAGGTACTTCGCGCAGTAGACCGCGACCGCATCCGCCCCCGACTTCCACACCTCTCGAATCTTGTTGCCGCCACCGATCTTGAACCAGAGACGGCCCATCACCTCGATTTCCCACCCGCCCAGTCCACCTAAGTCAGCGAGCCCGTGGAAGTGCGGCCACCCATTCCGCTGGTACTCGAGCGCCACCACCGCCGCAATTGGCCGCCGAAGGATTCCCTCCGACTGCCGCAAGAGACGGAACACATCTGCCCTGGCCTTCCCGTCGCAGACGCGCCGGGGGATATCGACGCCGAACACCCGCTCTTGGCGGACTCGCTTAGGGTCATAGGTCAGCGTCAGGTACAGGTCCCAGGGCCGGAGGGTCGCAATCCAAGGCCCCGCCGCCTTCCGAGCAGCAGCCGCCAATTGCCGCGTCGCCATCACGCGCTCCTCTTCCTCGCGCAGGTACCTTGTCAGCCTCCCGTCCACCGCATCCTCCGTTTGGGGGGC
>Ga0315296_10002029_pt1 | contig 17424 bp, 16 predicted proteins | sample YL17G14_18_MG_FD_203921 | JGI IMG/M metagenome (GOLD analysis project Ga0315296, IMG submission 203921) | Sediment microbial communities from Yellowstone Lake, YNP, Wyoming, USA - YL17G14_18 | ecosystem: Environmental > Aquatic > Freshwater > Lake > Sediment | place: USA: Wyoming | collected... | reverse complement strand
ACTGTGCCAACTGCATCCAGAGGTCGTCGCTGCAGCCTCCCGTGCGGGCCTGGTGCCAGGCGGCCTCGACATCCTTTTCCCAGATAAATATTTGAACAAGCGTGGAATGATCCGCACCCCTGTGCCAAGATCGGTCTGCTGGGGTTCTGCCTTTGTTCTCGTGGGCGACCGTCTTTCGAATATATTCAAGCGCCTGCTGCCGCCAGTTGGGCCATTCTCTGGCACGGTCTGCGTGTTTTTTAAGCTGCTTATAGTTTTCAAGATGCGGGTGCTCGGCGAAATTTGCCCAGATAAGCTGCATTGCCTCGGCGTGGCGTTTTCGCTGCTGATATTCATCGGCAAGAAATTCCCGCAATCGGCTGTCGGTATTCTTAGGAAATGCCTGCAATCCTTTTTCAGCCCACTCCAGAGCCTGGTCTGGTTTGCCGGCATCTATATACGTTTGAGCAATCTGAAGGAATCTGTACTCGCTTGAAAGGTCTCTGCTCTGCACAGCTACAAGCGATTCGACATCGTCATCGACACAAGCCAGAGCCTCCATAATCGAAGTCAGCCGATATCGGCGGTGGTCATAAGCCCTTTCCATCTGGCCAGGTCTAAGTGCCGGCACTTTTGCCCACTCAGCCTCTGCCAGATTCCGGTAGACCGCCAGGCCTTTTTCACCGAGCACATCAGCATAGGCTTCGGCTGCGCCGCCAAAAGTGTCCCAATCTGTGGTCAGCTCCCACTCGAACAGCCGCCTGGCCAATGCTTCAGGGTCCGGCTTGGCTTTTGCACACGCTTTGTGGTGAATTTCCTGTAGGCGTTCCAGAATAGGGGTCATATATCCATCCGAATCGTCCATTTCACCCAGAGCTTCCTCAACTCGGCCCAGAGCATGTTCTGTCAAGTCAATAACCTCCTGAGCGTAGCCATCCGCCAGCAGCTCATCTATGCAATCAACTACGGTGTTTATCTTTCTGGCAAAACCGGAAGCAGCCTCGTAATCGACAAAACCCCGCGTCTTGGTGGCTTGATTGATCGTTTGCTTAAAGAATGCCAAATCCGGGCCTTTTTGCTTCGACCGGGCGGCCTTGAACATCAGTCGGTCACACAGTTTCTCGTCTTCCATCATCTGCTCTACGATGATCTCAACCAGCGCGGAAATCTCCTGGCCGGATAAATACTCCCGCACGTCATCAAGCGTGATGGCTGGCTTGGATTTTTTGGCTTTTGCCTTTTGCCCGGAAGGCGGCTGCCTTGCAGAATCCACGCCCCCTTCAAGATAGGTCAGGCCCACGGCTACGCAATGTTTGCAGAATACCCCGGCATCTCCCATCGGGCAATCGCACGAACCGTCAAGCTCGGCATCTTTTACCCGCAGCTTTACATTGTAATCGTGCGTACCAGCAACCTTAGCGAACAGCGTATTTTTGTCTTCCAGCAGTGAAATTACTCTGCCCTGCTGATGGTAATCCAGACCCCGCTCCCACGACCGGCTATCGGTTAGTTCCTTCAGTTGTGCCTTTGATAGCTTCACTAAGTTAGACAAACCTCATATCAAATCATAATTTCCGGTCCAATTTTCTATAGCTTACAGCTTCGGCGATGTGCTCTGGCGCAATATTCTCGGTGCCGGCAAGGTCGGCGATTGTCCGGGCGACCTTGCAGATTTTGTCATGGGCGCGGGCGGAAAGACCAAATTCGGTCATCGCCTGCTTGAGTATCAGCTCGCCAGCAGAGTCGAGCGTGCAGAATCTTTCAATCTGCTTGTGGGTCATCCTGGCATTGGTCATCCCGACCCTGTCGGGACTGCCATCACCGAAGCGCTTCGCTTGAACATCTCTGGCCCTGGTAACGTCCTGCCGCATCGTCGCTGAGCCAAGCTGGCCCGCCCTCGAACGGAGCCTGCTGAAACTTATCGCGGGCACATCAATATGAATGTCAATTCTATCCACCAACGGGCCGGATATCTTCGACACGTATCGTTCTATCTGGCCGGGCGTGCACCTGCACCTTCTCGAATCCGTGCCAAAATATCCGCAGGGGCAGGGATTCATCGCCGCAACGAGCATGAATTGAGCGGGAAAGCGAACGGTGCCTTTGGCCCGTGAGACGGTGACGAAACCATCCTCCAACGGCTGACGAATCATTTCAAGAACGTGCCGTGGAAATTCGACAAATTCATCCAGAAACAATATTCCGAAATGGCTCAGTGACAGCTCGCCCGGCCGCGGCACCGTTCCGCCGCCGACCAACGCCGGGCCGCTGGCTGTATGATGCGGCATCCGCACCGGACGAGTGGCCAAAAGCGCCTTATTCTTGCCCAATAGGCCCACGGAGGAGTAAATACGGGTGGTCTGGAGCGATTCTTCAAGGCTCAAAGGCGGCAGAATGGTCGCCAATCTTTGGGCCAGCATCGTCTTTCCCGCCCCCGGCGGGCCAATCATCATAATATTGTGTCCGCTGGCGGCGGCAACGGTCAGCGCCCGTTTGACACTCTCCTGGCCCTTGACGTCCGCAAAATCCACCTCGTAGCCGGACGCCTCATTAAAAAGCTCCTCGATGTTGATGGTGGTGGTCTCAAGAGGCAACTGTCCGGAAAGAAAGCCCACCGCCTGAGCCAGTGAGCCGACGCCATATACCTCCAGTGCCGCGACCACACCAGCTTCTTTAGCGTTGTCCAGCGGCACGAGCATTCGGCTGAAACCGTTTGCGGCGGCGGTCATCGCCATACTCAATACGCCGTTGACGGGTCTGACTCGGCCATCCAGGGCCAGCTCACCGACGACAATGAAATCTTTGGCTGGCGGGCCGACCAAAATGCCCTGGCCGATCAGCATTCCCAGAGCGATGGGCAAATCGAAGGCGGGGCCGGCTTTTTTCACATCCGCTGGGGCCAGGTTTATTAGAGACTGTGTTTTGGGATATTTGTAGCCGCAGTTGACGATTGCGCTTTTGACTCTTTCGGTGCTTTCTTTTACCGCCGCATCGGGCAGTCCAACAATGATAGACTTTTCGAGCCCGCCGCGCGCAACATCAACCTCAACCTCACAGATTATGCCTTCGATCCCTTCAAGCGTAACACTGTGAAGCCTGGCTAACATATTCTTCCTTCCTTCGCCTGCACTCGCGTAACCCCAGGTGCGAGCGTTTCTGCGAAAGAATATCAGATGATGAGAATTAAGTCAAATAACACGAAGAGTTTACGGCAGGCAAATTTTTCTAAAAAACCCTGTCTTTCTCATAATTCTCTCATTTTTGTTTTGCCAATATCGTACTCGACAAAACCAGATGTGTCGGGTAGCCTAACCACGGTGACAGGCTGTGAAATTCTTGGTGTTTTTAATGAAGGAGATCAATTATGAGACTGAAATCGGGTTGGCTTGACGCAATTCTCATCGCTGTCGGGTTGTCCACGACTCTGCTGGTCGTGGGTTGTGCATCTCAGGCTGCAGCACAAGAGAGAAAAGTTTCTCTCCTACCGGCAGACCTGCCGGCTGCCATAAGAAAGGCTATCGAGGAAGCCTTTCCGAGGGGGGAAATCATGGCAATTCAAAAGGAGGTCGAAGGGGAGGACCCAGGCCAGTATGACGTGGACATACGTTCCGGCGGAAAAGAGTACGAAGTTGAAATCTCCCCGGAAGGCAAGGTGATTGAGACCAAGGAAAAGATGCCTGCAACAACAGCCACGGGCGGCGAGCAAGGCAAGAAATGGACGGAATCTTTCGGTCAGGAGAACTGCACCTTCTCTTCGGTTGGCAAGAATCGGTTCTTCATTCTGCAGCCTGGTCATCAACTCGTACTGGCAAGTCGTACAGAAAAAGTAGCAATTACCGTCCTGGATGAAACAAAGAAAATAGGCGATGTAGAAACCAGAGTTGTGGAAGAGCGCGAAGAGCTGAACGGAGAACTGAAGGAGGTGTCGAGGAACTTCTTCGCCATTTGTAAAGAGCATAGCGACGTATTCTACTTCGGGGAGGAGGTGGACATTTACAAGGGTGGTAAGATAGTCAGCCACTCCGGACAGTGGAGAGCGGACGAGAAGAATTCCAGAGCGGGAATCATGATGCCTGGGACAATTCTTCTGGGGGCCAGACATTACCAGGAGATATCGCCGAACGCCATGGATAGGGCTGAGATATTAAGTGATGACGTGACTATGAAGACGCCGGCCGGAACATTCAAGAACTGCATAAGAATAGAAGAGAGGTCCGGAATAGATCCTGATGAAAAATGCTACAAAACCTATGCACCAGGTGTGGGCCTGATTCAAGATGAAGATCTGGTGCTGACTAAATATAGCGAAGCGAAATAGGCAAGCATCTTACTTAACAGAAAGAGTTTACAACAAACGAAAACTCTTCAAAAAAATTGTTTCTGTCACAGTTTTCTCACCTTCATATTGGTACTATCGTAGTCGATGAAGTTGCGAAATTCAAACTGAAAATTTGTCGCTCTTTTTTTGAATAAGGAGAAAGAAAATGTTAAAGAAACACTGGAAACTGGTTGGTATCATGGTTATGGTCGTTGCTGGTTTAGCACTGTGTATTGGGGCAGTGGCTAATAAGCAAGTCGCAGAACAAGCGAAGACTCTTTCCGTCGATCAGGTCCCTGCCGCCGTCAAAGCGACCATTCTGGCCCAAGGCGGAACCATCGAGGAAATCGAGATGAAAACTGAGGATGGCCAGACCGTCTACGAGGCCGAAGTCGTCATAGATGGGCAAGAAAAGGACGTGAAAGTCGCTGCCGATGGAACAGTGCTTAGCCAAAAAGTGGACGATGATGACGAGGAGGATGAAGCTGACGATGACGAAGGCGACGATGATGAGGACGAGAATGATGACGAAGACGAAGATGATTAGACACAAGAGAACTAATGGCACATCAGGTTCTCGCACCTAAAATATACACCGTTGAGTAATAAAAGATTGTTGCTCAGCGGTGTTTTTTTGGTCCTTCAAATGCGGTTGCTGCTTATTGAAGACTACCGGCCTTTGCAGCAGTCCCTTGCAAAGGGGCTGCGAGAAGCAGGTTTTGCGGTGGATACCACAGGCGACGGCCAGGAGGGCTTGTGGTTTGCGATGGGCAATGATTACGACGTGATTATCCTTGACCTGATGCTGCCCGGCATGGACGGCCTGAGCCTTCTCAAGAAGCTAAGGGCTGAAGGCAGACAAAACCACGTATTGATTCTGACCGCCAAGGACACTTTGGAAGACCGCATAAAGGGCTTGAACCTCGGCGCCGACGACTATCTGGTAAAGCCCTTTTCTTTCGAAGAGTTGTTGGCACGAGTCCGCGCGTTACTGCGCCGAAGCTATCGGGAGAAGAACCCCGAGATCAAAGTCCAGAATCTGCGGATTGACTTGACGACACAGAGGGTCTGGCACGGTCGGGACGAAATCCGGCTTACGCCGAGGGAATATGCGCTTCTGGAATACTTGGCCCTGCGAGCCGGGCAAACGGTGTCCCGCACAGATATATGGGAGCATGTGTACGAGTTCAAATCCGCCGCATCGAGCAATGTGGTCGATGTTTACATCGGCTATTTGCGAAAGAAAATCGAACAGCCAGGCAAACCTCCCCTCATTCATACGGTGCGAGGCCGTGGCTATACTCTGGGAGTCCAGCCGTGAAGCCTTCCCTGCAGATACGTCTCGTTGTGGGCGTAGTGAGCGCTGTATTGTTGCTGCTGACCGTCTTCAGTGTGGGCATCTACAGCGTTATTCGCAGCGCCTTGCTCAGTCAGTTCGATGCTTCACTGGTATCGATAGCCCAAATATTGGCCGGCTCGGTGGAAGTTGACGGTGACCAAATCGAGCTGGAGATCGAGGTCCAGCAAATGCCGGAGCTCCAGGACCGCAACAAGCCGACGTACTACCAATTGTGGCGCCATGACGGCACGGTGGCGGCAAAGTCCCCGCTGCTGGAAAGCAGTAACCTGCCGCGTCTGGCGGGATCCCCAGAAAAACCCACCTTCAAAACGCTCAGAGCCGGCGCCGGCCGAGTTGAACGTGCGGCGGGCTACGGCTTCACGCCAAGGCTTTCCGACAACGACCGCAAAACGGCAGAGCCGCCGCGACTGATGTTGACTGTGGCGCGAGACAGCGCTGCGATATTGAGCCAATTACGGTTTCTCCGATGGGTGCTCTTTCTCGCGTCGGGGGCCGTGATATTGTTATCTATCCTTGTCGCGCTGCTGACAGTCCGTCAAGGTCTTCGCCCATTGACTGCAATCGCCGGTGAGATCGCGGCTGTCAGAGAGACCGATTTAGCGACTCGCATCGCCGCTGAGGATGTGCCCGGCGAGCTGCTGCCGATCAAAGAGCGTTTGAACGATCTTTTGTCCCGACTTGAAGCTGCATTCAATAGAGAACGCCGTTTCACCGCCGATGTTGCCCACGAGCTTCGCACCCCTCTGGCGGGGATACGTTCCACAATTGAGGTAACGCTGTCGCGCGGGCGTGACCAGAAGGAATACAAAACAGCCCTTTCCGATTGCCTGGCTATCATTGAAAACATGCAGACAATGGTGAACAACCTATTGATGATCGCCCGTCTCGACGCTTGCCAAGCGGCTTTGCGCCGGGAGCAGGTTCACCCGGCTGAACTGGTGAGCTCCTGCTGGCGGCCGTTTTCAGAAAAGGCTAAGCTGCGCAGGATCGCCTTTGACAATCGTATCCAGACGGATGCAGTCATCAATTCCGACCCGCAAAAACTCTCCATGGTTTTATCGAACCTTCTCGGCAACGCCGTTGAATATGCGAACGACGCCGGCCAAATTTGGGTCACAACTCACCACAGCGACGACTCCATAGAGATCGCCGTTGCCAACACTGGTTGTCGGCTCACGAGCGACGAAGTCGCACGGGCATTTGACTGCTTCTGGCGCGGTGATTCATCTCGCGCGGGCACAGGCACTCACTGTGGTTTGGGGCTGGCTCTGGTTCAAAGGCTTGTCGGGGCGTTAGGCGGTTCTGCTGCCGCCGAGGTACAACTCGGCGGGGTGTTTACTGTTCGGCTGACCCTGCCGGCATCAGCCCCCTAATATGGCCGGGAGAATCCCCAAACAAAAAAGGCCATAAGTATAACGCTTATGGCCTGTTAGTTCGTAACTGAAAATATATCTTTGTAGGATCAAGTAGTTTGACTGCGGAAAACGCAGGCGGCGGTCGAATCCGGATCGGAGAATGAAGTTTATTCGGAAAAAAACCTTGCTCGATTGCTTGATACTGCAATCGATCTGTGTGATTCGTTGCATCCTCAGGAACCGATGCGGCGAGAATAAACCATATCGTCCCGACTATAGACTTTCTCACCTTCATAATCTACCCCCTGACAAACCTATTGATTGTATCGGCTGTAGGTATATTTTCCCCTTAGCCAAATTAGCGATGAACCTGTGGTAAAGCCGCCGCCAAATATTTAGCCCCGCAATCCTTCGACCCGGCTCAGACCCGCCCCGAGCAAGCCCGAGGGGAGGGGTTTATTGCGGGGTCCGTCGCCGTTCCGGCGACGGCTAAACTCCCCGAACACGCGTTTTCAGTACTGATATCGGCCTTTTTGGGGAAAGCTTTTGCGTGAGGACCGGATGGAACCGGCAAAAGTAAGGAAGTGATAGAAACCGGTGTCGGCATTTTCTGGCTGATTATTTCGTCCTTTGCAGCAGGCCTATTGCCAGTTGCCGAAGCGTATCAGCTTTGGGGCCGAAAGGTTCTAATACCGCTACCGCCTCATCGGCCAGATTTTTGCCCAATTGTCTCGATTTTCCCATCCCTAACACAGCCGGGTAAGTTGCCTTGCCCGCTTTCTGGTCCTTGCCGGCGGTTTTGCCCAGTTGCTCGCTCGAAGCGCATACGTCAAGAATATCATCGGCTATCTGGAAACTCAGACCGATCTTCAATCCGTATTCAGACAGGCGGTTTAATTGCCGGGCATTAGCCCCGCCGCAGATGGCCCCCATCGCCGCGGCACAGCGAAACATTTTCGCGGTCTTATTGGTGTGAATATATTGCAGAATCTTTTTACTGCCGGCATTTTTTTCCGCTTTTAGGTCGGCTATCTGGCCTGCAATCATGCCGGCAGGCCCAGCCGCCTCCGCCAATTGAGCAATCAACCTTACCGCAATGCCCGGGTCATCAATCTTCTTAGCCAAAATCTCGAAAGCGAGCGTCAAAAGGGAGTCACCGGTAAGTATGGCGGTCGCTTCACCAAAGGCCTTATGGCAGGTAGGCTGACCCCGGCGAAAATCGTCATTGTCCATAGCCGGCAAATCATCGTGCACCAGCGAATAGGTGTGCACCATCTCGACCGCTGCCGCTGCAATTTCAGCGTTGGGATTTACCCCGCCGCCGACCAGCTCGCAACACCAGAGCACCAGCACCGAGCGTATGCGCTTGCCCGGTGCGACAAGAGTGTACCTGACGGCTTTTTTCAAATCACCGTCGATATTTCTCTGCTCAGCCAAAAGCTGCCGCAGAGTATGATTGACCAATTGTGCCTTTCCCCGCAGCAGCGCACTGACATCGGAATTGGTAACCTTCGTTGCGGACATAGCGGGCACTATTTTCGAGAACCTAAAATCTGTCTTGGTAAGTTGTATTCTTGTATTATATGTCTTGTCGCAGATTTTCACAGCCATTTATGAGGCACAATATGATTTTAATTCTTGGCGTTACCGGTTCCGGCAAAGGGCGCTTGGCTTTTGATCTGGCCAGAGATTTGGGGGCTGAAATAATCAGCATAGACTCGATGAAGGTCTACCGCCGAATGGACATCGGCACCGCCAAGCCGCCCAAAGAGGCACGCGCCCAAGTCAAGCACCACCTGATCGACATCATTGAGCCAAGCGATTCATTCAGTGTGAGGAGCTTTCTGGATAACGCCCTTGAGGCAATAAAGCAGATAAAGGCCGGCAATAAACCCGTAGTCGCGGTGGGCGGAACCGCGCTATATATAAAGGCCCTGCTGTACGGCCTGTTCGAGGGCCCGGCAGCCGACAAGCAGATTCGGGCCGAACTGAGAGCACGCGCGGAAACTCAGGGGCTGGATCAGCTTTATCGTCAACTAACACAAGTCGATCCGGAGGCGGCTGCTCGCATCCACCAAAACGATGCCAGGCGTATAATCCGGGCTCTGGAAGTGTATGAGCTTACCGGCAAGCCAATCTCCAGCTTCCAGCGGCAGTGGAACCCACAACAGACGAGCGACGAGCTACGAGCGACGGACTATGACTGGACGATAATCGGCCTACGAAGAGACAAAGCCGAGGAAAACAAGAGGATTAACGCCAGGGTCAAGAAGATGATTGCTGCCAGCTTGGTTGATGAAGTCAAATCTCTGCTTAGCGAGGAAAAACCGCTAAGCGCGCAGGCTCGATGTGCAATCGGCTACGCTGAGGTAATAGACCATCTCAGCGGGAAAATAACCCTGGAGGATACGATGGAGCTTATAAAGAAGAACACTCGCCGGCTGGCCAAGAGCCAGCGAACCTGGTTCAAAACCTTCCGAAGCGTCCACTGGCTTAACATCGGGCCGGAAGAACCGGGCGAGAAAATTCTCGACCGGGTAAAGGGAACAGCGGACAGCATCGGATCACGTTGATTTGTGGGCTGTTAGCGATTAGAATGACGTAGGAGTTAAGCTAATGGACACGATAATATGAGCACAGAAACCCTGAAAAATATTCTGGATGAATTGAGCGCTCTACCAAAAGAAACTGAGTGGATGGAGTTCAAAGTCAACTACGTAAATCAGGAAGAAATAGGGGAACACATTTCAGCATTGTCCAACTCCGCTTGTTTGCATGAAAAGCAACACGCATATCTCGTCTTTGGAATCGAGGATGAAACACACAGAATTATAGGGACGGATTTCAAACCTAAGCATTACAAGGTTGGGAACGAAGAGTTGGAAAATTGGCTGGCAAGGCTGCTAAAGCCAAGGATAGATTTTAGAATTTACGAGTTTAACTACGACAATAAACCAATAGCATTTTTTGAGATTGATCCTACTCAGCATACACCTGTGAAGTTTAAGGATTCAGCCTATATTAGAGTTGGCTCTTACACGAAAAAACTCTCGGATTTCCCTGAAAAGGAACGCAAAATCTGGAAAAAGGATGCAGTTTACAACTGGTCGGCGCAAGTTTGCCCCGAGGCAACTATCGATGACCTTGAGCCTAAAGCTATCTCAAAAGCCAAAGAAGAGTACAAACAGAAGAATCCGCAAAGGGCACGTGAAGTTGATGAATGGGAGCACTTAACATTTCTTAATAAGGCCAAGGTGACAAGGCAAGGGCAAATTACCAGAGCGGCTATCATTCTACTGGGCAGGGAGGAATCAGAACACTTCATTTCGCCGTCAGTAGCCAAAATAACCTGGGTCTTGAAGGACGCAAATAATGTCGAAAAGGATTATGAACACTTCGGACCACCGTTCATATTAAACGCTGAGCGAGTTTTTACAAAGATTCGAAACTTGAAGTATCGCTACCTTCCGGACGAAAGTCTATTTCCAATAGAGATAAACCAGTATGATGCTTGGGTGATTCGTGAGGCACTACATAACTGCATCGCACACCAGGATTATGAATTGAGGGGCCGAATTAGCATCGTCGAAACTCCTGACGAATTGATTTTCACCAATGTCGGCAGTTTCATCCCGGGAGATGTGGAAACGGTTATCGCGCAGGATTCTCCGCCCGAAATCTACCGCAACCCATTTCTTGCTACCGCTATGGTTAACTTGAATATGATCGAGACTATAGGGGGTGGGATAAAAAAGATGTTCAGAACACAGAGGGAAAGATTTTTCCCCTTGCCTGATTACGATCTAAATCAGCCTAACAAAGTAATCGTTAAAATACAAGGCAGGGTTTTGAATGAGAACTACACCCGATTACTGATCAAGAATCCAGATATGGACCTGTCTACGGTAATGCTTTTAGATAAGGTTCAAAAACACATAAGGCTAACTAAAGAAGAAGGGAAATATCTAAAGTCAAAAGGGCTCGCCGAAGGCCGATACCCGAACCTTTTTCTGTCTTCGAGAATCGCCGCAGCAACGAAAGAAAGGGCAAAATACATCCGGGACAGAGGTTTCGCTGACCAGTACTACAAGGACATGATAATAGACTTCATTAGAAAATTTGATTCTGCTGGCAGGGCAGATATAAACGAGCTGCTGATGGATAAACTCCCAGACGCATTAGATGAAAGACAAAAGCGAAATAAAATATCAAACTTACTCTACGCGATGTCCAAGAAAGATAAGACTATTATGAACAAGGGGTCAAGTCGTAAACCACAATGGATACTTCGTCAGACCTGAACATCATAGAATCAGATGGGCTTATTTTAACTTTACCTAAACTTATTGCAGCTTAGTTAAATTTAGTTAAACTCTTAGTTAAATAAATTAACTTGAAGCAATACAAGGCTTTATCAGTAAATGGTTTACGGCTAAACATTATTTTTTTGTTGTATCGTTTTTCCACCATAGGCCCAATACTTTAGACCGTTTGCAGTTGGCGTTGAGCACGCAGCACGGCAGCGGTATCACTTAGAACCAGCTGCTTTATCAAACTGGATGGAACCACGCTCAGGCCCATATTGAAGATCTTCTCCTCCACCATCGATGCTATCGTCCGTGCGGTCTGTCGGGAAAGGCCGTGCTTGATGATGAGGTCTTCGACGATTCTGCCCTTAGCCCAGCGAGACCTGCCGGCGCACTGCTCCGGCTCGCACAGCAGCTTGGCATCCGCCAGCTCCTGCATATCCACCGCTACCACCTCAATTCGACTGCGCTTAAGCTTACGCTCGAAATGATATTCGGTTAGCGCAATAGCGGCTTCTTCGTAACCGGCGGCGGACAAAACCGCCTTAATGACGGAAAAGACCTCGCCGCTGGTTACATTGTGAGAATTCTGCCTGCGATATAGATAATATGTCACGACCTCCGCAAGTTCCTCGGCGATGCGAATATCCGGCTGACCAATCGCAACCAGAGCGTTACTGATAGTGCCTATGACTTTGGTGTGTAGGTATTCCTCGACAGTTCTGTCTGCCTTTGAAACTTCGAGCTGGGTTTTCATGTGCTTACCCTTGCCTCCGTGCACAGTTTAGCGATCAATCGCTAGGAGCAAAGCATAAAACCGTACAATCTTAATTTGAGCAGGTCTTGGCCTCTAAGTCAAAGGTTTTTCTCCTCATTCATCAAAAAGTTTAAGTTGCTCCAATGGCTCGGCATTATGGATAACTCTGCTGACCTCCTCGATTAGCTCGCTGGCATCTTTGAAATCACGGTAGACACTGGCAAAACGAATGTAGGCAACCTTGTCGACCGTGCGGAGGTGCTTCATCACGCTTTGGCCTATAAAAACCGACGGCACCTCCTTGTCAAACTTTCGCAAGATGTCCTCCTCGACTTTGTCGGCTATCTGCTGAATCTGCTCAGGCGAAACCGGCCTCTTGTAACAGGCTTTCTGCAAACCGCTGACGATCTTGTCCCGCTCGTAAGGAACCCTGGACTTATCTTTTTTTATCACGTACAGCTTGAAACCTTCGCCGGCCTTTTCGTAGGTGGTGAAGCGTCTTTTGCACACCAGACACTGACGCCGGCGTCTGATCACTCTGCCGGCATCACTGGACCGTGAATCAATAACCTTATCCCTGTCTTCCTTGCAAAAGGGACATTTCACAGGCCGGCTCTGCCTCCTTTACCTGTTAGCGTTCAGCCTTGCGGCCCGGCTATTTTTGCTGGTCATCGATGCGACACCACATCTGGCCGGTATGTATATTCTAACGCCAACATATTGTGTGTCAAAGAAAATTTTACTTCGCGGCAGGCAACCTGAACCGAGCGACCGTGAAACCGCCGGAACCACCAAGTATTTAGCCCCGCCCCGCTCCGGCTTCGGCCTTCGCCGAGACGAGCAATTTATTGCGGGGTTATATCAGTTATTTATGGCGGGGGGGGGCACATTTCGTGTTTTACAAAAGGTCCTGCGGCGTCGGCAGTCCTTGCATAAAAAAAGCCCCTGCGCGGACAGCGCAGAGGCCAACTCGGAAAGAAACTTACGTAGCCCCCTAAAGGCTCTACACAGGGGCCCCCGCTTGGCGGGAGCCCAAATTCTTCGCCTGAGCCATTGGTGCCACCCTCCTCTGCCGGGCACTGCCTGCCGGCAACTTGCCCGGCGGAGGGCGCCGAGTAAGCCGGACTTTTCTATCCGCGGGCAATCGCCCTCACTCAAAAGAAAGCGGGCTTCCCTGGCATCGGGTTACTCCTCCATCCTATTAAAGTTTAACATAAGAATTCTGGAAGGACAAACCAAGCCGGCTGATTTTCCGCCCTTCTCAACCCGCAATCCACAGCGAAGGGCAGAGGCGAACAACTGTAACCTAAGATCTGCTCGTCCGCTTCGAGCAGGTAAAGCTGCACTGCTAAACTCTATGTCACTCAGCACCGGCCCTTATCGCGACACACCTACACTTCTTCGATTTGAGCCTTACTTTTTAGCTCGTCCAAAAACTTGTCGATAGCATCTTGCCGCATCTGCTGTGTAAGCTCATCCAGTATCTGCTGCTTCACTTCTTTAAGGCTGGGCACAGCGCCAGGCTTTCTGTCATACACCTTGGCTACGTGAAACCCGAACCGAGTTCGGAAGATGTCACTTATCTGGCCGACGCCCAAATTAAAGACCACGTCCTCGAACTCTTCCACCAACTGTCCCTTAGTGACATAGCCTAAGTCACCACCCTTATCGGAGCAGTCGGTATATTTATCAACCACGACCTCAAAGGCCGCGCCGCCGCTCAGCTCCTCGTGCGCGTTTGTTATCACCTCCAAGGCGGCTGCCTCATCTGTCCGCCAGTCCACGTATTTGACTATATGAGCCACTTTGACCTGCTCGGCTGATTTGAACTGCTCTTGGTTCTGCTGGTAGTACTGCTCAATATCAGCTTGTCTTGGTTTAGATAGAGCATTGCCAAGGTTACTTATCTTCCGCTCCACCCTCATCTGCAGCTCAACAACCTCTTTGAGTTTCTCGTCATTGTCTACCTCAAAGTCTCTGTAAAGCTCTTGCTCGTTTTTGTACCGGTCTTTTAGCCTGGCAATTACTGCTTCGACTTCATCGGGCGGGATTTTGTCACCGTCTTTTTTGACCTCCTGATTGAGCAGAACTCTTTCGATCACATTCTCTCGGGACCATTCAAGCAATTGAGCCTCTCGCTCTTTGGGGTCCCGCTCGGCAAAAACCTGCTCATAACGCGGTCTTAAACGCTCTACTTCCTTCTGTATTGCCGCATCTTCAATTCTTTCACCGTTAACAATCAAAGTCATTTTCGTTATTCCTCATCTCAAATCACCATTAGCCTTTAGCTTTTGCGTACCAATCCGGATCTTGCGCAAGTTTTTCTCTGGCTTGTTGTGTACACATGGCAAAAGCCGGATTGGTGCTCTCCCACGCCCGCTGCGTGAACGGGCTCTTACGCATCTTTTGCACTTCAGCCGCAACCTCCTTGAAATAGCTGCCGTAAATGTGCAGCGAATCGCTTATATCGACGTACCTGCCGACCGCGACCGGCTGATTGATCTTCTGTGATATTGCCTCGGCAATTATCCGTTGAAGGTCGGTAAGTGCGTAAACATTCATAAACCATGCTTTGTAAAGGTCTCGGCTTCGCCAGTGCGTATTCATATTAAGTACAAGCTGTCCCACCTCGTTAGCGACCAGCCGGCACCAGATCCTCTGCAGACAAGGCGGATGCTCGGTAGCCGGGTCGGCGGTAGGCATCCAGGTTACGGCCTGGGCTCTACGGCTGTGGCCGGCCCGCGACAGACAATCGACAATATACTGAATCTGGTTGACCTTTTTGAAGGGTTTCGGCGAATCGTGCCGCCCCATATTTTCCACCGGACAATACGCAAATAGCCGCTCATGATAGGTATGCGTCCATTTGCCCGCAGCAGGGTCGATCCAATGATCGTGAATACCGTTGACCACCTCCTGGCGGTACACCTCCAGCTCTTCGGGCCCGCCTGGAAAATTCTTGTGGATTCTCGGCTCACAGAATGGATTCGTAATGGTAACTATAACCGTTGCGTCCTTGCTCGGCGGATCTTCTGGCTTATCATATTGGGTTCTAATATCGACACCTTTATCCCACACCGCCAGGACAGCTTTTTCCCAAGCCTCCGGCAGACAATCAGCGGAGATCGAAATCACAGGTATATTTCCAGGCGGTACTCTAGGAGCCACTTACGATGTCCTCCCTTGGCCTGCGCCTAACCGAGGCAAAGGTGCGCAGGGTCGTCCGAAGCGTATTGCTTTCATTTATCTATTCCGAGGATCAGTACAGGGATATCTATATCCGAGACGCCGCGCTTTTCCAGGTCCCAGACGAATTGTTCAAAATAAGAAACTCCTGTAGACATTTCGTCAGCAAAATTCTTTATGGGAACGACTTCGACACCTGTGTCGATAAAGCCAAGCCTATGAAAGATTGTCATTTTAGCACAGACGTTGTAAACCATAAAGGCGTATTTGCCGAACTGAATCTCCACACCAAGTTTGTCTTTGACGAAATCCATTTGACGAAATGCACCTTTGCCTAATGGTTTAGGGCCATATTCGCCTGTATAGAAGTCGGTGGGATACTCGCACTTGACCCTCGGTGAAAACCAACCCTTCTGCGAAAACAACGAGCGAAAGGCAACGTTAAGTTTCTTAGGGCTATAAAGCATCCGGCCAGGCATAGTTTTCTCTTTGCTCTTTTTTGTCTTAAATTTTGAGGCATCTATCTTCGTGATTATGCCTTCGATCTCCTCCACTAAATGGGAGTATTTCTCTTTAATAGTTTCAAGACCCTTGTTGAAGGAGTATCTGCCAGCAACTACCATCCGAAGAGTCTCTCCTCACTTTCCACATTGCCCCACTCAGGTGGAACTCGACTGACCTTCTCCTTTCCGCTCGGCTCATATATGGGCCTTCCCAGCGGCCGCAGGCGTAAAGTTCCCAAGTAATATTGATGTATTCTTTCGCGGGCAATGTTTATGTACTCAGCTTCCTTCTCACACCCCATTGCTCGCCGGTTGTGCATAAGAGCAGCAATGAGAGCAGAGCCAACTCCGGCAAACGGATCGAGTACCCAATCTTGCTCATTAGTTAGGGCAAGAACACACCGCTCGACCAGTTCAATCGGAAACTGGCACGGGTGAATTGTCTTTTCGGGGTGATTTGACTTTACGTTCGGAATGTCCCATACCTCCTTTTCCCAATCTTGGGCAACAATCTCCCAAATATCGGAGGGATTCTTCCCCTTTGGATTGCAGGAAGGAAGTCCCTTCTTGGGGCCCTTAAAATGTCTCTTACCCGGATACTTGGGTGGAACCCGAACCGAATCGAGGTTGAACACATATTCGTCCGTCTTGGTAAACCATAGGATAGCCTCATAACGCCCAGAGAAACGCTGCGAGGCATGTAATCCATGGTTGAAGTGCCAAACAATCCGATTTCTGAGCTGCAGGCCTAGTTCTTTGAAGATGGGATAGAAGAATATATCCAACGGGAATACCTCACCTTTTTCTACGTAGTTGCCAACCTGCCAACAGAGGCTACCATGTGGTGATAAAACTCTTGTCGACTCAAGCAGGACCGGTCGCATCGCCTCCAAATACTGCTCAAGCGTTGTGCTGCACTCATAGGACTTGCCGATATTGTAGGGCGGAGACGTGATAACAAGTTGGATACATTCGCGCGGCATGTTCTTTACGGCATCGAAACAGTCGCCGCTGTGCAGAACAATCGCAGCATCCTTACTGAAATCGTCTAATATATCTGGCATACTGTGGCCAAACAATTCGTCCATAAAGCAAGCTCTTGTTTTTACCGATAGAATCGGCCGTGGTCATCTTCGTATCGGCTCAACAGTACGAGGTTCGGCACCCTGCCTGGGCTTGGTGAATCGCCTGATATCCAATTCCTCTTCCGTAATCTTATAGTTGGCGGCGTAGCGCTCCACGATCTCTTCCAACATTTGCTTGGCACGGAAGGCGTACCAGCTATCGGGCCAGCGCTGCTCGATCTGCCGGCAGGCTTTCACCATTAGGCCATATTGCATGATGGGCAGCCTGCCGATGCTCCGCCCGGCAGCGGCCCAGGGCAGCAGCTCCTGCGCTTGAATATCCTCTATTTCCTCGAGCGGCTTGAAATACAGCGTGGTCGTCCCTTTAATATCGCTTGGCAGGACGACACCGGGAGTGCGTCCAGCGGGCCGCGTGGGAGCCGCAGAGGGCTGCTGCGCGACCTGTGCCTGCAGTTCTGGTGCTGGTTTGCCCGGCTGCTCGGCCTTTTGCTCGTCGGCTGCTTTCGGCTCCTCAAGGAACTGCCTATCCCGGTCGGCCATATCGTAAAATGTCTTCGGTTTCTCCGCCGGCTTG
>Ga0315296_10002028_pt1 | contig 17435 bp, 15 predicted proteins | sample YL17G14_18_MG_FD_203921 | JGI IMG/M metagenome (GOLD analysis project Ga0315296, IMG submission 203921) | Sediment microbial communities from Yellowstone Lake, YNP, Wyoming, USA - YL17G14_18 | ecosystem: Environmental > Aquatic > Freshwater > Lake > Sediment | place: USA: Wyoming | collected... | reverse complement strand
CTGGTAAGAACCGATAATAAACCTGTCCTAAAATTTCCATCTAATTTCTGGTATAAGGATAAAATAGAGTACACATTAAAACAGATAGAAAAGGTGAAATTATGACATTTTCACGCAGGATTCAGGTATAAATATTATAAATATTTTAATATTTTTAAAAATAAACTTTTACTGACATTACTTTAAAAGATATTAAACAATTTTGTGAGGTCTGTATAAGTCAATAATCAAGTTAGCCCCCAAAGACACTAAAATTTTCCAATAAATCATTTTCATATTCAATATCCTTATATTCCCTGTCTTTTGATAGAACCCCCTTTTTATTCCTAAAGTAAAATTTTTTTTCTCTACTAATATAGCAAAATACTTTCAAGACAAAAGCAAGTAAGTTTTTTTACTTTTCCCCAATGTTCGCAAACCTTAATTAATGAACGTCTCATGCACAAATTAGCAATCTGATTCTTAGTTATTTCAAGTGTACCAGCACGTTCGTGTAATATAAGGAGCTGCTTTAAGTACTTCCCAGCAACTAATCGATGAAGTTTGTCTTTCTCTTTTAAGCCAAGCCATTCAAAAATTCCCTTATCACCTCTTAAAGTGTTGCATGACATACAAGCAAGAACTACATTATCTGCTGAATCGTCACCTCCTCTGCTACGAGGTATAAGATGATCAGTTGTTAAATCTGTCGTTGAGCCACAATAGACACATACTTTTGGAAGTTCTTGCTCTCTTTCCCATTCGCGTATTGTGCCTGATATAGTAATTTCTCCATCTCGAAGTTTCGTAAAGCGATCGGTTATAAATGCACGCTGAAGAGAACCATAGGCAGAACGCGAAATTAATTTCGCATATTCATAGAGGATTTCTTCCCGAATAGTATTAACATAAGGCGGTGGCATTACAAACTCCGGAAATACTTAAAGCCATATATCAAATAACTTTTCCACAATATAAACTATCTAAAGAGATTCTATCATACTAATAACCATGGAAAGCTGCTTTTTCGCAGCACGTTGAAATCTGAACCAATGAGAGTTTATATCTTTAACAGAAATATCTACAAATCTCGGCCTGGTTGGTTTCAGAGTGCCTGTAAGAGGTTCATATTCAGGGATTTCCGAGGCATCCCTTGACAAACTCAACGCCTCATTCAACCATTTATCTTCATCATAGCCTTCTATTTTTGGATACATCTCCTTAACGAGTTTTACCCTATCATTCAAATCTTTGGCATTCATTATTTTTTCGAGATTTGAACTTATATCAGACCATTGAGTCTTTCCTTTATTTATAGAATTGAAAATTTCCTCAGATGCCCTGAGAGCACGTTCCTTGTTGTCTATGTTTTCTTTCCCAAATCTCTCATCAACCCATGTCCGAGAAATCTCATCAGGCTTATGAAATACCTCTGCATGTCCTATATTCGGCGGCAAACCTTCAAAAAATGACTTGTGAACTTTGTTCCAATCTTCATGAAACGCACTGAAGCGCACGTGCGACCAGGTATCAGCATAAGTATGCAGGGCTACTCCTATCCTGTATAAATCATTGCCCCTCACAGCCTCCTGTACCAACGTTGCAGAATTCTTACACCCTTTTGTGGTACAGAGAGGATTCTTTTTGCCGTTGATTTCCACGTTATTATCTCCCGGAATAAAATGAAAAGGGGCAAAGACATATCGCTGGACTGATAATTTAAAAGAAGTAATATCAACTGCCTGAGTAATTATCGGAAAATACATATCTCCTGATTTGCCTATTTCTTCCGGAAAGCCTACATAGAATTCGCCATGGGAATCAGCTACGGTATATTCACGATCAGTATTATCATCTACATACTGTGAAGCATAGGCAATTATATTCGCTTCGGTATCCGCATATCCTGCTGCTTTGACCAGTGCGTAAATAATATCGTAATGAAAATCTTTCTGCATAATTAAATTCCTCCTTTTAAAAAATTGCCCATTGTAACTCGTTCAATAATACCATTGAGATTATCAACAAAAGAAAGTAACAACCTGTTTTACTTTTTTTTACTTTTAAATGCCTTGTTATACAACGATTTTGTTGTAAAACAATATTGTTGTATTAATCTATCGGTGTTTAGACTTCACAATTTCAGGGTGACCAATACAACGTTTTTCATATCCTGCCTCTTTAGCGATCTTGGTGCAAAAGAATGTCGGGCTTTGAATGTCAATCTTTTGCACCATGTTAGTGGACATTGTGGGCGGTATTTTCAAAGATGTTTTATAAACTGCATAGCCAGCCACACAAAGACGCAACTTGATCTGCATTGGTCAAATTGGCAGCATTGCTCAACGTCCCATCTTCCAACTGATGCCAGATTTCTTCAGCCATGCTGTTTTCAATTGCTGCACCAACAAAAAATATATAAGGGGAAAGCCCGCTGTCAGAGAACGCTTTGCGTATACGAGTTAAGGATGTTCTTGCCGTTTTCCAGTGCTCATCTGCTCCAGCCGGATCAATACCTCCTTTGAGTTCTCCAAGGGCAACGTAGCGAGCTGGAGTAGTAAAGGCAGTTTTCAGTTCTTGTGGGTTACAATTTAGGAGGCATAAATCTATGTTTTTCCCTATAAAGGGGACATTTCGGTTATAAATCATAGTGCGATCCCTGTCTTTGTATGACCAACTAATCGCGGCAAGATACAGTTCTATATCAGCATCTTCCTCTTTACCGATTATCCACTCTTTACTGTCGGAGTGAAGCCATTGATATGGAATTTCTGAAAGTGCAAGGTTGGCAAGAGTTGCACGAGTCAGTTTACGCTCTCCCATAATCCCGCCTATATTTCGCATTGAACCTCCCAAAGTATCCCCCCTTGTTAACAGAAATCTGAAAACCAATTCCTCAACAAAGGCTGACCCTGCAGGTTCAAGGTATTTTGCTATCAATCCTTGTATTGCTTCTATCTTGTCTTGAGGCAGCAGATAATTCGTTGCTTTATCTGACACCCCTGAAGCTGTCAATAGGGCAGGTTGAATGCTTTCAATGATAAGCAGATCCGCAGGAGTTTTGGCTTGGGATGCAACCGCTTTCAAAGAGCGTGCTTGCTCCACAAAGGGCGTAGCTCTACGATTTTTTTCAAGTGCCAGCGCTACAAAACCGGCTCTAATTTCTTCATAAGTAGTTACGAGGTCGGAGCTGCCGGAAACATGTTTGCGGTGCGGTTTGTTTTTGGACACTATATCTTTCTCCAGACATAAACGCATTTTCTTAATGGATCACGGCCGTGTTTCCCCATTTGCTGGCTGCTGTTGCCTTTCCCGTTTGGTAAAACAAGAATATTTTCTATATTGAATCCCAATTTTTCGGCTATGTTGGAAAGAATCATATCAACTGAAATACTTGCTCCTGCATAACGCACATTGTCATTTACCATAAATAGAAGGGCATTTGGTTTTAAGACACGCGCACATTCGCCTATAACGCAAGCCATTTCATAAAAATAGCCGCGCACCATTCGCGGGATACCGTTATTGTTTAACCGGCCCTCGGCTTTTTCTTCCTCAAGATAACGCAAGACAGCCTGTAACAATTCCTGCCTGTCTACAGCAGCTATGGCGTTTCTCCATGCCGGATTGATTTTCAATAAATCCTTAGCCCTGTTTTCAACAGTACAACTTAACATTTCCTGTCTAAGCCTGCTTATCTCTTTCTCTCCTATCCCAAGCAGGGCTAATTCTAATGCATATGTTCTTGTATAGTCATAGCGGTTACAATAAGGCGGAGATGTCACCACTACGTCATAGGAATTCTCAGAGAGTTCAGGCATTATATCAAGGCATGAACCGCAAAAAAGACGAATATCGCCCTGTAAAACTTTTATGGAAAATAGTTCTGAGGTATCCTTGCCTGCCTCTATATCATCGCAAATCTCGTTTATTTTGGAACATATTGCCTTATCGAAATTTAGTATTTCTCCCTTGTTGAATGGTCTTGTCCCCAGCCTGCGGCCTGAACGATAATCCCAGCGGAGATACTGTCCATCCTTGCGTGTATAGCTGATCGATTCCAGCACACATAACAAGGCAAATCGCAATACAGACTGAACCCGGTCGTTTTCACTCTGCCAAGCCCCCATATACTGCTCGATTAATTCAAAGGTCTGCTTTGGATAGGCCCCGGCCGTAATGCGCAATTCAGAAAGAGGTATTCTGACTTTTGATTGATGCCAAGGACGTTCTGAACCCCAATGATTTATGGTGTCGAAATCATCTTTTGTAAATTCTTTCTCTAAACATTTTCGCGTAAGGATAATCTGCTGACCGACAGGAAGCAATTCAATACCGTCAGCATTAATTCCGGCATCGCTTGCTGCGAACAAAGCGGTACCACTCCCTGCAAAGGGATCAAGAACTTTACCAGATGTAATTCCATATTTTAATAAAAATATTTCAACGAGAGATGCAGAAAAAGCCTCTTTGTATTTATACCAACGATAGACCGGCCTGGGTTTATTGGCTTGAAAACTGACAAGTTGGCGTGTCAATGCCGGTTGGACCTTGATTTTGTTGTGAAAGTGTTTCGCCAATTTGCTATTAAAGGTATCTATTTCGGCTAAAGCAGTCTGCTGTTCAGTGGAATTATGCGCCTGATTCTCAAGGTTAATATCGAGAGAATTAATCAATGTTCTCTCAAGAGGAAAAAGCGTGTTATCTTTTAGATATGTTGATGTTAGTTTCATAAAATGATTTACATACAATAAGTATAACTTGATGATAATATGGACGGATAATATCCGTCAAGAAATCTGGATTAGAATGACATGATACCATGCTCATTTTTCTCTGCCCACAATTTCCGCTAACCAGAGCATTGATGATGTAATAATGAAAATCTTTCCGCATTAAGTCTCCTATTAATGAGGGTGGAGAGGCAAAAGGTTTTACCAGCAGTTTCAGGTATCTCGCCTGAATTCAAGAAAGAACACACCCTTAGCGTGTTTTTAAATAAATCGGAACGATTTGACAAAATGAAAGAATTGCCCCCTTTTATTCGGTTTTTAATTATGTTTTGTCTTTTTCGAAAGTATTTTTAACTGGTCTCTTAATGCCTCATTTTCTTTCTTAAGTTTTTCACTTTCTTGCATTACTTTAGAAATTTCGATTTCATCCAGTGTTTCTATAGAAAGCGCAACAAGAGCCTTTGAAATCATTCCTGCTGCTACATTAATTTCTGCCTCAGACTTTGATTCTTTCCGTAACTTTTCCTTTTCCTTTTTATACGAAGTTTCTTCAAGCACTGCCTGTCTTCTCACTTGCAAATCTAATTCCCGCCTCAGAGAGGTTCTCCTTGCAAATGGAAAATCATATTTGGCTGAATCTTTAATAACTCTCATGGCTAATCGCTCATCAGGCATAAGTCTTGTTGTTGCTCTATAATCAAAAAGAACTGCTTTAAGACTACCAACAGTGAATTGAACACCTGGTAATAGCGAAACCAAATAACTAAAAGCAGACATTAAAAGAACAGTTTCTGGTTTCCTAAGCAAATGGCTAAAGCCAATTTCAGCTTGTCTGAATAAGCTAGATGAAGTAACCAAGGACATTGTTTTTCCACTACCTTTTTTACGTTCAGTTTCACGATAGCGTAAAATGCTTGCCAATAATCTTGCATCTCTTTCACTTTTATCTTTGATCCTTTTTAATTCCTCAACAGTGTAATCTGGTTTTTTTCTCAAATCGACTATGAATTCTTTTGTCTCCTCAATAAATTGGCTATACTCTTCTCCTGCTTCGGTCAATATATTAAAACCAAAATCTTCTAAACATATTTCTAATATTTTGCTATAGTCTTTTTCATCATCACCTTTATATTGATTAATATAAAAGTACCAATTTTTGAAATCATATCTTCCTTTAGCTATCATTCTAAATGTTCTGACAAAGGCATTTATTATATATCTTTGTATTTCAGTTTCTGTTTTTAATGTATTAAAAAGCTTACACGTTCCATTATAGTCAATTTCACTAATCCAAGCATGATAAGCGAGCTCTTCTAATACAGGACAACTAACATATATTTCACCGCCAATAGCTTTCCATCTATTTAAAAGTTCTTCTGTTTCTTTATGATCTGGTTCACCTTCACATAATAAAGTGATAAGAATATCGGTATCTAAGACTATTTTTATTCTCTGAAAAACTTTATATAACTCTGAAGCAGAGGTTCCTTCAAAACCAAGTGCACAAATCGTTATAAATACTAAACATATAGAGGCTAACCACTGAAATGGTTCACTTGTTCTTTCACAAAACATATCTATTATTGCTTGTCTAATATCCATTGCTTGGTCTGGAATAATAAATTGCGTAGCAATTCTATCAGCCATTTTTCCTACAAGTTTATAGAACTCTTGAGATTCGTCTAAAGTTTCGCCTTCATATAAAAAGGAATTCATCATTTGAACAACCGATAGTCCATTTGAATAAAATATTTCTGCAATAGAATCTTGAATAATATTCCATACCGTGTTAAATTGCTCTTCACCCAGGTTATATCCTGTAAGTTGTTTTATCGCATTAGAAATAATATTTTTACCCTCGAGTAAATTTTGTAATGCTTCCGGAGAAATTGTTTTTGCTTCTTTTTTACCTTCACTTGTTGCTGACCATCTTTCATTATCTTCAAGAGCAAGTCCATCAACCATTAATATTTTCAAAATACTTTCAAGATATCCTTTATCAATCGACCTTGGTAAATGAAATCCATCTGATATTTCTTTAGATAACTCATGAATGCTTTGGTTATCTTTTATCGATAAAAATTCAAGTATAATTCTGCGTGATAAAAATTTTCTTAAAGAAACTGCATCTTCAGAGGCAAATGTTGATAGGGCCAATCTTAAACCTCTTTGCTCAGCGGTCTCTGTCCCACTTTCTGCGGTTGTGATCATCTTTAAAAGATCTTTCAATTCTTGAGCATAGTATTTTTTGAAAATATCTGGATACTTTTCGGCTAATTTTGATAGTTGTACCTGTCCTAAAACCTCCACATCAATAGGAATATTAAACATACTTTGGATTTTTTTCTTTAAGTCTTCAATATAATATTCTGTAAGCTCTTTAGAGCAACAATAGATTAACGAATCTACCTTCGTAGTTTCTTTAAGCCTGGACATATCATGTTCAACTTTTGAATCTATTTCCTTATTTAGAGTTGCACACAAATAGACAGGAAGCTTCTTTTTCCCCAAAAGGATTTCTCGCGCATCTCTTCCTAAATCCCAAGAGCGTGATGTAGGAACTAATGTAATCCCTCTTTCTTTGCTACAAATATCCATACAATAATTTTTAAATCTTATCTGATTAATTTCATTATTAAGGATGGTATTGTAAATATATTCCATAATTTATCTCCTAAGTTTCTTTTAATATAGGATCATACTTTATAAAAAAGAAAAAAGGAGAAAAGGGGACGGTTCTATTTTCTATTTTCATCTCATTTTTCTCTTCTATTTTCCTTTCCTCATCTTCCTGTTGTGACATCTAATATCCTTAAAGCTCAACTTCTTTGATAGTTCCTACTAATTTTCCTTACCCGCATTTCGTAAACCCGCAATTGTGGCAGACTGCGCAGCCGCCTTCGTGTTCTATAGCGCCACCGCATTCAGGACATGCGCCCATGAGCATTATCACGTTGAGTTCATCTCCATTTCCCTTTCTCCCTTTTTCATGGTATCTCTCGAGGGACCTTGCAATGGCATCTGAGCAGGAAAGAATTCTCCCACCGTCATACCATGCAGGTGAGTGGCAGGAAATCCCTTTTAACTGTTTAACAACCTCATCAAATTCTATATTAGACCTAAATGCAAGTGAAACAAGTCTCCCTATCGCCTCTGACTGGCTTGCAGCACATCCGCCTGCTTTTCCAATAGAGGTGAAGAGTTCAAAGAGGTGACCTTCTTCATCCTCATTGAGGGTCACATAGAGGTTCCCACAGCCTGTCTTCATAAGACGTGTTGAGCCTCTCATAACCTCAGGCCTTTTTCTCGGCACAATCTTTTGTCTTGATTCTGTAGGCTGTTCTGCCTTTGTGCCTTTTGTGAGTACCTGTTCATCTCTCGAGCCGTCCCTGTAAACGGTGACTCCTTTACAGCCGAGCTTGTATGCAAGTAAATAGACCTCTTCAACATCTTTTGGTGTTGCATTGTGGGGGAAATTTACTGTCTTTGAAACAGCATTATCAACGAATTTCTGAAATGCTGCCTGAATGGTGATATGTTCCATAGGGTTGATGTCATGGGCTGTTACAAAAACAGACTTGACATCAGCAGGTATCTCATCAAAATCCTGTATGGATCCTTTATCTGCAATCTTCTCCATAAGCTCTCTGCTCCAGAATCCACGGTCCTTTGCCAACTTTTCAAAATAAGGATTTACCTCGATGAGCTTTGTTCCCTCCATCACGGTCTTCACATAGGAGACTGCAAAAAGAGGTTCTATGCCTGATGAACAACCTGCGATTATCGAAAGGGTACCGGTTGGCGCTATGGTGGTGATGGTTGCATTCCTGAGTTTTATCTTGCCATCATAGATGCTTCCTTCATAGTTTGGGAAGACTCCACGCTCTTGTACGATTGCAGCTGATGCGTTTTTGCCTTCCTGCTGGATGAATCCCATTACCTCCTCTGCACATTTTACCGCACTTTCTGAGTTATAGGGGATACCGAGCTGTATGAGCATGTCTGCCCATCCCATGACACCAAGTCCGATCTTTCTGTTTGCCTTTGTCATCTCTTCGATTTTCTGGATAGGATATTTGTTGATATCGATCACATTGTCGAGAAAATGGACTGCTTTCCATGTGATATCTCTCAATTTATCCCGGTCCACCTCTCTGCGTTCAGTATTCACCATCCTTGCGAGATTTATAGAGCCAAGGTTACATGATTCATAAGGAAGAAGGGGTTGCTCACCACAGGGGTTCGTTGATTCTATTCGCCCTGTACGGGGAGTAGGGTTTGATTCATTCACTCTTTCGATGAAGACAATGCCGGGTTCTCCGTTTTTCCATGCATGTTCTACGATAAGATGAAACACATCTCTTGCCTTGAGGGAATTCGCAACCTTTCCTGTCCGGGGATTAATGAGGTCATAGGATTTGTCTTCCTCTACAGCACGCATGAACTCATCGGTGATAGCTACGGAGATATTAAAGTTATTGAACTTTTTATTGTCATCCTTGCAGGTGATAAAGCTGAGTATATCAGGGTGGTCTACACGCAGGATGCCCATGTTCGCGCCCCTTCTTGTTCCGCCCTGCTTCACCGCCTCTGTGGCAGTATCAAAGACAGTCATGAAAGACACAGGTCCTGAGGAGATGCCCTTTGTGGAGCCAACAATGTCTCCGTTTGGTCTCAGCCTCGAAAAGCTAAAACCTGTGCCACCTCCTGATTTATGGATGATTGCTGTATTTTTTACCGCATCGAAAATAGACTCCATCGAGTCCTCAACCGGCAAGACAAAGCATGCACTCAGCTGTCCGAGCCTTCTTCCTGCGTTCATAAGTGTAGGGCTGTTCGGAAGGAAATCAAGAGACCCCGTCATCTTATAGAATTCCTCTTCACTACTCTGAACATCTCTCTCTGATTTGCCATAGTGTAAATCTGCGGATGCAATTGCCTTTGCAACACGTCTGAAAAGTTCCTCGGGGGTTTCGACAACTTTTCCCTCTTCGTCCTTTTTCAGATACCTCTTCTCAAGGACTTTCAATGCATTTGGTGTAAGAGAAAGACTATTAAGCATCTTCATAATAAACCTCTTTTAAAATTCATAGTTAAAAATTCCATTCCGTCACTCCTTTTCTCCTTTACCTTTCATGAGCATGCTTTTATATCCACTGTGTCCCTGCATCAGCCTGATCTTCCTTTTCATCTCCTCTATCACATTTTCCCCCTCAATGGGGCACATCTTCGTGCACAAATGAGGGCATCTCGAACATGCAAGCCAATCTTCAAATCCCTCACAAATCTCCATTCAACCCCCGTTATAATATCAACAATTTGTGCTATACAATCAATTTTCAGTAATTAAACCACAATATATTGTGGATGTCAAGGGAAAAGTAGAATTTTTCTAATTAGTTGATTTAAAAGAGTTTTCTCTGTGAAAACTGTGTGAAGAATTTGTGAATAGTTTTTATCGTATAACTTCTACAGTAAATCTGTAAAGTTTTGCATCTCTCCATGCATCTTTTGGGAGTCCTGCTTTCATGCACAACTGCTCAAGAAACGTATCTCTGTCCCATCCATGTTCCTTTGCAACCTGGGGGAGAAGAAGGCCACTCCGTTGTTCTTTTGCAATATAGAGCCCATGTGTTCCTATCTCGATATGTCGTGTATCCTTTATTGGTTCAAGTGCAGAAAGTATGGAGATTTCAATATCCATATCCTTGAGTTCTTCTTTATTCATCGGAAGGAACCTCGAATCACGTGAAGATGCAGAAATCGCATTACTGATAACTGCCTGGTAAAGAGGTTTCACAGGATGAATATTCCCTATGCAGCCTCTTAAAGCATCATTCTTTTTTATGGTCACAAAGACAGCACCATTCGCTTTGAGTCTTGGATTTTTTATTTCGACATCATAAGTTTTTCTATGCATTACATAATCAATGATTGCGTTTCTTGCAAGTGAGAGAAGCTCTTCTTTTTCCTCCTTTGTAAGTACTGTCTTATAAAGTCCCATTGCTGCATATCCCACAACACGGTCCCTATCATTGGTGATGTCCCCTGAATTCGCATATTTGTAAAGGAGACTATTGTTTGCACCGAGTCCTCTCGCAACAGCCATAGTGATGATAACCGCATATCCACCACACATCTCAGCATCTCTGCTCATTAAATATCCCTCTATATCTTCGATAGACATCCTCTCTATCGCATCTATCATCTTTCTGTCCATTGTCATTGCAGTGTGGTAGTCATGAAAGTGTGAAAGGTCTGTGCTCGCAACAATGATTGTCTTTTCGTCTTCCTGGAGTATTTCTATAAGCCTTTCTGTTAAATATTCGAAAGACTTCTTTGTGAGGGTACCAGTAAGAACAGGCACTATCGTAAAATCCTTTACTACCCTCTGAAGAAATGGCAGTTGCACCTCGAGTGAATGTTCCCTCTCAAAGGCATCCCGATAAAAACGTATATCTGCATTTTCATTGAGAAGAGCTCTTACAATCTTTTCATTAACCTTCACATCTCCAAGAGGGGTCCTCATGCTTCCTTTTGCATACACAGATATACCGGTGAAGCTCTTAGAATGACTCGCTCCTATAAGTATTACAGTCTTGATGTCTCTCCCCTCAATTTGTTTATAAGAATATGCGGCAACCTGCCCTGAGAATTTATAGCCTGCATGTGGAGCGATAAGTGCGATGAGTTTCCCGCTATAGCTGCTCCTTGGGGCTTTTGAGAGAAAGTCATCAACCATTGCCTTCAGTGTGTCTTTCTGAGCAGGATAGAATGTCCCGGCAACAGATGGCTCCTTTATCTCACCACTGCACTCAATAAGAAAAGAGGTCAGGAGTAAGCAGACAGCAGTCAGGAAGATTTTTCTAAGACTCAATCTAATCTTTTCCAGAACATAGCCTCCTTTGGCTTTTGTTCAGCATTAACCTTTTTAGCGAACAGGCTCACCATACCACCTAATAAAAAGAACCCGAGAAATTCTCTTCTTGTCAATATGCCAGACTCAGCGACAACCTGTGCGGAATCGAGCGATGACAAAGATTTTTTATTTTTGTTCAGATTTGTAATCATGTTAACTCCATACTCCTGCAATGGAAGTGCCGCAGAAGCGGCACTTCCCATTCGAAATATTATTCAGTTTAACAAAATACCCTACCCTCTCTATGAGCATCTTTCTGCACTTTGGGCAAAATGTGCTTTCACCTTCATGTCGTATGTTACCAATATACACAAATTTCAAGCCCGCATCCATTGCAGCCTTTCTTGCTTCTGTAAGTGTCTCCAGAGGTGTGGGCGGTAAATTAGTTAACTTATAACTGGGGTAAAATCTTGAGAAGTGTACCGGAACATCCGGCCCAAGGTTCTTCAGGATCCACCTGCACATCTCTTTAATATTTTTCATATCATCATTCAGCGTTGGTATCACAAGATTGGTGATCTCAAGCCACACACCCTCTTCCTTCAAGACCACAAGAGAATTGAGCACCGGCTTAAGACTCCCTCCGCATATCTTCCCATAAAAATCTTCCGTGAATGCCTTCAAATCAATATTTGCAGCGTCCATATACTTTGACAATGTCCTGAGTGGTTTCTCTTTCATATAGCCACATGAATGCATTGTGTTCTTTATAGTGTATTTCCTCGCAATGAGTGCAGTGTCATACATATATTCATAAAAAACCGTTGGCTCTGTGTAGGTATAAGAGATTGACCTGCACTTATAAAAAATTGCCTGTCTCACCACACTGTCTGGCGGCAAATCATAGGTATCAGTGTCCTCGGGCCCTGCCTGAGATATCTGCCAGTTCTGGCAGAACTTACAGCTGAGGACGCACCCAGCAGTTGCGAGAGAAAATGCGGTTGTTGAGGGGAGAAAGTGATAGAATGGTTTCTTTTCGATTGGGTCAACATGAACTGCACAGGGTTTTCCATACACAAGGCTGAAAAGAACTCCATCCTTATTCATCCTTGCCCTGCATCTGCTCCGTTGATTATTCTCCAGGACACATTCATTAGGGCAGAGCTCACACTGAACCTTATTCGCCATAGCTTATTATAAAACTTCTATTACTCTTCACTCCATAGCAAATCCATCAATAAGCAGGACTGACTTAAGCAACATCAAGGAAATTCATTTTTTTTCAGTGCTATGCACCCTTCACACTCAAAATCATTGCTGCTGAAACTGCCTTTATCCCCACGATAACCAGTAATGCATGAAATATCCCGAAGAGTGGAATAAGAATGATTGATGGAATCACTGCTCCTAAAAATGACCCTATAAGATCAAGCCCATAAAGTCTTCCTGCCACACTGGGTTCACCCATGCATTGATTTACCACGCTAAATTGACCACCTGTTATTGTGCCTGCTAAAAAACTTAATAGATAAAAGAGGGTCTCTGCCCTGAAAAAGAGAGGCGACGCAAGAGCAAGAACAATGGTCATTATTTCTAAGTAAAAGAGTATCCTTAAAGGCTCTTTATTTTTTTTCACCAGGTATGCACCTGTGCCCAGTCCAATCATAAATGTTGCGATAAGTATCCCCATCATCTCATATATATAGCCGTACATAGACTGATATGCAAGGATTACGGCAAGAGTGAATAAAATGCCTGAAAATCCAGTGGTGAAGATAGAATAGTAGATGACCCGCCTCTTCTTTCTGAACGTGAAGAATGCAATACATAGAAGAGTCATCATTAAAAGAGAAATGATATGCCATCCCCTGATTTCAAGGAGATAGTGGAGCACCCTCCCTCTGTGAACCTCTGCCCAGAGCATAAGATTATAAAGATAGGCTGATGGTTGAAGGTCTGTATTGATAAATTTTATATCACTAAGTCTTTTTCTCACATAATCCACATTCAGTGGAGAAAAGGCATCGCGGAAAATATATTGATGAAAATGCTTAGTATGTATGTTCCTCTCCATAAACCTGTCTTCAAGAGATACAGGGTCTATAGTTATCGGTGCATCAGATGCGAAGAGACCACCATATTCCTGTGCTGTTACTTCAACATGTCTGAATACCGACCTGAGCGAATTGAAGATAGCGCCACTTGCTGTCTGCATCCTCCTTCCTATATACCCTGTTGATTGTGGTATGGTCATAGCCAATATACCATCGTCTTTTAATACAGCCTTTGCCTCTTTAAAAAAATCAGATGTATAAAACCTGTTGATACTTGCTGTTGACGGCTGTGGAAGGCTCAGGATAATAAGGTCATACACGGGTTTCTTCAATTTTTTTATGAATCTTCGTCCGTCATCAACAATTATTTTAACCCTCTGGTCTGTTGCAATATCTTTGCGTTCATCCACATCGAGAAATCCTAAAGAGACCTCGATCATCTTTGGGTCAATCTCTATAAAATCAATATTACTCGCGGGATACTTCATAAACTCTTTCAGGGTTCCTGGTGAACCTCCGATAACGAGTATATGTAATGGTGAGGGATGAAGAGCCATCAAGAGATGCGTCCTCAGTTCTTCACCTGGAAGATCTGGATAGGTAAAGACCAGATTGCCGTTCATGTAGATACTTGATTGTTCTTTGACTTTAACAACAGTAATCTCTCCGTATTTAGACTCTACTGTCTGAGAAGGTTCTATTCCATGCCAGGGGAGAGATATTGCGATCTTATGAAAGCCGATATATAAGGATACCGGTATGATAAAAAGGAGGATAACGATTTTTTTTCTTGAGATATAAGCAGCCATGAAGATGTTTATCAAGGCAAGCAATAAACATAACTCCATGGCATCTATTCTCTCCGAGATAATAAACGTAAATAAAACACCCCCGATAAAAGCGCCGAGTGCCTCAAGACCATAGACCCTTCCTGCGGCATCACGGTCGCCTGAATATAAAACAGCTAAAGGGAATTGTATGCCAATGAGAAGGCACAATGGAAAAAGCGAGATACCAGTTGAGAAAATAGTAGAAAACAGAGAAACAGTTTCACCAGGATATAAAGAAAGGGCTGGTCTTATTGCTTTAAAAATCAGAGCAGTAGACAGTGCGAGAACAGCAATGAAGATAAAAGAAAGTGTAAATGCATTCTTGATTCGTACACGCCCTCCTAAGTAACTTCCTATTCCAACCCAGATAAGCCAGAAGGAGAGGGTTATCCCTATATCAAGCTCATTCCCTGAGAATGTTGAAAGAAGGAGCCGCAGGGCTGTTATCTGGAGAAGCATTGACGTCAGCCCCATGACAATGAATGGTATGAATGAGTTTGTATGTCCCATCTCAATTTTTAGGTTATACTAAATAGGGAGATTTTACATTAGCCAGCATACCTTGACAATGGCTTTCATCCTTCAAGCTCATGCCAGAGTCAAGCCCTTGCCTTCTCCGTAACCTTATTTATTGCAGTATGAATATTGCCTTAGTAAAGTCATAAATGTATAATGGAGTAAGTTTTACAGATGGAGGTCTCGTCTGTCATTTATCATTGATGATACAATATGGTTTGATACTGTTGTAGAAAAACTTGCATGGAAACACATTGTCCTGCCGCATGAGGTTGAAGAGGTATTATCTGGCAAGTGACTATTTTGACGAGCACGATATATTCGAATTTGAAGATGTGAAAGAAATAAAGGACATAAAATTCAAATTATAGAAAAAGAAATATGTTGGCCTCGACATGGAACTCTTTAAAAAGATCAGAAGCAAGGCAAAGAAACTCCACAAAAGCGAAGATCTGCTCATCAAAGAGTGGTTGATGGAAAAGGTTGGTTAAGAGATACACCCCCATTTTTTTTACGATTTCAGACATGCTTTTGCATTCCATCTTGTTATGATAGACATTGGGCTAACAACTCTCAAAAAGTTACTTAACCACAAATCAGGGGTTTTAAAGACGAGATTAAAGGCGGAGTAGTAACAACTGAATTCGCCACCAATAGGTTAGACATGGAAGAAGTGGAAAGGACTTGGCAGAAAATAGAAAGTCTTGAGAAATTGGCTGTCAAACCGATACTGACTTTGGTTGGCACAGACCATTATCCAGTGATGAAAGATTATTAATAAGATGAAGAACATATCGACAACCTTGCAAATCTCAATTAAGCTCCAATATCACAATTACCAGACAATCAGCCATATACGATGTTGTCAAGCAAATTTAAAATATGCTATCTTACAATCACTTGGGGCTGTAGCTCAGTTGGGAGAGCGCTTGAATGGCATTCAAGAGGTCGTCGGTTCGATCCCGATCAGCTCCACCATAAAAATCAACCACCTGTGTGTAAGTAAAATCTTCTAACAACTGCCTGATTATATAGTTTTTGTATTGGTAATTATCTTTTTATTGACATTGACCCTCTGAGTACTATCTCCTATAATCGCTGTTTTTAAACCGTGACAAATGTTGGAGATCATAACCAGTAATCCATAGTGGAGATAGACGAAATGGTTCACTTTTTAGTACCAAGTTCTTTTCGTGTAGATTCTTAATGATACAATTCGGTGTGTTGACAAAGACATATTTTCCCTCATTTAATTCAGGTTAAAATGAGAGTGAAAGGTTATACCTTTAAGGTTCTTTAGCCTTTGGCCAAGGAAGAATTTATTATTTCTTATAAAAAAGGAGGTTAGAACATGAAGAAAGGTGTATTGATAGTAACGGTTATTCTTGCAACAGTTCTTTTGTTAGGGTTAGGGACAGCAATGGCCCGTGATGCAATCCTCTTCCCTTATTTCACGAGTGGTGGAGGCAATGTGACATTCTTCCAGATCATCAACACTGCGAAGGTACCGACGCCGATTACCGGTACTTCACAGGGAAAGCTGGACTATGTCTTATGTATATAACTCAGGCAATGAAGTATGCCAGCACTATGATGATGTAGGAAGGGTGACACAGAACGATATTCTTCTGTATGAAGCCACAGGAGTATATCCTGGGCAGCTTCTTCCGAATGACACGACATCTACAGCTCCAAAGCTTACCGTGTCACCTGCATGGGGTTATCTGGTCGTAAGGCAGAACAGCAGCAATTTCACCACTGGGTTAGAGGGGACTCTGTTTGGTCAGGCATATGTAGCCAATGTCAACACAGGTACTGTCTATGCCTATAATGCAATCAATGACCCTGAGGAAGATGACACCACGCGTTATACAAGCGCGTTTTATCAAAGCGCAGAGGATGACTTTTTGCTCAGCTTCCTTCTGGAGACATTTACATCCACCCAGTGGTATTTCTTCCCAGTTGATGGTTCTGACCTTACCACTGATATAGTGTGGGATGTAACTGTTCAGGTTAGCCATAATTTTGATGGTATATTCGACAACAACGAGTCTCTCAAGTCTGGTACGAGATGGTTAAAGGTAGGATGCTGGGATACTGCAACGATGGATTCCTCCGGAGAGCCGGTTGATGAAGGCTCTGGCCCAGTCACCGCAAACTTTTCCTACACCCTCGCACAAATCATGAGTGGTGCACAATATAACGCAGTCAAGGGAACTGGTGGCTTTACTGACATTTACTTCCCAGACGAATTTTCATATGCCTATGTTTACAAGCTCCAGAGTTCAACAGTTCTTGGCAAACCAATGAGCATCCTCATTTACGAACCACAACAGGGTAGTGAGTACTCATATACAAAATAGTGAGGTATATCTCGAATAGAAGAGGGGTGGGGAAATCCCCACCCCTCTTCTATTCATATTTTAACCATCATTACTGAGTTTATATCATAACATCGTAAACT
>Ga0315296_10002027_pt1 | contig 17444 bp, 11 predicted proteins | sample YL17G14_18_MG_FD_203921 | JGI IMG/M metagenome (GOLD analysis project Ga0315296, IMG submission 203921) | Sediment microbial communities from Yellowstone Lake, YNP, Wyoming, USA - YL17G14_18 | ecosystem: Environmental > Aquatic > Freshwater > Lake > Sediment | place: USA: Wyoming | collected... | reverse complement strand
AGCCAAAGTGGATGATAAAGAGCGAATTAATGCTATTAAACGGTTACGTGACTTCACAGCAAGACAATGAACTTAAATACAGGTCGCTACAGAAACAGCCGTTTCCGTGGCTCCTGCCCTACATTGTTAAGCTGTTCTACGGTAGTATAGTTATAACGAAGCCCGGTGCTAAAGTTATAACTATCGAGTTAAAGTTTAATATAACGCTTGTTTTCGGACTTGTCGCGTTAATAAGGTCATTCCAAGTATCCCTATCCGAGATTCTGTCAACTCTGCGCGCGAGCCACCGCAAAAATACGCGCTCCGCGACCCATATCCTTGCAACCTACCCCCTATTTTTTAGCGCGCGCGCAAGCTGGTTAAAATGTCTTCGATTTTTTGTGGCCCAGAAATTCCTTGACGTAGAGGGTGTCACTGGTCTGATGATAAAGCATGGTTGTCTTCCAATGCCGCAACGTATAGAAGTGTATCTTGAGAATCCTCATGTTCTCTGCCTGTACTATAGTCGTGACTATTCCCGTTTGCTTTGTCGCGCAAAAATGTTAAATGGCGCCGAAACAACATTTACCTTGTCGCAAAAGGGTGCTGAAACATGTTTAACTGTGAGTATTCGTTAGTGAACGGGGTGTTGGAGAATGGTTGAGGAAACCGTTTGGGTTGAGAAAGAATATGTTAGGCCGCGGCTAAGTTCAGATGAGCTTTGGCTGATATACCGTCTCATTGATAATCAATACTGGCTGTTGAGGAGGAATCCCCATCCGCTTTGGGATCTGGAGAAGGTGAACAGATTGAGGCGAAAAATCCTGCGTCTCGTGAATAGGTGCCGCGCATCTAAATATCAAATAAGCTTGAGGCAAAGGCTCTACTAACGCCCGCAAGGCTTAGGCATTGTAAGCTGAGATGCTGCTGCATATACAAACTACATGATGACGATGGATTGATGTTCAGGCGGAGTTAAACGTTGAACAGTGGGAGCAGACACTCGGCAGCGAAATATACACTTTCAGTCACCCGGAAGGAAGCCACGACGACCGCTTCTGAGCGATATGCCTAGCTGTGATGGCGATGTTGAAAACGGAACCCCAGAAGCCACCAGCATTCACATTCGGTTAGTAGGCTGCGTGGGTTCAAACCCCATCCCCCCCACACTATACTGAGAGAGCTCGAGCTTAGATGGGATTTTGAAACTTTAAGTTGAGAAACTTGCACTATTAACTCGATGTTTGATGACTCAAAAAATCCATCCTTTACACAAAAGGACAGCAGATAAGATTGAGAGCATCTTACCTCCTAATAGATTGATAAAAGATGAGGCTTGCGGTGGAAACCAGCGAATCCCTCTATTCTATGATGCAAAGAAATCGCGCGAAACAGAATACTGTAATGTTGACCTTCTTGTTCTGAAAGAAGACAAAATCAAAGCAATAATCGAAATTGAGGAGTCAAACGTTAAGCCAACGCAGGTCTGTGGAAAGTTCCTTACATCAGCTTTGGCTAGATACTACATTCACGACAATGACATGAATAAGCCTGTTGGAATGGATGATTCTGTTGCTTTTTTCCAGATAGTGGACACTTCGAAACTCAAGGGAAAATCGGCAAAACCTGAACAATGGAAGGCTTTGGAAAGGTCGATACAAAGTATATTACCCCTAAAGAACAGCAGGATCACATCATATTGGCTACTGAGCGCAGACAGGTTGGATGAACTCACTTCTCGCATCAAGGAAACAGTCTAGTATGGTGCTTAACCAAAAAACCAGCATTTTGTTTTGGAAAGGTGAGTTATAGAAAAAGAAAGGGAGTTGTGGGGGATATCTCACTGGTCGCCACGCGCATGCATTGCTACTAGTTACATTATTGGTGTTTTCTGATGTTGTTTTGAATTTCCATTTCGATTTGCTCAATTTCCCCAGCTTCGAGTCTTTTGGGTTCGCTGTTAATGTAAGCTGCCAAATTATCGATTCTTTTAATCTTAACATGTTCAGGGGGTTTTTTCTCTATTAATTCAGCTTTGTTGTTTGCAAACACTACAATTCCCTGAATGTAGAACGCTTTTGATTTCAAGCTTTCTGAAGAATCCAAGATTTTCTTGATTCTCATTGCGTTAATTCTCGCCTGATTACTTGGCGGTTTTCCTCTTCCTATTCCTTCCCAATTGTCACCATAGTAGCTAATTTTGCCCTTACGATTCTTGGTTTCTATAACGAATATTCCAGTAGGCCCGACAACAATATGGTCGATATTCCCACGTGCCATACTCTTCAGCATGACGTCATTTAACATTGAATATTCGTCACTCAAGGCAAGCGAAAGCGTTTTGGTGACTTTTTGTTCTCCAATTATGCCGGCTCTGTAGTTTGGAAATTCATGCAAGAAATAGTACGAGCAAGCAATAAGCAAGCCTAATGCTACGCCACGAGACGTGTCATATCTGCCAGCATCTACATATAACGGTAGAATTTCGATAGAAGTAACCAGTAATACAAGAAAAAATATCAGGCACAGAACTCCAAATACCAAATTCTTGGTGGCTTTTTTCTTGAGATAAGTACCCATAGGTTTCAACAATCTCATTGGAGACAGCTCTGCTAACACTGTCAACTCTAGCTGTTTATAACGTTATACAGCACACGCCACATTGGAATTTCCAAGGGGGGGTGCGGATGATATCTCCATTTGTCTCTGGTTCAAACCTGACCCTCGACACGACCTACGCGAAATAATGGGTACAAGATCGTCCATTGCCCAAACGACTTGACAGTTTTAAACGACAGTATAAACCTAACCCCCCGCACAATCACTGGGCCGAGAGTTTGAACGTCGTCCTGACTAGGGTTATATGGTAGCCCGGGATAGCTTCAAATATCGGTTTAAAATATCGGAGTTAAAACGTTATTTTTGTTTCTTTTAGAAAAATATCTAGAAATTGGGGTTCAAATGAGATTTTATTGGTGTTGCTGGTAGCTACAGCCATTGCTTTCTTTTGTAGAGTATAACAGCCAACAGTGTTAGTATTATGAAAATTGGAAGGGTCAGACTTGATGGGAATTCTGGAATTATTCCAGTTTCTGTTGATTCAATAACGTATGGTTGGTCAGGAATGTCACCAATTGGTACTTCTTCTGCTAAAACTATTGTTATATTGCCTGCTGAGACTTTGAGGGTGTAGGGATCTGTCGCCGTGGCATTTGGCTCCGGTATTACCTCAATTAGGTAATTTCCTAACTTTCTCTCGTTAAATGCAATGAACTCGTATCCCGAGTTTCCTTCTTCGTCTGGATTCATTTGGAAATACCATGCAGTATCTGGGAGTTCGTTTACGTCTTTACTTACTACAAAACCATCTGGATCGGTAACGACTAAATCTATCAAGCTATGGGCTGAAATTATGAGACTATCACCTTTTGTGCTCAGATCTTTGTATTCTACAAAACGCAACGGGTTTAGCGGATCAGTGTCTTTATACGATGTTTTGCCGGACGTTATATCTTCTAGGCTTCCACCTTGGCGCACTTCGAAGTGCAAGTGTGAACCGAATGGCCACTTCCACAATTCGGACCCGGTATTTGAAACTTTCCCAATGACTGTTTCTCCACCATAAACTTTCGTCCCTGGTTGAATTGCTAATGGAATGTCCTTCAAATGCAAATATCGCGTAGAGATTTTCTCTTCCACAACCCCATTTCTATCAGCAGCTTCTCCATGCCAGATCCAAACCCACAAACCTGCGCCACTAGTGATTTGCCGATGGACGTGTGCCACTATACCATCAGCAGCGGCAACTACCTCTTTGCCATCAATCTCTGAATCGATGTCAATTCCCTCGTGCCCAGCATATCCAGTGTCTTCACCAAAATCAAAACGCTCTATCAGAAATCCTTCAACCGGCTTCACCATTCTACTTATATCTCTACCAACTTTAATCAGCCAGAAATCGTAATCCCCAGCACCATGTGAGTTCGTCCGTCCTGCTAAGACGTACCCTCCATCATTTGTTTCGACTATTGAGTGGGCACTCTCGCCAAGTGCCCCTCCGTATGTTCTGCTCCACCGTATGTTTCCCAAAGAGTCGATCTTAACCAACCAGAAATCCCCGCCACCTGAACCATAAGAGGCGGTAAAACCTGCAAACGCATATCCTCCATCACTAGCGCAAATTACAGAATAGGCACCATCATCTCTTGTTCCTCCGTATGTTTTGTTCCACAAGGCGTTCCCAGCCGAGTCGGTCTTGACCAACCAAGAATCAATTTGACCAGCACCAAAAGAGAAAGTATAGCCAGCTAATACATATCCTCCGTCGCTCGTCTGCTGAACAGAAGTCGCCACATCACAATCGGTTCCTCCGTATGTTTTGTTCCAAAGCATGTTTCCAGCAGAATCTGTCTTAACCAACCAAAAATCTTCGTCCAATCCAGTAACAAAAGAGTAAGTGCCGGCTATTGCATATCCTCCGTCACCCGTCTGAACCACAGCTTGCCCATAATCACAGTATATTCCTCCATATGTCTTGTTCCACAATGCGTTGCCATACGAATCTGTCTTAACCAACCAAGAATCAATTTGACCAGCACCAAAAGAGAAAGTGTATCCTGCTATTGCATATCCTCCATCATCAGTCTGAATTACAGACCGCGCAATTTCATGGCTTGTTCCTCCGTATGTTTTGTTCCATAATATGTTACCAGATGAATCAGTCTTAATCAACCAATAATCATTATAACCCGCGCCAAAAGACCATGTTTCTCCTGCTATTGCGTAGCCTCCGTCGTCGGTCTGAACTACAGAATAGGCCCATTCAAGGCCTATTTCTCCATATGTTTGGTTCCATTCTGTTTGGGGAGGCTCCAGGCTTGCCACGTTTATGGCTTCTTGCATTGTTGCAGACTCGTCTGAAACAGTCAATGTTGAAGGTTCTGTTTCAACTGGTTGAACGTTAAATGCTAAAGGCAATATACTTGTTAAAATCAGTGTCAACATTATTGCAGAAACTGTTCTCCTAAGCATTACTCCTCTAACCTCTATAACTGATAGTTTTAATCAAATAAAGCATTTATAGTAAAGGTTCTGTTGTTATTGAAGGTTGCGAAGTATTTTCAGCTATTAACTATAGCCTTCCAGCATTGAAACCTAATACACTCTCTGAAAGTCTATGAAACCGAACAGCCAAATGTTTCAAAAGTAACAGAAATGTAGTTACTGGATGAATGTTTATTATAAAAATGAAGTTCCGGGGATATGGCAGTAAAGGCACCACATGCAAGAGGCGTGGAAAGGATATTTTGGCTTGTACCTCAGGGGACAAATCGAAGAACGTAGCACTTATGGAGGACAGGAAGTTACATGTCTTAATTGTGGTAGCGCAGGCTATTAAGAGAAAAAACGACTGCCTTGTTCTAGAAATCATCGGAATAGCAGAGCGAGAGAAAGGTGGTGAGAAGTTAGGTACCTTGTTTTCTTGGGAGTTTTCTCTTTGCAAGGACAACGGCAAGCACGGAGAGAACCATGACCAGTGGCAGGATTATGACTGATGGAAATTCTGGAATTACATGATATTGATATGTATATCCCATGTCTAATGTTGTGATGGTGTGGTTAGCGTTGTCTTCTGCTATGATTACATATGTAACGTTTGTGCAGTATGGAAATTCTTGGATTGTAGCGTTGTAAAGGTTTTCTTCGAGATTTGTCATTTCTATGCTGAACCATGTTCCGTTGTTTGTGGTATAGTTCAAAATCACTTGTTTTACTCCACTTAAGTCATCGGTGACGTTGGCATAAACTACAACTTCGTCGTCTGGATAAACGCTGTCGCTAGGTGGTTGTTGATACACATTTTCTATGACTGGAGGAGTATTGTCTTCCATCGGCTTGGGGCCTAGTCCTGTGCTAAATATGAAATCGGCGTATTCAACTATTATTCTAGGTTTTACACTAGCGGCTGTTTGAGTTAGGTTTCCAGAGCCTTGTAACCCATACGTAAATACAAAGTCCGCATATTCCACAATTATCCTTGCAGATACTATACTGGCTGCTTGATTTAGTTCGTCAGATTTGTTTAAGTCCAGCTTGGAGTTGAAATCCCCATACTCCAAAACTACTCTCGGAGTTACATCCTTTGCTACATTGATAAGGTCTGCTGAATATTCAGTGGTGGTGGTCGAAACATAATCGGCATCCTCAACAATGATGCCATCCCCCTGTGCCCTCGCTTCGTGAAGAAAGAAAGTAAACCCTATGATGCACCCGACTATTAGCGGAATTATGCATAGACATATCAGCAGCGTCTTGTTCAGTTTCACGCACATCCACTACGTTTTTACGGTTCTTGATAGGCCAGCGCAGTGCAAACGCCGTATAACTTCCCCGAATACGTACCGGAAACGCTTACAGTGTGAACCATGCCAGGGCTTAGCTGTGCAACCGTAAGTTGTCCATATCTCGTTTGGTCGTCTGTAGTTATGGTGTTGATTGTGTTTCCGTCGATCTTAAGATAGGACGGATAATTCCCATAATATGTATATTCGGCGTAGTGGGACCAAGACCGCTCATAGACCGTGAATTCTATAGGTATTGTGATGTTGAAGCTATCTGCCCCACCAACCGTTAGTGTTTCAATGATTATCATGCATTTGTTAGCATAGGGGTATTGGAAGTGGTAGTATTTTGCACCAGTCACAGACGCACCTAGGGCGTTGCCCATCTTTTCTAACCCTACCTGCAACTTATTCTTAGTCAGCGTGCCTCCCGACCAATAGGCCCAGTCTATGATTTTGCCTATGGGTTCGGCTTCGAGGTAATAAGCCACAATCCAGCCGTCCTTGTGGACAAAACAGTGGACATCCTCGCTCTCTGAAAGACCCGGCAAAGCGATAGAGCCGACAGTATAGTTGGAGGTCTCTTTTTCTATGGTTCTATACACGGTTTTAGCCACTGCCAAATCTATCGACCTGCCAATGTTTATGTATATTGACATTCCAGCCTCTTCTTCAAGAAATGATGTCTCTGAGCTTGCGCTCTGAGCAAAGACAGGATTGACTAAAAGAAAAGTTTGTCCAGCCTCATTCACAATGTTGTTGTCTCCGCCGCCAGCGTTATTATATAGATATACGCTTAGGAGGCCGCATGCCAAGATTGCAACCAAAAACACGCCTGCTTTCATCTTCATATTCTCTACTTTCACATGTCAACTCTCCCATTTTTTGATTGAATAGTCTTTAGCGCAATCCAAATTTAAGCCTTATCAAACAATTTTCTAACTCCACCATCCACCACTGGGCTTGTAAAGTGCTTGCTTCATCCATTTTTCACATGTGAAAAACCTTTTAAACCAAGAATAAAAAATGGATATGCGCTTGTGTGGTGTATTGAATGAGTGAAGAAGTCGATTCCATTTCTCGTTTGGCGTCTCAAACTAAAAATATCGGTTACTACGCGGGTCTTACCTTTGGCGTTGGATACTGCTTAACCTTGATTGGGGTCATTGCTGTTATTGCGGAAATGGTCGTGAGATACTATTCAGTTCTGTCTGGGTATTTGGGTTATGTCGGCGCGCAGATACCGCCTTGGCTTATAGCATCTATGATCTTCTTTTCCATAGGCATAATATGCGCAATTTACTTTGGTTTTACGATAATCAAAAACTCGAAATCGGCTAGGGATTATGGATTAAAGATTGACACGATCGCATCTTCGGTTTCCGCCTTCTCGTTCACTCTTATTTTTATCGGAATCGGTATCACTATTGTGGCAGCGGGTCTTAAATTGTCGCTGTTTTCCCCGATATGCGGAGTTGTGGGGCCAATTTTGCTACTGATAGGCTTTAGAGCCTACCACGGTAAGGCTTCGGAGTCAAAACTCATCGGTGCAATAATGATGTTGGTTTCTATAGCTCTGATATACTTTGTCGCATATCGAGGAATTGGTGTAGGGCCTCTTCTTTCCGAATCAACTCTTGAAGCCATGGCATTGTTGATAGCGATAGTGGGCGCTGTTATCTTTTCCTTCCCTATTCTCGGAGAAGAGCTTAAGCAGTCTGTTGCGGGCATAATCTTATCGATTAGTGGCATACTTTTCTCCATCGGTGTCATGTACTTCAATTTTAAAGCTGTCTCAGACATTAACAACATGCTCTCATTGCTTAGTGGGATTGGCGGTTATGCCTATGGGTATGGGTTTCCAAGTATGACATTAGACTCTATCTGGATAATGTTCTTCGGTTTCCTACTTCTAGGCATCTCAGGAATAATTGGCCTGGTCACAGCATGCTTACCCCTCGCCATTTCAGCCAAACAACTTTCCACAAGGCTTGAAGCACCTCTACCCAAAACACCAGAAGGCGCTCCTCCTAAACCCGTTACTGAAGTGAAGTATTGTACTAAATGCGGTGCAAGTATGCCGCTAGATGCGATCTATTGTCTGAAATGCGGACAAAAACAGCCTTAAAGAAGAGGACATTTAATGCACCCCACTAGATATATTTCTGCGATCTGCATCGTCTTCTTAGTTCTCCAGCTAGGATTCGTGTTTGTGATGGCAGCCAGCGTCGGCGTTAAACCAGGGCACTGGGCAAAATACACAATGTTAGGTGCTCAACCAAGCTATATATCAATGAAAATATCGATCTCGCGTGTCAGTGGAACCACAGTATATGGAAATATGACATATGAATATCCTGGCGGTTCTATGGAAATTGCGTCGTTTCAAGGTGACGTTTTAAATGGAGAGATGTTTCCATACATTGTTCCGGCCAATTTAAACGAAGGGGACTATATCTACTATAATAGTGAGTATAGCAATCTCGAAGTACAAAATGTCACTACAAGAAGTTATGCGGGTGCATCACGTACTATTATTTGCGCCACTGAGTACGGTTGGCAAACATATTATTGGGATCAACAGACGGGCATACTTGTTGAGGAGACATATTCATCTGGATCAATGGTGTCCTCAATGCTTAAATTAACAGAGACCAACATTTGGGGCGGTGGCATTTTTGGTATGAATGGGTCTCTTTCTTGGATTCTACCAATAGTAATCGTTGTGATTGTAGCGGTAGTATTACTAGTCATTGTATTGCCATTCTTAAGAAGAATGAAGACCCCCAAGGAGACCGTAACACCACCCTCTACGACACCACCTCCTACAGCACCGTCTTCTCCGCCAAAGGAAGAAAGCAGAAAGACAAAATACTGTCCGAAATGCGGGACAAGCGTGCCGTTGGATTCAATCTACTGCCCCAAATGCGGACACAAGCAACATCAGACATAGACATGCACTGGTAGCAACGACTCTACAACTTGACAGCAGTAGACTTCATGTTTAACCAACAGACCCATTATAGCCAGATCACACAAAAGCCTCCCTATTTGGGAAAGAGGAGAAAATGAATTCTAGTTCTAGCTTATCTTTTTTATGGAAGGCTGTTTTCGTTTTCTCCAGAAAACTGCTATTGTTATAGTGACTATCACTATGGCTGCAACTGCTACACCTGCAATCCACATGGGAAACGCTTCTAAAGGAAAAACTTGCCGCATGAATTCATCTCGAGTAAGCTCACTGCCAGCAGTAAAAGTTTTTTCAAAGGTGCCGTCACCATTAGAATCTATCTGGACAGTAACCCCTTCTTCACCTCGAGAAAGGGCACTCCAATCAATGGTGTATTGATGGATTGCGTTAGACGACGTAGGAATTTCAGTTGCGTTAAAGGTAGTAGCATCTACATCTTCAACAGAGATTATTAACAACTCATAAGTTCCCTCATCTATGCCTACCACTTCATAGCGATAGGTTTCGTTTGGAAAAAGTATTAGAATGGTGCCATTGGCGTATGCCGAACCTGGGATTTCTTCTTTTATTTCTCCATTGACCAAACCTGTAACATGTCCTACCGAATCGTAGATCCTCACTTCACCTGGGCTACCAATTATGCCGATAATCTTGTTTAGTAAGTCTATGATGTCTCTAAGCTCCCACAGTTCTTTTAATTCCTCCAATTTCAGATGTACTACGGGAGAACTTGGATCAAATTTTGTGATACCTGCATCATAGTATAATGTTATCCCTGTTTCAGTTCCTGTGGCAACCATAACCATAAGACTGGTGTCAGTGACACCAATACCTTGGAACGTACCCTCTTGAAATGTAAGTGTTGTGATTTCAGCAGGTTCTCCCCATAGTTTTTGCCAAACAGAGGGGGTGAATGGTGTAACATAGGTCCTAAGGATAGGCGCTGTTGGTAACGGAATGTACCATACTAATTTTGGTATGGAAGGAGGCGGACTGGTTCTGCGAAGTATAAAGAGTTGATAAGCACCAGAAATCCCCCCAGAATAAGTTTCAATTTTGGAGATGATGTATAAATTTTCTCCCGTTGCCTCATCAGTTCCTACCCAGTTATATGTAGCTTCCATCCAACAAGATACCCCAAAATATCCTGGGCCAACATCTACAAGTTTTCTCAGCGGCTTGACAGTTACAAAGGCAGTGTCGGTGGCTATGACTCCATAATTATCTTCTACTGTTAAAGTAACGGTGCAGGTTTTAGGTTCGTTCTGTGCTCCTCTGAAGCGATGGCTAACAATTTTGCCTTCTGCTGTCATGCCATCACCAAAATCCCATCGATAGCTAACAATTGTTCCATCTGGATCATCTGAACTGGAGGAATCGAAAGATACTAAGTCACCTGAATAAAAGGGACTTTCTGGAGAGTGAGTAAATGATGCAACAGGAGGTTGATTCTTCGGATAAATGTTATGCCACTCATTGACTAGGTTGACAACATAGGGGTCATTTGGATTTAAACCAGACCATGTTGCTACCGCTTCCCTGAGATGTTGTTCGTTAAAAGATTGTATCGCTAGCATTTCTCTAATAGATTCGTAGTACTGTAGTGCAAGCGTATTTGCTGTTGCTTGAATCCCGGTCTCCTTATCAACATAGTTCTTAACCCCCGCCTCGTTGAAATTCCAGCTTTTCTCTCCCATGTCCCATGTTGTTGCCAGAGGATTCCAATATGCATTAGTATTCTCATAATTCGTCCATATTGCGAGAGCTTGCAGTGCAAACTGCCCTGTAGGAATGTTCAATTTTGTAAACACACTCGGAAAGAAGTCAGGAGCCCCGGTAGGAACATCCTTTCCAGGTAGCATAAGCAGGTTATAAACCTCTAAATCCTTAGGGTAGTTTAGGCCTGATGTGAATACCTCACTTATTCCACTTTCCAAATCAGACTTGTAAATCTTACCGCCAAAATTGACCGAAACATAAGCATAATCATTTACTACGACTATTCCGACAATGTTATAATCAGGTATTTCGGCGACTTTGGTTGCACCGCTATCTTCGGAGAACTTATAAATAGAGCTAGGGCCGCACACATAATAGTAGCCATTTGAATAGGTTATCGCTCCTAACCACGATGGTATTTCGCCTAGATCCTTAAAAACAGTTTTCTGATAGGTTGTCAAATCGATCTGCAAAATGTGATTATTTCCATCTTCAGAGAGGATAAGCTCATTATTAACGACAACTCCATCAACGTTCTGTAAATGATCATCAGGTACATCCAGAATATTCACGCTTGTTATAAAATTTCCGGAAGAATCCAAGAAGTATACTTTGTCGTACTGGTTATCTAGCAAAGCTATCCTTTCATCAGGTAAGACGACAAAAGTTATAAAATACGTGACGGAGGAGGGTATAGCAATATTTCTGAGAAAAACTCCCTCTATAGTGTAAACCGAGATACATCCAGAATATTGATTTACATAGAGTTCATCTCCTAAGATCTCTAGAGAATAGCCTGACTTAATGTGTTCAAAGATCTGCCTGGAACCGTTTGAGAATATTCTTGCAACACCATCACCAGTCGATGTGTAAAGCTCGAGCGCAGCAGGTGTTCGGCTATAGTCATTCCATATTTCTTCTGCCGTTCTTACATGATTGTATATCTTGACTTCGTCTATGATACCATCTAGATAGTGTTTTTGACCAAAAATGATGTCTTCAAGTCCTATCTTGACTGTTTGACTTGAAGCTACAGGATCCACTGAGATACTCCCAGAAGCATCTAATTTCCCATTGATATACAGTTTTAGGGTACTCCCATCATAAGTCATAGCTGCATATGTCCATTCACTGGTTTTGATCATAGATTTGCTATATAGATGATACAGACCGGGTATAGGCAATGTTCCTCTCAAATGAGCGCCATCAAGCGATAACATAAACGCATCACCAGTCAGTCCACCATATCCCCATTGACCAATGATACCTCCATCGCTTACATCATCCAAAAACAACCATGCCGAGACTGTTAATGGTTGATTGAAAGTAAAATCTGTAGTGTCTGGCACTTCAACATAATCATCAACTCCATCAAAACTCAAACCCGATCCAGAAATGCCAGCAACCCACTCAGGACCATTCATTAGCGTCCCGCTGTTGCCATTTCCACTGCTGTCACTGGCAACCAAGCCAGAACCTTCATCAAATTTCCAATAACCAACCAGTTGATTGAAAGCTTCCGCATGACCTAAGTATAGAAAGACATAACCATAGTAATCTCCAATTACTAGATCCTTCACGCCATCATTGTTCCAATCAGTTACAGAAAACACGGATGACCCGTCGCCGCAATATACATACAAATCTTGCCCGTTAACTTGAATAGCTACGCCTTCTCCAAAGACTGGTAACGCATCTGTTCCAATGTTTTTATAAAGAGTGAACTGCAATGTTTCTCTCACGATCAGATCTTTTTTTCCATCCTCATCCCAATCTGTGATGAAAGGAGAGGATGAGTAGCTTTGACAAATATCCTGTCCAGCTGCTTGAATGTGAGTTGCGACTCCAAAGCTGGGTGAAACATCGGTTCCTACATTGATGTAGAGATCGATGTAGGCATGATCACGCCACCCACCGTGCCCAACCAGTAAATCTTTTTTTCCATCATTATTCCAGTCTACAACAAAGGGTTTAGCGCCAAACCCACCCGGCGTCTCAGTCATATTGATAATGATCGACGGTGACGTGAACCAGGGAGAAGAATCTGTGCCCACGTTAACGTACAGAAGGACATAGTACGTAGTTCCCAACAACAAATCCTTCTTACCGTCGTTGTTCCAGTCAACAACAAATGGATCAGCACCAATAATAGCCGGTGGATCTCCTACGGCTTCCAATTTGGTTCCTTCGCCAAAAACAGGAGAGGAATCCGTTCCTATGTTCAGGAACAAGTAGACGGCTGGAACAGGAGAATAGGTTCCGACAAGTAGATCTTTCTTGCCGTCGTTGTTCCAGTCAACAACAAATGTCGATACAGCAATTCCGTCGACTTTCAGATCGTGTCCATTAGCTTGGATCTTAACACCTGGCGTAATTACTGGCTCAACACCTGCTACCCTTGCGAAAATAACTGAAGACAGCGTTAAGCAAAGAACCAGAGAGAGAATTCGTGCAGACAGACATCTCTTCATAATGGATACCAATAATATTTATTCTGATGCGGTTCTTATGATTTGTGGAAAAATCTTCGATAACATCAATTGCTAAACATCTCAAACTGTCCTTAAGAAGTTGGGTAGCGTTTAAGAAAATGGAAGTCAAAGCTACTAACGTTTTTTATCATAATGCATGGACATGATGGCTGCTATTGCGCTGACTATATTGCTCTCTGATGCCTCCTCGATGAAGCTGTCCAAGTCGATTTTATCCAATAATATTGTTAAGTAAGCTCTAGTGGTCAATTGATACAGTACAGCAGCGAAGCCTGTCTTCGTTTTTCTTTCTCCGACTTTTTCAAGAAAGCCTTGCTCTGCTAGCGCTCTGACTCTTCGGTTTACTATATGATAACGTACATATGTGAAGTCTCTTCCAACCCTCAGCTCGCGCCATATATCGTAGACTATTAGCGAACCTTTTTTGGCAAGGATCCAGAATATGGCCTTGTTGAGTCTTGCTTCTCTTCCCTAGAAAATGGAGATCCTCGCCATTTTGTCATCATGGTTTCATGTAAGCTGTTGATTGTGTACTAAAATGCTGAATGTGTCTAGCGGTTAAGAGGGAGACCGGCGCCCGAGCGAGACTGGAGAACAAAAGCAGGTGCCTGCTTCGGTTAAATTATAAAAAAGGGGAAAATGATTGAGGAAGCGGTACATATTCAGTTCCAGAGTGGTGGGGCTGCCCGGCCCCATACCCAAAAGGGTTCAGAACCTTCTCTTCTTTGGAACGTTGGCACAGTTTGGTTCTTTCCAAATTTATCTCTTGATGTTGCGAGTGTGAGTCGGCCGGGATTAAGCCCCGAACGGGTTTAAGTCCTTGCATTCGCTCTGAATTCCAGATGAGTTACTCTTGCTTCGACGTGGTATTTTTCTCTGTGTTTTCGGGTTCATTGCCAGAAGGTCTATTTCTTTTCCGCCTTTGCAGTGTGATTAGCCATGGTAAGGCAACCTTTGACCACTTAAGAATACTTTTCAATTATGTGCACTTCGGGTTCCGTGGGCGATCCCTCTTTGGTTTTCAAATCTCTTCAGAAGATTGCGATAAAGTATTAACAAGGTAGTTCAGGATTGAGTCATGAACTATTTTCTCAAAGACTCCGATTTCAAGCATCATTTTCACCTGTTTCTTGTTTCCACACGCACAAATGCGAGTTATGATTCCGTTTTTCTCGTTCATAGCGTAATCTACTTTTCCATGATTACCATGCTTTTCCATAAATTCCCACATATCGTCTTCAGCGAGTACCGGAAGTCCACCGTTCAGAAACTCTCGGTCAAGAACTTTTTTCGGGAATCCTTTGCCGCGATGAAAAAGATCTGAGCGGCTATCATAGGTGTTTTTCAGAACTCTATCAAAGAAACGTGAAAGGTAATTCAGCATGAATTCTCTACGTTCTTTGTCGCGAGCTGGCATCTGGTCATTTGTTGCTCTTCGGCTTTTTGCGATTTCATATTGCTTCTGTTGTTCTTCTGCTTGTTTCAGCATCTCTGTCCGCTCTGGTTCGGGTAAGGACTCAGCTAAATCGCGTAGGTACTGCCCTGAAAAGTGCTGTTCTGAAATCATATCGAGCTCTCTTGACAATGAATAGTCTCCCTCCCAAAACGTGTTGGGCAAGTTGTTGATTATGAAACGTGAGAACGATTCCCCCAATCCAACGCCTTGGGTGATAAGATTTTTGACCGCTGTCTGAATGCTCTGGTCCAGACCTGCTTTCTCCAAAGCATCAGCGATTATTCCTTCTTTATCTATTTCTCGAAACTTCTTGCTTTTGCCCCTGCAGGAAAGTGAATCGATCGCTGCCACTAGAAGTGCGTAAGCAAGACTTTGGTCTTCCCTCGCCACCAAGTGAGACAGTTGATAGAGGCGCATGGCTGCCATTATTGAATAGTAGTCTTCATCTTTGGCGTTCATCAACAAACCGTATGTGTGTGCCATTGTCTTGATCATCTCTAATTCTAGTTGTGATGGAGGATGGTAACTCGCAGCTCTTTCACGAAGACCCTCGAGTCTTCTGAAGGTCGTTTCCCAGATGTTAGACCAGTCTCTCCCTGTGAAAATGAGTTGGAGAGATGTTTCTTTTCCGCTAATTGGAGGACCAAACTCATTATAGGCAACAACGGCGCATCGCATGATGAAAGACATTAGTGAGGAGATTGCGGGTCCAATATTGATGGAATTCATCCATTCATTGACGAAATCGTCGACATTCTCACTCTGGGCTGTTATGACAAGCAAGCTTGAATACGGTTCTTGATAAGATATTCGTTTCCCGCCTCTCACAACTTTCTCAGGGTCTATCTGAGGACTGATTTCAGATACGATTACTCCTGGACCTATAACGCCAGTGAGTGGCCTATGCAATGGGATTATCGTGAAATCTGCAAATTTGCTTTCTTTCCATCGTAATGCTATTTCAGAGATGAGAAGCCCGATTGTTTTCTGTTTCTTGTCCAGATAGGCTTCTCTTAATTGCGTGACACTATCTTCCCAAGTGAACCCTCGCAATTCAAATCGACCTAATGTAAAACATGTAGAGCGCGCCCTATTATGCAATATCCCTCACAGTCGTTGGCGACAACATCGACGCAGGAATGGGCAACGGCTGCCGTGTTGACCACCGCACTTCATTATGATGGACCGTAAACATAGTTTAGTCTGCCAAGTGTTCTGAAACGTAAATTTCTTTAGGAACGGCGTCATAAATGGAATGGGGAAAAATCCTTGACCTGCTGGTTGGAATATAACATTCATTTACGAAGTATATTAACGAATGATGCCATTTCCGTGCTTGTTGACTTTGTTTATCCATTTATGAGAAATCATGGGGAATATGTTAATTGGCATTATCTTGTTGAGCAAAATGGCTGCGGTTCAACCCAATTGGAAATAAGATTACGCGTAGAAGGAACACAAGAATACATCGATACATTTAGACGAGATATGACAACTGAAATCCAAAATTACAGCCAACGTAGTAACCTCGTTATGAATGAGAATGATGCATTAGGGTCTCATGAAGGTCTTCATGGAAGCCGAACTGGGCATTACCAAGGAGCAGCCTCCGAAAATTTCGGTAGAGATTGGAATTCTATTGTAAGAATAATGCAAATTGGATCTGAAAATGCTATTGAGATATTTCGACTAGCACGAGGTTTAGTGGAAAGACGCTCATTTGACGACGGTCCGAGACAGGTTAATCATCCTTATTACCTTCACTTAACCTTCAACCAACTTCTCACTGAATAAGTGAGAGGAAACGGACAGAATTGTAAATAGTACGTGCTGTGAGGTGATTTGACGCAGCCGCAAATAACCGAACTAACCAAGGCTCTCTTAGATGAGAAGGAAATTGCCGTTGCAGACAGACTCGATTTTCTAATTGAAAAAGAACCCGAAATGTGGAAGGCTTGGGCGTTACTGGAACAAGTACTCCCGATATTTTGGATAGTAGAGGGTAAATACCTTCATACTCGCGCGCCTGTATTTGTTTATCGGACGCTCTACTATCTCGACCACCCCCATGATTTCGTCAACAATTCTAGAAAAATGATTCTCATGATGGGAAATCATCTTGAAGGTCTTTTGGTACATTTGCTTGACTTGCACAATCGACCTCTCGGAGATTTGTCTTATTATTTATCTAAGACTAACCAGACGGAATTATCATCTTCTCTTCTAAAGTTCAACGAAGTCTATCGGCGAGCAAAACACATGTCTGGAGACTCATTCTTGCCAACGAGATTAGACCAAAAAACTTTCAGTACACGCGAAGCGGTCTATTGCCTATTTGTCATGAGAAATCTTTCAATCAAACTTTTTGATTTATTGAAGAAAGCAGGAAAACCTTTGAGCGAAGAATGGAAGCAAATTGACTCTCAATGGTTTACGTGGGACAGCGAAGAGCCAATTAGCCCTGGAAGGAGAGTTATAGTAAAAAG
>Ga0315296_10002026_pt1 | contig 17445 bp, 19 predicted proteins | sample YL17G14_18_MG_FD_203921 | JGI IMG/M metagenome (GOLD analysis project Ga0315296, IMG submission 203921) | Sediment microbial communities from Yellowstone Lake, YNP, Wyoming, USA - YL17G14_18 | ecosystem: Environmental > Aquatic > Freshwater > Lake > Sediment | place: USA: Wyoming | collected... | reverse complement strand
AGTGAGCGGTTTTATCGCTGGTGAGGGACAGGTCGCGGCTGTGGTGAACCATTTCACTATTTTTGCCGTCCTGGCGCAGCTAGCACCGGCAGAACCAGCAATAGTACCACCCCCATCTCCACCACCAACACCGCCACTGGTAATCAAACCGCCGCAACTACCAGCACGCTTCGAGGTGAGCAACCTTGAGATAGCACCTGACAAGATGAGTCCCGGAAAAAGTGTCTCCATACGAGCTCGCATTACTAATGTCGGCGAACTGAGCGGCGAGCGCAATGTCACCTTAAAAATTAATGGTCTCTTCGTTGACAGCAAACTGGTAAAACTGGCACCAAAACAAAACAAGAACGTTAGCTTTACGGTAATACCTCATGAGCCCGGCGACTACGAGGTGGAAGTGGGCGGACTCCGCACAAGCTTCACCGTCACTGAAGGTGAAGCCCCACTTTACGGAATTGACTTATTCACCAACCGCTGGCTGACTTATGCCGTGCTATTTGGCATCGGGGCAGTTGTCGTGGTGGTAACACTCTTACTCCTCACCGGCGGCCGAAAAGCTAAGTCAAGAGCTTAACCTCACCTTACTCTCAATTTTACGGAATCTTTAGATTTTCCCACTGAATCTTAATCATTCTTTTAGCGTTCTCACTCTATAGTGGGAACGTTATGAAGAACGTTAATCGACAAAAAACCGCCAAAAAGCTATGTCTTATGGCCTTTATTATCCTCTTCGGCTCTCTAGTTCCTCAGCACACACTCATCGCTGGCTCTGTTACCGAATACGACCAGTCGCACCAACAGACGGCAGCGAACAGTGTTCCTCCCGCGGATGAATCTCCCTGGAATCGCTGGGACTTATCCCGGATCCAAGCAACTGAGGCACCGCGTATTGCATCAGGTAAGACGGGAATCAGCATTGCCATTCTTGATACCGGCATTGACAGCGCCCACATCACGCTCCAAGGAAAGGTCATTTCCAGTGTCAATTTCACCGAAAGCCCAGTGGTGGACGACCTCAATGGTCATGGCACCCATATCGCCGGTATCATTGCGGCAAGTCCGAACAGCTTTTCCGGTCTGATTGGTCTGGCGGAAAACAGTCAGCTTATGAATGTAAAAGTGGCGAATGATGATGGCTTCTGTAATGCCACCACCATTGCGAAGGGTATTCTCTGGGCAGTAGAGAACGGCGCTAATGTAATTAATATTAGCCTTGTCATCAACAAGCCATCATCAGAACTTGAGGACGCGGTTAATTATGCCTGGGATAATGGGGTAGTTGTAGTGGCGGCTGCCGGAAATTCTTTTAATTCAGCCCCCACCTACCCCGCTTTTTATCCCAATACCATTGCTGTCGCTGCCACTGATACTAATGACCGCGTTCCGTCATGGTCAAATCGTGGTGAGTGGGTAGATGTGGCTGCCCCTGGTGTGGCTATCTACTCGGCAGCACCAAAAGACGGCTCAGCATGGAAGAGTGGCACATCTCAGGCAGCTGCACTGGTTTCTGCTGAAGCCGCGCTCCTTTTCGCTATCGCCACTGACGCAAATGGCAATGGTAAGGTCAACGATGAAGTGCGTGCGGCGATTGAAGAAGGCAGTGACACGATGGATAGAAATGGCATTGGCAAAGGGCGTATTAATGTGCTCAAAGCCCTTGAGTTCTTAATCACGCCTCGTAATTAGCAGCGTTATGCCGGGTTCGCCAGACAACTTGGCAGCCGAAGAAATCTGATTCAGACTTTGGTCCGCGGCCGTGCTCATCCTATCAAAGCGAAGCCCAGAAGAGCATTCCTTAATTGCCTCTGCTAACAAAGGAACCTTATTACGGCATTGAACTTTACGTCATGTTACACTGATGTATTGCCATCGTCTTGGGGTAGGCGTATCATTATGGAAGCAGTTTTTAATAGCTATCTGGGTGGGCAAAATGGAGAGTAAAGAACAATCATCACCAGAAAAGACACCAGAACCAGGAAACTCCTACTTCGAAGTGCAAGCTGATTGGGGCATGACCAAACACATGGGTGGTTTGAAGGCCACAAGAGAGCTAATTGAGTTATGCCACATAAATCAGGGGAAATATGTCCTGGTTGTCGGTTGCGGTGCTGGAGTGACTTCTTGTTACCTTGCCAAAAGGAATGGCTGCAGTGTGGTCGGTGTCGACCTTTCGGAAAAGATGGTTCACCGGTCAAAGGAAAGAGCAAAAAGGGAGGGCATTGAGAACAGGGTTGAATTTAGGATAGCCGACGCGCAAAATCTCCCTTTCGAAGATGTCACCTTCGATGCAGTCATTTGCGAGTCCGTGAACGCATTCATAGAAAACAAACCGAGAGCGCTAAGCGAATATGTGCGGGTGATAAAGCCGGGAGGATACGTCGGGTTTAATGAATGCACCTGGATAAGGGAGCCACCTGTAGAGCTTGCAGAATATCTATTTCGTATTATGGGTGCGAAGTTCCCGTCATGCAATAATGGTTGGAAACATCTGTTGGAGGGCTCTGGATTGAGAGTTGAAGTAGCGACGGTATATGAAACCAATGCCATAAGTCAGTGGATTAACGAAGTTAGGCAGTTCGAGTTCCTTGATTTCCTCAAAGCATGGGGTAGATTCTTATTCCTCAGCATAAAGAGCCCGGCTTGCAGGAGGTTTGTAAGAGAAGCAGTGGCTGTTCCAAAGAGCGTTTTCCGTGTGTTCAGATACTTCGGATACGGATTATACGTTGGCAGAAAATAAAAAGGAAAGCATTGATGCTCCCCACTGGCGAGCATCAGGATGTATGTTAATTCAACAAAAAGCCATAATGTGACCCCTGCTATTGTCCCTAACGGTAGTGGGCTGCCGCCAAGACCAATGGCAAGCAAACCCAGTAAGACCTCCGTGAGGGCATCAGCAATAGCGTTGACGTGAGTAGTTGAAGGAGGTCTGAAGGTCGCTGGCCAGACGTTCGGCGATCTGCCGGGTTATTCTGGTGGCATCGTCTGGCAAACTCGCTCGGGGTCAGGTAGTTCAGCGAACTGTGGGGCCGGTAGTCATTGTACTCCTTAAGCCAGCCGTCTACAATTGCCTGGGCCTCCTTCCAGTTGCGGAACACCTCGCGGTTGAGGCATTCATCCCGCAGTTTGTCAAAGAAGCTCTCCATATGACCGTTCTCCCAAGGACTGCCGGGATTAATAAAGAGTGTCCGGCAGCCATTCTTCTTGAGCCATTCCGCGACTACCCCGGCGATAAACTCAGGCCCGTTATCGCTGCGAATGTGCTGTGGCACCCCTCGGACCAGAAACAACCACTCCAGCACCTCGACTACTGCCGCAGCGGGCAGTGAAGGCCTGACCCGGATAGCCAAGCTTTCCCGTGTATATTCATCAATTACCCCCAGTATCCTCAGCTTCCCGCCGCGCTCCGTCCGGTCCTCAAGAAAATCATAGCTCCAGACGTGATTCGGAAACTCCGCCTTGTTCATGGTCTCCTCAGTAGGCCCTATTCTTCGCCTTTTGGGTCTCCTTAAAGGCAGACTCAGCCCTTCAGCCTTCCAGATACGATGCACTCTCTTCCGGTTTATCTTCAAGCCCTCGCGTCTCAGTAATACCGTTATCCGCCGGTAACCATAACGGCCGTGGCGAAAAGCAAGCTCTCGAACCCTCCCGACCAGTTCCGCCTCATCCACCCGCTCCCTCCGCATGTAGCCTTGCACTGACCTGGACAAACCGACCAGGAGACAGGCTCGCCGCAGGGAGCACCCCTTCTCCTTGACCAAGTAATTGGCCACATTGACTCTGACGAGAGGGCTTACCAGTTTTTTGAGCTGATCTCTTTAAACAGCTCAATATCTATCGCCTGTTGGGCTACTATCCGCTTCAGCCGGTTATTCTCATCCTCAAGGATCCGGAGCCGCTTGAGTTCCGTAAGCGTCATCCTGCCGTACCTGGTTTTCCAGCGGTAAATGGTCTCCCGCGATACTCCGTGTTCGCGAGCCGTCACCGCAACTGGCTTGCCCGCATCCACTTCCTGAAGAAGCCTGAGTATCCGGGCCTCGGTACACCTTGATTTCTTCACTGGTCCAACCTCCTGTAGTTATTCTACAGGACTGTCACATTTCCAGTGGACCTAATCTCAGGGGGCAGGTCAGATGCTTCCTTTTAAGCCGAAAAGCTTTGACATTGTCTTTTGTGGGCAGCTAATAGAACATCTCGAAAAGGAGGATGGGTGGAAGCTAATCACAAGGATGGAGGAAATCGCGCGAAAGCAGGTAATCATAACTACACCGGTAGGCATGTATAAAACCGTGACGAAGCACAGAGATAACCCTTACTTGGAACATAAATCGGCCTGGCATCCTGATGAGCTAAAGGCGTTAGGTTACAAGGTCAGGGGGAGTGGACTGCCTAATATTATTGGTGGAAGCCAGGGGTTGATTTCTCGCCTCCCAGGAGTGGTCAGAATGTTATGGTTTATTCTATCGGCTTTCGGCTAAAGTCCTTAGAAGTGCCAATCCGAAGCGATGCATAAAGTTAGGGGTTGGTGGCACTAATTTATCCTTTGTTAGAAAGTCCGCAAAAGTAGCGGCCTCCATTACCGTAAGTAGTCTCCATTTAACTATTTTGTCATAAGAAGAGGCTTCTTGGACTTTCCTTGCGAAGAATATCCGCTGCCAATTTCCGCTACGACCCTTTTCACGTTGCTACTTCTAGCAAGATGATATAGGCATTCTCTTTCAGGGTTAGATATGTGACGCCCTATTTCTCCAACTATGCACTCAATCTCTTCAATGCCCATCTTCACCCCCGTAGAATGGCTTCATGATATACTTCGGCTATCTGAGCAGCAACGACCTTCCAGCCAAAATACTCTAGGACAGTTCTGCGGGCATTCTGTCCCAGAATTCTTCTAAGTTCGGAGTCATCCAGCAGGCGATTGATAGCTCCGGCTATGTCCTGAGTATTGTTCGGGTTAACGAATATCACCTCATCGCCGTGCTTGGCCACCTCTCTATTCTGGGGTATGTCTGAAGCGACTGCCGCTTTGCCACAGCTCATCGCTTCTATGAGCACACCGGCAAGTCCTTCGGCGGTTGAGGGCAGCACGAAGACGTCAGCCAGTGTGTGGTATTTCGGAAGCTCAGCGTTGACAATTGGGCCAGTGAAGATAACGCTCCCTTCCAGGGATAATGACCTTACCAATCCCCGAATCTCGGAGTAATAGCTACTGGAATTGACTGCGCCGACAAGCAGGAGCTTCGCTTTCGGGTGCTTCTTTATTACCTCCGGCATGGCTCTTACCAGTGTCAGTTGGTTCTTGTAGGCGGCTATCTTGGCAACACACAGTACCACCGGGGTATTCTCCGGCAACTTGTATTTTTGCCTGAGCCGCGAGCAGTCTGCCCCTGGGCGGAAAAGGTTTGAGTCCACCCCCGGAGGAACAACTACCAGCTTTGACGGTTCCAGCTTGAAGCACTGGACAAGGGTTTCTTTGAGGAACTCACTAAGCACAATCACTCTGGACACCCGGTTCATGATGTAGGATTGTAAAGCAGCGGCTACTCCAGTGGTCAGTCTTGACTCGTGCCATTCCGGAGGGTATATCTGTGCCTTACCAACAGGGCCGGGCACCGGTCCCCCATGCCAGAAAACGGAAGGCGCCATCTTCTGCCCACGAGCAAAGAGCAGGGCAAAGAAGGCCGGCACCGAAGCGTCAAAATGGATAACATCGGGCTTACTTTGCCTGGCGAGCCTCCAAATGGCTAGGGGCGTAGCCAGCCCGAAGCATAGCTCGTTTAAGGTGCGGCTCAGAGGGTTACTGCCGGGAAGGCGCAGCCCGCCTATCTCATAGGTATTATACACCTCCTTTGCTCTATCTTGAGCAGGCAGGGCAACAACGTCCACCTCATGTCCCAGCGATACCAGTGCATTAGCCAGACCGTAAAGCTGTACGTAGAGGGGATTACCCGCTCTTGCTGGTGCTAGCACCCTCGAAGAAGCTACCAGACAAATCCTCACACTCTGCCTCCCTTCACCAGGGTAGTCAGATAACCGACAATCCAGGCGTAATGGGCTAAAGGGAAAAGAAGGAGATGCCAGGGGTTCCGGTAGCGGATAGCCAGCCTTAACCCCAAGATGGGCGTCCCCAGGCGGATGAGCGCCGGCAGTAGCTTGTTGTACCAACTCTCAGATGAATTCAAAATGTGAAAGCAATCATTCTTACCCCAATAATAGCGCTGTGTGCACAGACCTTTTACGCTATCCCTGGGGCGGTGATAACAGGGCGCGTCAAAATACCATCGTGCCCTGTATCCGCTTTTGACAATTGCTAATGAAAGCGGCATGTCCGCGCAGTCCCCCTGCTCGTCAAAGCCGCCGACCTGTTCAAGGCATTTCTTTCTCACAATATAGCAGGCGCCAACAACTACTATACTTTCGCTGCTGAATCCAAGTGCTTTGCAGTACATGCGGTGGATCAGGTTATCCGGCTTTACGTGTATTTCCCTGGTGTAGTGCGTCTGATAGTCCCACCACTCACCAGTAGTTTTCATGACCCTATTCTCAATGATTGGAAGCTGGCGACACCCCACAATACCTACCATTTTATCAGAAAACATATCCGCTGCTCTGGGGAAAAAGGCTTCACCTAGATAAGCATCGGCATCAATGAACATTATTAATTCGCTCTTTGCCGCTCTCCAGCCGATGTTCCGGACAAAAGAGGGGTTGTAAGGTATTCTGTGTTCATCTATGATTAGCTTTACAGGGTATTCTTTGAGGATGTCCCTAGTCTGGTCGGTGCTTTGCCCATCCACCACAATTATCTCACTAATGTAACCCTGCTCATAATAAGGGAGCAGCGAATCCAGACACTGCCCGATTACCCCGGCTACATTTTGCGTAGCAATAACAACCGATACGCTCATGACTGTCTGCCTTTAGTGGCTACAATGATAATACCGCCAGGTGTCAACTTTTTCTTCGTTGTTAATGGAAGGACTTCGCTTATTGTGTCTAGGCAGTTATCGATATCTTCTTTAATGGTTACGGCTCGATAGTCTCGGCGAAACATAATACTCCCCAGTCTTCTAGCCCTAGCTCTATTTCCAAGCAACCGCTCTAAGACATATCCTCCTAAGGAGCGCATTTGCCACTCAAACTGGGACTTTCTATCCAGATAACGCTGCCCGTATACCTCGACGCTGGTAAAATACCTTTCCACTAGGCTTCTAAGTTCAGTAGGGCTGAACTCCTTTATATGGAAGCGGCAAAGCGGTTTATTAAATAGAGGGGAAGTTACGTGTCTATTTGGGGTGGAACAGATGAAAGAGCCTTCTTCTCTTAGTACCCTCTTGCATTCAGACAGGAAGTCTCGGTATTCCTTCAAGTGTTCGATTAGCTCAAAAGCGACAATGACATCAAAAGAGCTATTGGAAAATGGCAGTTTGGTAGCATCCAGGCGGACAAATTCCAGTCCCTCCTTCGCTGAATACCTACTGCAATATTTCATCCCCTCCTCCGATATGTCGCCTCCCACCACTTGTTTACTTTCCTTCTTGGCTAGATAGTTCGCCCCGTAACCCGTGCCACAGCCGATCTCCAAGACAACCTTGCCTTTTGTGTACTTTGCAGCGAAGGCATACCGGCTCATCTCGTCAGAAAATGACCAACGAGGGACCTTGTTACCCTCTATAAGTTGCTCAAACTCAGATACGCCTTTCATTGACCATTAGCCTCGTTGACATATAAGTGAAACTCTGGATTCGCGTAAATAAAATTGTAATTCTTAGAACTCTCCAGCCAACTCCAGACACTATCCACAAACTCGGGTTTATTATATAAGAAATCATATGTAGCATCATCATGCTGGCTGATAGCAAAATATTGTTCTGCTTTAGGAAAAGTGTCATCAAAAAGCAACTCGCCATCTTCCCAGCTAAGCTGGTTGAGTTTGGCTAAGGGATAGTTGCTACCCTTATTGACCTCGTTAATATAGTTCAAGCCAGCTACATTGCTGGGAGACTCGTAGTCGATAGCTTGATTCCCGTAGTGGCTTACAACATGTAGCGGGACAGCAACAATTAATATGAGGCAAAGGATAGAAATAGCTGCTTTTCTCCTTATATCCAAAAGGTTTGTGGCAAAATACGCCATAGGGGGTAGCAGGAAAAAATAAAGGCGGAGAGTAAAGTGGGGCTGATAACAGTAACCACTAATAGGAAAAAGCACTACAGGGGCTAAAGCAATAACCACGGCGGGAATAGCAATATGGAATTTTCTTCTAACCAAAAGAAAGATAGCGCCAGCAAGTGCTAATACAACGAGCACCGCTGAAAACAATATCCTGAGCTTAACCACAGCGATATGGGACTCATTACCTGTTAGGTGTCCAGCGACTTGTTGCTCCACTAGGAAGCCAGGGTCGAAGGTAAGTATCCCAGGTACTGTCTCGCTTGGCGTAGGCACTGTCTTGCTTGGCGTAGGTGCGCCAGCAGTAGTGACAAGAGGCTCAGATATAATTTGCTTGGTCATATAGCCTCCAGCGCCAATAACATCCCACGATATTATAAGAAGAAAGCAAACAGCTACAACAGGTGCCAGCCTTTTGCTCCTCTTTATAACGCAAATAGCAGCTAGAATGCTTAAGCCAGTGAGGGAGGTTAACAAATGAGTGATCGACAGGGTAGCAAATGTGATGACTGTCAAAGACAAAAGGACAAAGGATTTAGACTTTCTTTCCCAAAAGGAAGGCGTGGTTATTAAAGCGAGTAATACTAAGAGTAAGAAGTAAGCGGTGCCTTGTGGACTAAAATATCCCTCTCCAATCCAATTGACGAGAGAGAAGATCCAGAGTCCAGCCCAGCAGTAATTAATTCGGGCTTCGCCAAGAAGATTTCTTAAGAAAACATATAGGGGCAAGAGATAAAGTAGTTGCATAAAAAATGAAGACATATTCATGATTGGCTGCAAGTTCACGGCTCCTAACTTGACTACTATAGGAAAAAGGATAAAGGCTCCTGGCCAAAAGAGGTACCAGTCGTGAAAGATGTGACTCTGTTGTACAACGGCATCGATTAGCTCAAGGTTCCTATGCGCATCCCCAGGGAATGGACGGGAGCCTATCAGCAACGGGACTAACCACAGAGATGCAATCAGTATTAACAGCTGTAGGAGTAGTAACCTTTGGTGACTTTCTTTAGAAAGCCATAAAGTAGCTGAAGCAATAGTAAGGATGCCAAGAGCTATAAAGAAGGTGATAGGAAAACTGTGAATTAGCCCATAAAAGCCGATGTCCAGCTTGGCTTGCGTAATGCTGTAGCACCATGGTACTAACGCAATTATTGTCAAAGAGATTGATACCTGCCTCACTGACCAGCGCGATGTTAGTTGCTCAATGGTCATCTGTAATCCTCATCATGTACTTGACTCTGCCTGCCAGATACCCTACTCCAGTGGCGGCTATGCTTACTATGATTGCTCCTACTTGGGAAAGGCTACCCTTTTTGTAGAAACGCTTGAGCCTTTGCGGGATGGAAGTAAATAAGAGATAGCAGAGGTATGAAGTTTCCGTCGAGAGTGGATTTGGAGATGACACTAATGTTTCTAGCTTGGCTTTACTAAAGCCTTCATCAAATGACCTTTTGATTACATATTTCAAGGTCATACGCCAAGAAGGTACTTTGTGATATACAACCGCATCGGGTTCATATAATATCTTCCTATCGGGCATTGCGCGCTTTACCCTCAGGCAAAACTCTGCTTCTTCCCCGCCCCTTCGATTGCCTTTTACTGCGCCGATATCGCTGCTAAAAAACCCTACCTGCCCAAAGACTTCTGTTGCGCAAGCCATATTACAGCCTGACACATTTCTTATTTCATTCCCGTTTAACGGAAGGCCTTTGTAGGTTCCGCCCACAATCCAATCCAGTTCTTCAGGAAACCAAAATGGATGCTTGCCACCAAGCCATATAAGATTGCATTTACCTCCAACTACCGCTGCATGGCGGCTTCGAATCGGTTCAACGAGGCTTCTCAGCCAGTCACTTTGGGCTACAGCGTCATCGTCCATTAAAGTAGTGATATCGCCTGTGGCAGCACGAATGCCCAAATTTCTGGTTTCTGCCACACCCTGAACTCCGTTATTGTTAACTATTTTTATTTTTCCTGGGAGCTCATCCCTGAGTCTCTGGAAAAGCTTCTCATTGTGGTCTATGGAGATGATTATTTCATAGGGTTTTAACGTCTGGGCGAGGACTGAATTCACTGCCTCATGGATGTCGTTTAAGCGCTCCATAGTATAAGCACAGATGATGACAGAAATTTTCGGATTCTCTCTACCCATTTCCACTTCCTTTATCCGGTTGCCAGAAGACGAGGCTCAGGATGATTTTTAAGTCCTCAAAACCTACTTTGATGGCACTGAGTTTAGCATTTCCAATCCGGGGTCGATATTCTATGGGGATGTCCACCATTTCAAGCTTCATCCGGCTACCCTTAATGGAAATCTCTGGCTCGATAGCAAAGCGCTTTGAGGAAAGTCTCATCCTCTCTAGATACCTTTTCTTGGCTCCGTAAAGCCCGGTGCACGGGTCGTGGGCCTTGAAACCGTAAATTTTCTTTATCATGGTGCGGAAAATCCAGTTACCCAGACGGTTGAAGCGAGGCACATTCTCCTTACCGTAGACCCTTGACCCAACAACCATATCATGGCTTTTTAACGCTTCAGCTATTTGAGGAATGGCCTCCACAGGGTAGGTATCATCAGCATCAATCCAGATGATGTTATCGCCTCTGGCGTTTTTAATCCCGGTCTTTAGGGCTTCGCCTTTACCGCGGTTCACTTCATGTCTGATGAGTCGACAAGGGAACTGGGAGGCAACCTTGAAGGTCCCATCAGTCGAGCCATCGTCGACAACGATGACCTCATAGTTATTGCCGATGAGATTGAAGAGCTTCCTTAAAACTATCGGAAGCCCCTCCTCCTCATTGTAGGCGGGAACGATTATAGTATTGGAGATTTGCTTAGATGCCTGAGCTGTTATCCATCCCGCCGCTTCATAAAGGTCCCTAGCTATATAACTCGCCTCTGTCTTCGGCGTGGGGTCATCCACAGGATTGGGGCCGGTGGTGACCAGAACCGTTTTCGCTCCCAGGGCTTTACCGGCATCTATATCCATCTGCGTATCACCCACCACATAGGAAGCCCTAAGGTCAATGTCATGCTCCTTGGCCGCCCTAAAGAATAGTGCCGTCTTTGGCTTGCGGCAGTCGCAGCCATCGTCAGGATGATGAGGGCAGTAATATATGGCATCCACCCAAGCTCCATATAAAGCAAGCTCTGCTTTCATCTTGTCATGGATTTGAGTCAGCGTCTCCTCAGTGAAATATCCACGGGCAATCCCTGACTGGTTGGTGATGACTACCACCTTGAAGCCGCTGTCGTTTAATAGCTTTATGGCTTCGGGAACAGTGGGCAAAAGTTCAAACTGTTCAGGGCTTCGGCAGTAGTGAACATCCCTGGCAATAGTACCGTCTCTATCAAGAAATACTACCTTTTTTGGCTTCATAAGAGTTCACCAAACTGGCAACCCTTTTCGCTTACCCTAGGCTGCCCAACAAAGGCCTAACCTTCCCTTCTTTTGCATCTTCATTCGCCTTATGATATTTGTCCAGGGTGCCAATGTCAATAAGATAGTCTTCGGGCTTTAATAGGTATCCGTAAACGGGTAAGCCAAGCCCTATCAGCTTGGGGAAGATATCATAGGCAAAGTCACAAAAGCCCTGACCCGGAATATGGTCGAGGATTCCCCTGTCAAGGACATATACCCCACCACTTCCGAGATTTCCTAGCTCTGAGTCGTGAAGTGGCTTTTCTTCAAAGCTTAACAATCTCCCCTCACTATTTATATCTGCAACCCCCACCTCCCACGGATTGGGTACCTTCAGCAAGCTAAGGGTCGCTAACGCGCCCTTTGCTTTGTGAAAGTCAATCATAGCTGAGAGGTTAAAATCGGTGAGGACATCACCATAGACAACAACGAAGGTGGTATTGAAAAACTTCTCCATTCTCTTAACACCGCCCGCAGTGCCGAGGGGCTTCTCCTCAGGCGAATAGTGAATTTTAACTCCAAACCCGGAGCCATCACCGAGCAAGTCCTTTATCTTCTTACCGAGGTGGTAAAGATTTATGGCAACCTCACGAATGCCATGGCTTTTGAGCCAGGCTAAGGTGTACACTATCAACGGGACTTCGCCAACAGGTAGGAGGACCTTTGGTTTCTCCAGCGTAAGCGGCCTCATTCTTGTCCCCTCACCAGCGGCAAGAATCATGGCTTTTACAACGTCACGACTCATAACCCTTTGGATGCTGTTTCATCCACCTCCAGGCGCTGTCAATAATATCTTCAAGCTCAGATAACCCTGGCTTCCAGTTTAGTTCGGATCTGGCTCGGCTTGAGCTGGCTACCAAAGTAGCTACGTCGCCCAAACGCTTGGAATTGACTTTTATCGGGATGTTAATGCCAGTGACCTTTCTTGCTGTCTCAACCACTTCAAGAACTGAATAACCCGTTCCGCTTCCCAGGTTGTAGACCCCGCCACTTAGATTGTCAACCTTTTCGAGAGCCAGAATATGTGCCCGGGCAATGTCTACCACATGGACATAATCCCGAATACATGAACCATCTTTAGTCGGATAATCTGTGCCGAATATAGTAACTGGAGAATTTCCTAAAGCAGCTTTAAGCACGTTGGGGATAAGATGCGTTTCTGGGCGATGGTCTTCCCCTAGCCGCTCACTGGCGCCAGCAGCATTAAAGTATCTCAGTGAGATAGCTCTTATTCCATATGCTCTCCTATACCAGTCTAATATGCGCTCGAATATAAATTTGGACTCACCATAGGCATTGTTTGGATTTGGGGGATGGTCTTCTTCAATAGGAATAGTTTGAGGCTCCCCATAGACAGCGGCACTTGAGGAGAAGATAAATCTATGCACATCGTGCTTGACCATAGCATCAAGGAGATTAAGACCGCCAATGATATTATTTTGAAAATACCTTTTTGGGTCGGTTACGGAATATTCTACTACAGTCTCGGCTGCCATGTGTGTCACAGCATCAATCTTAAATTGGGAAAAAACATCGTCAAGTGTCCGAGCGTTACAAATATCGGCAAGGATAAACTGAGCCTCCGGAAGCACTGCCTTTTTATGCCCTTGCTGAAGGTTATCAAGGATAACAACATCGTGCCCCTGGTTCAGGAGCTCCTCAGCGACGATGCTACCTACATACCCGGCGCCACCGGTAACGAGAATATTCACATCAAGTCCCTTTCCTTAGGCAGGTAGTAATAATATGCCCCAGAAGAAGATGGGTATCTTCCACTTGCTCCATGTTGTAGCTGGGAACGATTATAGCTATATCCACTAAGTCTTTAAGCCTTCCCCCGTCAAAGCCAATAAAGCCTATTGTAGTAGCCCCCTTGGCTTTAGCCGCTTTGGCACCATTCAACACATTTGGGGAGTTCCCGCTGCCGCTTATGGCTATAGCCACATCCCCAGGCTCAACAAAGTTTTCTAACTGTTCAGAGAAGACGTTGCCATAATCAGTATCGTTTGCCCAGGCAGATAAAAGGGGAACATTGTCGGTAAGGGCGAATGCCTTAAACCTCGGTTTGCCCTTGCATATGGCACCCTTGGCAAGGTCGGAGGCAAAGTGGGAAGCGGTAGCCGCAGAGCCACCATTGCCAAAGATGAAGATTCTGTTGCCTTTTTCACGAGCTTCGCCAAGAACTTCGACAACCTGAGCTATTTTGTCCAGCGGAAGCTCGCCCAAAGTCGCACCCACCTGGGAAAGATAATTTTTTATGATTTCAAGATTTCCTTCATCCACTTCTGAACACCAAGGAAAAATTTATCTCGCAGACCTTATCACTCCCATTTGCCTCATCGCCCTCGAAGCATCAGCATAATAATCTACGACCACAGGTTGCCCTTTTACCCACTCAATGTATTCTAGCGCAATCTGCTCTACAGGAGTCCTTGGCTCCCAGCCAAGCTTTTTAAGCTTTGAGCTATTGGAGAAAATATGCCGGGTATCGCCGAAGCGAAACTCGCCAGGAATCTCAGGCTCAATATCTTTTCCCAAAAGGGCAATGACCAAGTTTGCATATTCAAGAACGGTTACCACATTGCCTCCGCCGACGTTCAAGGCTTCGAAATTTGCCCCATCGTTTTCGAGAGCAAGCAGGTTTGCCTCCGCCACATCTTTTACATAGACATAGTCCCGCAACTGCCTCCCATCTTCGTAGATAACCGAAGGCAGGTTATTTAGAAGGCGCATAGTGAAGATACGCAAGATTCCTGAATAGGCATTAAAGAAGCTCTGGCGCGGTCCCTGGGTGATGCTATAGCGAAGGATAACAGTAGGGATGTTATATCTTTTACCTAGGGTTAAAGCGTAAAGTTCTTGGGCATACTTTGATACCGCATATTGATTGTGGGGATTCACCCTAAATTCATCGGTGGCAAGGGGCTTCATAGCTTCATGACAAAAGGGGCACTTTGTCTCCCATTCACCCCTCTGTAGTTGCTCCAAGCTTCGGGGAGGTGGATATTGGACTCCATGGGTAGTGCACTCGTACTTCCCCTCTCCGTAGACAGCCTGGGAGCTCCCTAAGACGACCTTCTCTACAGGGAGGTGTTCATTCACGATAATTTCGTAAAGTAGTGCTGTGCCACCATCATTTACGAAGGCGAACTTGCTGAAGTCAGTCAGGTAATCCTGATAGGCGGCAAGGTGAAGAACGGCGTCCACCTCGCGGAGTGCCCTTTCCATATCGCCTTTACTTCGGACATCCCCCAGAATGAATTCCACATCGTCGGGGATATATTCTGGCTTTTGTCTTTGGCGGTGAACTGGAGGCTCGAGGTTATCAAGGATACGCACCTGGTATCCCTTTTCAAGGAGAAGGTCAGCGGTATGGGAACCAATAAAGCCGGCACCTCCGGTAATTAGAACCTTCAACTTGCTCTCCGGTAGTTAAAAATCACCTTGCTTCCATCCTGCTCAAAGCGGAAAGGGAGCTCCCGTAGTCCTTTGAGCACTCTGCGGACTTCGTCTTGACTTTCTTTGTGGCAATAGAGAAGCAAAAATCCACCTCCTCCAGCTCCGGCAATCTTACCACCAATGGCACCGGCTCTGTGAGCGGCTTCATATATCTCATCTATTTCAGTGCTAGTCACCTTACTTGAAAGCTGCTTTTTAAGTTGCCAGCCGCGGTGCAAGAGTGCTCCAAATTCATCAAAAGCCCCCTCAAGAACAGTACTGCGACCCTCAAATGCCAGTTTTGTTAGTTCCTCCAGTTCTTTCTGCCGGTAATTTAGGTTAACTTTCTGTTCAGCTAGGACTTTGCTTGCCTGCCTAGTAATGCCAGTGTAAAAAAGCATGAGGCTTTCATTAAGTTTTCTTTTAGCTTCCGGACTGAGGTCTATCTTCTCCACCTTAATTCCCCCCCTGCTAAAGGTAATAAATCGCATATTACCGAAGGCAGCGATATACTGATCCTGCTTACCTATAGGTTTCTTGAGTATATCGATTTCTATATGGCATGCCTCTTCAGCAAGCCTTTCTGCGGCTACGATTTCCCCTTTGTAGGTATAAAAAGCCTGGAGCAGACCCACCGTGAGACTACTCGATGAGCCAAGCCCTGTTCCCTCTGCGGGAATATCAGCGAGGGTAGTTATCTCCACGCCTTTCTCCACCCCGGCGAGTCTCATTGCTTCTCTGACCAACTCATGCCTAAGCTGGTCTACCCTGTCCACTATCTCCTTCTTGGAATAATTCACATAAATCATATCGTCAAACCTTTCTTTAACGATGACGAAGGTGCACTTGTCTATGGCAGTGCTCAGGACGGCACCACCATGTGTAGCGTAAAAATCCTCAAAATCAGTCCCGCCGCCTAGAAAGCTTATTCGGAGAGGAGTCTGTACTATAATCATTTCTTGCCTTCGACAGGAATAACAAGGTTTATTATCAACTTATAATAGCTAGGATAATACTAAATCATAGCCATGACTTTAGTCAATATCCTCTTCCGCTTGACACGACAGCGTCACGGATATCTCAGCCTAGCTCATATTATAAACGGCTTCCAAGCTCTAAGAACGTAGGTGCCATCTGGAGAAGGAGCCGGCTGTGCCAGTCAAAGGAAAAGTCTTTGGTAGTGACGAAGTCAGCTATACCGTTCTGGGCAGCGATGTAGAACAGGTGGTCAATGGAGCGGTTGCTGAGCCGGGAGTATGGTGAAGCACCTCGGCGGCTATGTCAGCACAGAGGAGTCCATAATAGATGCCACCGCCGGTGGTTGGCTTTACCTGCCCGGCAGCCTCACCAACTACCAGTATTCGGTCAGCATATGTCCTGGGAAGAGGTCGGAGGGGGATAATACCATATCGAGGGACAACCTCAGTTGAGGTTAGTTTGCCGTGAGAGGATAGCGTATTCAGGAAACTCCTGAGATAGGAATCGGGCTGGTGCCAGGTGAGTAAGCCGGCTAAGCCCTTACCCTCCCTGGTAGGCACCAGCCAGGCAAAACCGCCCGGAGCTGAGCTCTGGTCAAAATAGACCTCCACCTCATCAACCCCGTTAATATATACCTCTGCCTGAGCGCCCAAGACAAAGTGCTTTATCTCCCCCAAGCTTAGCTGCCGGGGTAGAACTGAACCAAAGCCAGTAGCGATGATGGCGACTCTGGCTTTATAGATTGTCTCCTGACTCCCATTTGCCTCATCGCCCTCGAAAAAAGCGCCGACGTCTCAAGTTTCGCTGCCCAGCAGCTTTAGGCAAGTCCTAACGAGCGACCTGCGTGGGCCGCGGCGCCAATGCTCCTGGCTATCAATTTTCACCTTAACCGCGTCGGGTTCAGATATAATATCGGTGACTGTGGCGCGGAAAAGATAATCAGCGCCGGCTTCCTGGGCTTGTTTTGCCAGGCTCATATCAAGGGCGGAACGGTCAACAATGGCAGCTACCGGACTGTCCCGCCGCAGCCTGAGGCATTTCCCCGAAGGGGAGAAGAACTTAGCCGAGCTGGCTTGTCTCAGGACGAGACTGCCATCAAGGGCAAGGGCACTCAGGCATTCCTGACCGAGGATGCCGGTGCAGCAGACATCCTCTCCGGGAGCAGCCTGTTTGTCCACGACCATTACCTGGTAGCCAAGGTGAGCCAACCTGTAAGCAAGATGGCTACCAGCAGGTCCAGCGCCAATAATTATGACCCGTATTTCCCATATCAAACTGGGCATAGGCGTATTGCTATGGTAAAATAGCTTCAAGGGCCCCTGTGTTTAGCTTCGCGGCAAGGGGGCTGGCTGGAGGAACCCAATGGGTGAAAAGGCTAAAGAGGCACTGAGAGTTCAATTCGACAAGCGGCTGAGGCTGGAGTTCCAGGGGGCCAGGATTA
>Ga0315296_10002025_pt1 | contig 17451 bp, 10 predicted proteins | sample YL17G14_18_MG_FD_203921 | JGI IMG/M metagenome (GOLD analysis project Ga0315296, IMG submission 203921) | Sediment microbial communities from Yellowstone Lake, YNP, Wyoming, USA - YL17G14_18 | ecosystem: Environmental > Aquatic > Freshwater > Lake > Sediment | place: USA: Wyoming | collected... | reverse complement strand
AGGACGCGAAGGCAGTCCCATTGGAAAAGGACCTGGAGAAACAGCTGCTCGAGATCGTCAAGAAAGGCGAGAAGGAATTGAAGTAGCTACGCTGGGTCAACTACCACCGGATAAATCCAGTGGCTTGTCCTTCCAGTTTTCGTTTAGGGGTTGGTTCCCCGACGGACGCCCATTTCTGGGAACGGAGGACGATTGGCTGGTTGACTTCGGGGATGCCGCCCCTCAGATACCGGCACGGTATCAGCAGCCTGCTCCCGCAGGAAGGCTTCATAGACATCTTATCCGCCCCGTCATCGCTGACGACTTGCCCGTAGGAGCTACGAGAGTGGATTGTCTGAGGGGATACATGTATCTAGCGCTCCAAATCCTCCCTCCAATGAATTGGAGGGTCTCCTTGGAGACGGTTTTATGACCACCGCGCTACTCCTCGCAACCAGCACTGGGCGGACAGCATGATGGCCACACCCAAAGAAAGAGGGGAATAGAAGGGAGATTGAAAGAGAGCACGGACCCGATCAGCTTAGGGGGGGGAGGAGAGTGGCCGAATGCGGGTCAATAGGAAAACATCGTTTCCCTCTTCCAATCTCTCGAGCAAGAGATGACCATCCATCGTTCATATAGGTGTTGACCTTGAAATCAGTCATGATAACAAGAAGCTGGCAGCGTCCCAGTGCAAGGGTTTAATCAAGGCTAGGGGATAATGGCAGAGTCCTCCGAGGAATCAAATGGTCGTTACTCCTGCGATGAAGATGAGATCGATCCGTGCTATCATATTCGACCTCGACGACACGCTAGTAGAATCCACCGTCAACTACGCGAAGTTCAAGACTCTTGTGGTGGAGCGGATCACTTCCCACGGAGAGCCAAAAGACCTGTACGACCCGCATGGGACGATTGTGACGATAATCGCCAGGTACGAGGCAAGGATGCGCGGCGCCGGGATCCCCGAAGTAACTGTTCGCAATCGTCTGGCAGAGCTCGACACTATCATGAACGAAGTTGAGTTGGAGAGAGTATCCGAAACCAAGCCAATGAGAGGGGCGGTCGGACTCCTCAAGTTGCTCCGCAAGAACGGGATCAAGGTCGGGATACTCACGCGAGGATGTGAGGAGTACACTAGATCAGCGCTTGCTAGGACTGGGATGCTCGAACTGGTCGATGGAATCGAATGCAGAAACGCAAATACGAAGCCCAAGCCGGACCCTGAGGCCTATCTGAAGCTGGCGCTCAGACTTGGAGTCAAGAAGGAGGAAACGCTCTTCGTGGGAGACCATCTGATTGACGCTCAGTGCGCCGCAAACTCAGGTGTGCCGTTCGTGGCGGTCGAGACCGGGGACGTCCCCGAAGAGGATCTGAGGAAAGCAGGGTGCATAGAGCTGTTCCATGACGTTGGGGACATGGCGACGTGGCTCGAGCGGATCCTGTCATCACCTTGAACAAAATAAGTTGACTTATCGCAATAAGATAGCTAGGATTGGATGAATAAAGTGGTCATCTGTGCTTTACGTCCAGAAGCCTCAGGACCCCTTCCTCGCCAGAACCCAATACCATCTCATCCGGTTGTTCGCTCTCGCCCTTCGGTACAATCGTCTCCGTATTCCTCTCGAGGAGAGCTAGCTCCCTCTGACCAAGGGTCCTTGGATCCACGGGAACCAGGAGGATGCAATCGTTTGTGACAACGATGTCTTTGAGCTGGTGCATGAACTGTAGCATGCGGTCGTATGTGTTGAGCGTTATCAAGTACTCCAGACCGTCGAGTACAACGACCGTCTTCTGCTGGCTCTCTATGAAAGTCCGTATCTGGCCCATCAATATGCCAATCGCTGTTGGGTTTATGCGCCCCTCGCCGACCATACTGGTCAGCCACAAGACCCTGCAGGTTCCGATTTCCTTCTCGTCAATGAGTTTCTTCGGATAGTCGCGAGTGACCACCAAGCCAGAACATCCGGATGAGAGTGATTGGTCCAACAACTCGAAAGTCGCCCTGGGCTTACGCTCTTCAATCAAGTAGATGTTACCTGACTTCGGCTCAAATCCAAAGCTGACAGCTGAGCCACCAGCTGATGACACTATGCATCCCATCCGTGTTGACTGATATGATATGTTGATTTATATAATACTGTTGTCCAGGCTCCGCTGGAGTGAATGAATGGCTATGTCCCAGTCAGAGCCTTGAGCAGAAAACCCTCGTCCTGTCCGCGCCGACTTCACCCCATCTGCACTTCTCGCAATCGTACACGGTAGTTGCGGACCGCATGTCGTAGTAACATGGAGTCATGAAGAACTTGGTAATCCCAGCACATATCACTCTCGACTTCCTGTCGACCACACTGCCGTGGGGGCAACGCTCACATTCGTCTGCGCCCACTGATCTTGGCTCTCCAAGATCGCATGTCGTCAGGAACAACTTGTGCATCTTCTGCGTCATTTAACGAATCTATGATAGAAGTTCGAGATGTAAACGTTTGCCCCGAGATATGAATGGGTGAAGGGGGTTGTGAGGGCGAATCCTCTACTGCTCTGGCCGGAGCTCGACACCGAGGTCAGCCATCACAGCCTTGTACCTCCTGATAACCGTGCTGTACTCCTTGCTGGGCCTGCGCGCGTCAGCGTCCCAGCACTCATAAAGGCTCTTGCCGAGCGGAGGCGCCGCGAGCTTCGATTCGTACTTGGCCAACAGCTTCCTGACGAGCTCGTTCGCGTCCGATCTCTTCATGCCAGCGACCGCATGGCCAACCTCAGCGGATATCCTCGGTTCGACCGGGGTGGTTCGATCCTCGTGTTTGTTGGTCGCCACGCCAAGGGACTCTATGGACAGCCCTGAGACGACTGCTGCCGTGACGGCCGCGGAAGTCTCGTAGAGCACCATAGGAGTGCAGGGTCCAGCCGTGGTGTAGTTCAAATTGATGCTGAGCAAGTGCGTGTTCCTGCTGATCGCCTGGCCCATTGTGCTGATGACCCAGAGCATGTCCCTCGGGCTGCTTGCGACGTATCTCAGATGTATGGTGAACGGCAGCAGCCAGGAGGCCTGGTATGTCAATATGCCCATCATGTGGTGCGCCACGTTCGACACGGCAGTCCCCTCGGGACCGCCCGAGTATCCGCCCAGAAGAGGTCCGAAGCACATTCCTATCGGTCCGCCAAGCGATAGAGCCACGGCCACCTTGTTCAACCGAGCGAAGTCGACCTTCATGGGGTCCATGCAGCATATCATGTAGCCGTCTGATGGCCTCATGCCGAACTTGGGATGCGTTGCGGCTGCGAACGCGATATCCGACTCCGCGGTCGCAAGGGAGTTCATGATAGGAATTCCCTGACGGCCGACCCTATTGCACGCCTCGCGGGCCAGAACTGCGTTTCTCTGGGCTGCCAGCACCTCGAGCGGGGACGCGGGCCTCACTCGCATTCCTCCAACTCGCGTTATTGCCGGAGTCGTGATGCCGTCAGTCTCGGGTATCTCCGCATAACCTTCAACAAGTGTCAAGAAGGATCTGTCGCTGGAACAAGGGCCTCCTCCGGCTCCCAGTAGGCACCACGGAGGCGTCTTGTCCTCCACTTTCCTGTTGACAAGAGCTTTCCTGTCCCGTCCTTCTCCGAAATGGAGCTTCGAAGGTGCGTTCCTGAGCTGATCCTTGATCTCAGCCTCGGTATAGGTAATAACCCTGCCACTCGTCGTGCAATAAGCACCGACATCTAGCAGGAGCTCCAGTCCGGCCTCGAAGACCTCGTCAGCCATCGAGTTGTCGTTCTGGATCGGGTTGCTCGGGTCGAACTTGATCTTGTGTTCCCTAACCTTCTCCATGACCTTGGGAGCGAAACGCCTCAACTGGTAGTCGGTTTCGCTCATCGGCTTGCCATTGAGCGCCTTCTCCATCACGTCGAGCAATTGAACCATATGCTCACTTTCCCTTTGCGAACCTGGTTGCCAGCTTCACTGCTTCGACGGCCGTCATTCCGCAGCCGTCAGCTCCGATCTCCTTAGCCCATTCCTTCGTGGTCGGGCCACCGCCTACCAGGACTGCATGCTTCTTCCGGTCGCCTGAGGAAACCAGGTAGTCGACTATGTCCTTCTGCGAACCGATGGTGCTCGACATCAAGGCGGATGCCCCGATTATCTTCGCACCGGCCTTCTTGGCCTCTTCGACAAATGCAATCGTCTTCACATCGACGCCGAGGTCAACCACGTTGAATCCGCCGGCCATCAACATGCTCGAAACGATGTTCTTCCCGATCTCATGGACATCTCCCTGGACAGTCCCCATTATGACCGTGGCCTTCGCCCCCTTCGATCCCTTGGGGATCAGCGGAAGCAGAAGAGCCAGACCGGCCCTCATCGCATCGGCTGCGAGCATGAGCTCGGGCAGATATATCTCCATCTTCTCGAACTTCTCGCCTATCTCTTCGATGGACGGCGCGAGCCCTTTCTCGATAGCCACAAGCGGATCCATCTTGGCCGCGATTGCAGCCTTGGCCGCGCGAACTGCTGCTGTCGAATCATACCCCAGGATCGCGTTCTGCAGATCCTTCAAAATCTTGTCATCGCTCATTACCCCACCTTGCCAGGCCACAGACCCACATTATCGTGGTACGGGACTGTCAGGGAATTTGCCGGCCCCTACATTAACCTTCTTCCACTGAATTGACATGGGCATTGTTCCGTGAGGCACTGACTCTGTTCCCGGCGGACTGTCTGCGAAAGCTTTTAAGACAGAGAAATGCTCAGAGGTCGCAAGCATCGGACAGCTCGACAGCTGGACAACCCGATGGTTTCCCTCCGAGGAGTCCAGATTTCCATGATTTCAGATACTGAAAAGGAGTCACTTCTCGCAGTACTATCGGACGGCGTTTTCGTCTGCACCAAGGACGGAGGTATCCTCTACTCGAACCCGGCATTCTCAAGCATTCTGGGGTATGCACCGGACGAGCTCAAGGACAAGAACATCGCCAAAGACCTTGTCGAGAGGAACCTCGAGTGGAGAGCGATGATATCGCTTTTGGAGCAGGGCAGCCTCGTTGAGGACTACGAGGTAAAGTTCAGGAGGGCGGATGGAGGTATGATCTGCGCATCAATCTCGGCGTCCAACCTTCGAGACCAGCAAGGGGTCCTCATCGGCATTGCTGTTGTCCTGAGAGACATAACCACGAGGAAGGGACTCGAAAATGAACTCAGGGACAAGGCGTACCGCATAGACGTGATGAACAAGATTGCAAAGGCCTCGGCCACGGAGACGGATGTGCGCAAGAAGGCGTTGGTCAACATCTCATCTGAGCTCCGCAAGCTGATGAATTTCGAGCTGCTCACGCTCGGCATAACCGAGGAGAAGGGTAGGCACGTCGAGGTGATCGTCTCTGATCTTGCGGATGGGACTTCCACCAAGTCCATCGGCTTCGTGACATTGGAGGGAAGCATCGTTGAGAAGCTCAAATTCACCGGGGGTCCGCTCATAGTGGGAAGGGACGCTGGCAAGAGGCAGTTCTCGGAGATGACTGTGATGGACACTAGCAGCTATTCATCCATGCTCGGTGTCCCTCTGGCTAGTAGGGGAAGGACAGTCGGGTCACTCAACATCTACCACTCGAAACCAAACGAGTACAACATCGACTCCTCTGAGATCCTCCAGACGGTCGCGGATCAAGTGGCAGGCCTTATCGACAACATGGTGCTCCTGGACTCGCTAGAGAAGAAGATCAAATTGCAGGATGCTCTCGTTGGCACTGGGGTTGAGCTCCAGAAGGCCATCACGAACCAGCAGATCTACGCAGCAATCGCCAACAGCCTTCACGAAGTGATCCACTACACAGAGCTATCGTTCTACATGGTTGATTGGCCCAAAAGGACCATATATCCAGTGTATGCGAGTGGCAGTTTTGCGGACGAGGTGATGGCAGCTGCTGGGTCGATTGACGAAGGCGTCGTAGGGATCGTCGCGAGATCAGGGAAGGCCGAGTTTATGGACGATGTCGACGCAGACCCGCGGTCTTACCAGATCCCGGGAGTTCCGGATGAGCACAACTCCATGCTTGCCATACCATTGAGCGGGTCCGAAGGAGTCATCGGAGTACTCGAACTCTACAGGCCCCGAGGGAAAGTATTCACTGTGAGCGACCTCGAGGCTGGAAAGCTGTTCGCGCAGCAAGCTTCCATTGCTTTGTCAAATGCTCAGACAATGCTGAAGCTCCAGGAAGCAAAGAAGGAGATCGAGCTGTTGAACGACCTGATGTTCCACGATATTAACAACTTCAACTTCGCGACTTTGAACTACATCCAGATGATCGCAAGTAGCAAAGATGTCCCCGCCGAACACAGGATGTACCTCGAGAAATCCCTTCACCTGATCAGACAGACGGCGGAGCTCATCGAGAACGTCAAGAAACTCACAAAGATCGGAGTGATGAACACTCAGGATTTTGTCCCGATGGACCTTGCGCAGGTTCTGAAGAAGGTAGTGTCTGGCCTTGAGAATTCCTTCCCGGGGCGCAGCGTCTCTGTCAACATGAATCTGCCCGAATCGTGCAACGTCCTGGCCAATAACCTCGTCGAGGAGCTCTTCGTCAATCTGTTGTCCAACTCTGTGAAATATGACCCGAATCAAGAGACAGAAATCGACATCTCGTGCGAGAAAGTAGTCGAAGACAGTAAGAACGTCTGGAAAGTGGCCATCAGCGACAGAGGGAACGGGATTCCAGACGACAAGAAATCCATACTCTTCCAGAAGTACGTGAGGCTGAAACCGGACCCGAAGATTTCGGGGACGGGACTGGGGTTGTCAATCTGCAGAGCTCTCACCGACAAGTTCGGAGGGCGCATCTGGGTCGAGGACAGGGTCCCTGGCAAGAGCGAGCTCGGAGCAAGGTTCTGCGTGATCCTGCCTGCTGCGAAGGAAGCTCAATAGTAGATGCATCTGTCCTTGGGAGGCGCTTGCGGCCGGGTCATGGACAATTGACTTCAGAGTGTGATCATCTAGACGTCTCAGCTGTCAAGAGCTCGGACCGGGGGGAACAAACGCCCACCATGACAATCCGCGAATGTCCAGGTGATTTCGTTCCGAGACCGCATTTCGCACCCGAGGGAAGAAGAATCCTCTGAGCCTAGATGGAATAAGAAGAATGGTAAGAGGTTTTATTAGAGTTTTCCAGCCTGTGGTTCTAGTCCTTGCGCCTCGCTCCCGCGCCAAGTGCTATGACTGCAAGCGACGTCCCCATGATCACTGCCGCAAGAGCCGATATCTCCGACAGAGCAGCGCCTGAACCCGCGGATTCCTCTACGGCAGTAGTTGGGCTGACTGGCAGAGACGCTGCATGGCCGCCCCAAGACGAATTGGCCACATTGAACTCGATCCAAGGAGCGCTGTGGTACAGGTGACCGTCCGGCCACTTGTAGTTGTCGAACTTCATCGGACCCTGCAAATAAAGGGTCTTGGTGCCCGCGTTGTAGTGATCCCAGAGGTTCGGCGCACTCGGATCAAGTCCTGTCATGTTGTACGCCAGTTCCATCGGGCCGCGCACGGATATGTTCTCGTACGGAGAGGTGTTGTGGTACACCCTCAGGTTGTAGATTGCTCCAAATGTTCTTCCAGTGACCAGCCCTTCACCCATGTACCCTATGACGTTGTTCATAGGCAACTGTATCTCAAGCGTCATGTAGCTCGTCAGGTTGAACCAACTTGGGGTGGCGTCGTAGCCTGCGGATTGATTGAACAGGCCATCGCCAGAGGCCCAGCTGGTGTACTCCAGGGTGGACCACGGGTTGAACTCGCTGTCGTAGCCCGTATCTGGGTTGCTGTAAGGCATGTAGTCTATGTGGTCCGGCTCCCAGGCCCACGCAGCGCCGTTCACGGATTCGTTCGCTTTCACCGCCCTCAGGCTGTACTGACAGACCGCATCATAGATCACATCCGCGTAATCCTCGGTGAAGTGCGCGCTCAGGTCGAAGTCCTCGTAGTATGGCTGGTGGTCGCATATCGCAACCTCAGAGAGCCAGCGCGTCATGAGAATTTCGTACGCGTAGGTGATGTGCGCAATCTTCAGCAGGACTCTCCCGTCGGGTTGCTCAGCAAGGTCCATCATGGTGGCCATGTCGTTGTACGGCCACTCGTAGGCGGGCCAGATGTCCAGCCTGACTTGACCCTCGTTCGTGATCCAGCGCTGCCAATTCGCCATATACGTTGCTCCATTGGCAGCCCACCAGGTTGCAGGGACGTCACCTGTCGGCATTCCAAGCCACTCCAAGGCGGCTTCACGGTTCATAGTGACATTGATCTGCGTTGCAACGAACCAGCCGTCCTTCCACTGTTTGTTCTCTATTAGGTCCAACAACACGGCGCCGGCCTCTGTCCAGTTCGAATTGCTGGACCAAGTTGGGATCCAGAATCCATTGTACGTCGCGTTGTTGAGATACTCGAACCAGATGTGCATGTCGGCAGCCGCTCCGGCGACGTCAGGAGTGCCGAATACTGGCATAAACTCAGGATCGTGGACGCTCAGCGTGGTCATGTTCTTCGCGGTGACATTCCACCTGTAGGGTGCGTAGATCGTCCCCTGGATGTTCCTCGCGTCTTTGTTGTAGACCATAGTGTACTCGTGCGGCACGATGTTCAATAAGAGATCGTTCTTCCACGCAGACCCCAGGCGCGCCGGCCACCAGTCGCCCCAAGGCTGCTCGAACATGTCGTACATGCGATAGTGTATCTCAGGCGGAACAGAGACCACGACGGTGACACTATTTGTGGCACTTGCGTTGACCGAATCCGTCGCGGTGAAGGAATATATCCCCATCTCGTCGAACAGCACGCTGACGGTCGCCTTTCCCTTGTTCGCAGGCGAGAAGACCGTGTCAGCTGGCAGAGTGTATGTACCTGCCGTGGCATTCGTCGAGAACACCACTGTACCGTTGTAACCCTTGAACACGTTGTGCGGGGATGGGTACTGGTTGAACACAGTGATCTCCACGTCTGTGGCCAATCCCTTGAGCACGACGCCCTTGACGCCCAACACATCGAGCTGGTATCCGGTGACCTCCTCAGGCTTCGGTATTACCCAGATGTCGGTGTATGTCCCAGTCGCGTTCCCGCCCACAGCTGACATGATTATCTGGTACTCGCCCAGGCCGTGGAACGTGATTCCGTCCGTGAACTTGTGCTTGCCACCGTCCACGGCTGGGTCATACGTGTAGTCTGGGGGCAGATCGACGTCTGTCCTGTTCGACTCGAAGTGGATCTCGCCATTGAATCCAGGATAGGCCCTATTGTAGTTGTCCTTCACGGACACGGTGATGTTCGTCGGAGTCTCGATTACCGGCATCTCTGGAATATCGGAGGCCACGAACTTGTCCGGCCAGGCTACTAGACCATGCTCCATACCAAACTCGACCCACGGTGCCCCGTGCGGAAGCAGGCCGATTCTTGTCCAGTTGTTCTTCAGATCATCGTAGGAAGTCTGGTTCTTCGCCCAGTCCCACATGTCGATTGGACCCGTGAACACCACATTCCTAGCAGTGTTGTTGACGCTTATGGTTCCCGGGGCAATATCTGCGTTCTCTGCGCTGCTCGGCTCTGAGAACTTCACGGCCATAGTGTCATTTGCGGACGTTGTTGAGGCAAATATCTCCCCGGGCTCCGCAGGCACATGAACAAGGAACGGCAACTGACCCGAAGGGTAAGTGAAAGACAATGTCTCGTTCGCAGAGAGGTTCCAGGTACCAGGCACGTAGTCATAGTCCATTTGAGTGCCATAGAATGCGTTGCCCGGCGCTCCGGTCTGGTATTGAGCACCCGAATCAAGGTAGACGTCAATGGCGGAATAGGGTGCATCGGGCGGAGCTGCGGGCAGGATATCCTGCGACGTTATCGCTTCGAAGACCCAGCAAGGCCTTCTCGGCTCCTGGACGGTGTCGTAAGCGAAGAGCGCGTAGCCCACTGCCGTGTCAATGTCCACGTTCGCATTCTCTGGACCGATGGTCATATGGAAGTTCATATCCTCGAACCACCACTCCGTCGGCATGAAGGCCTCGCGTAGCCATCTCATGATGAGGGCATCCATTCCCCACGTTACGGTATCATATGAGAGGACGATCTTATCGCCAATTCTGGCGCCAGTAATCGATCCTGTGAGCATCTGGAAAGCCCCATCATATGCAGGGTAGATACTGAGCCGAGTACCTCCGGCCTCAGCGGCCATCCAAGCCGTGATATCGTTGCTGACTTCTATTCCGTGCGTCTGCCACCACGTGTTGAAGTTGTCAAACGACACGGTTGTCAGACCTTTGATCACAGACAGGGCGGCTTCCTTGTCCAGGGTCACTGTGCCATTGAGAGAAATCACCCAACCATCCAACCAGTCGGCAGTATTGGAGGGATACCTACCCATGTCAGCGTATGTGAGGTACTGCATGTACCAGTCTATGACCGCCGTCCCGCCTCGAGCGGATCCATGGAGTGGAAGGAACTCGGGGTTCTCACCCATGCTGACCTGGGACAGATTCCTAGCGGTTATGTTGAGCCTTGAGTTGGCATATACTTTGGTGTTGCCCTCCGGAGGAGAGAAGTATATGAACGTGTAGGGATAGGTGTTGGTCAGCACCTTCTCTGTTTTATAGAAGGACCACCTCCAGTTCCACCATTCACCGAACGGTACATCGAACATCTTGTACCAGAGGTAGTCAACTTTCCTCGGAGGCAACGGTCCAACGATGACCTTGGCGGTCCCAGTCTTGGTGACGTCCTTCCACGTGGCCGTTGCGGTCAGGTTCAGGTTTCCATCGGTACTGCCCGCGGTGAGATTCACGGAGAGGCCCGTCGTGGCGTTGATGGTTGCGAGCGTGCTGCTCAACGCCCATGTATAGGTCAAGTTGAGAACTGGATTCCCAACGCTGTCCACGGCGGATGCTTTGAACGCCTTTAAAGTCCCCTTCTCTAGAGTCTTTGTCGAAGGCGCGATGATTATCTGGTCCAGGAACGGGGGTTTGATCGTGAATTGTCTCGACATCGTCACCTTCTCGCCCTTGTAAGTGACCTCACATGTTAGAGTGCCTTGAGCCTCGACGATTCCAGCAGTAACGTTGACATTCGGTCTGGACTTGTAGTTGAAGGAAGCGATCGTATCCGGAGTTAGTCGCCACCTGTAATTGACAGCATCATCATTGGTCAGAGTCGTGATGCCCTTCTTCACGGAGACTGACAGACCAAGCATCTGACCCGCATCGATTGTGATCTCATCAGGAGACATGCTTGTCTTGAGCGGCGCGAGAAACATGACGTATGCGGAAGTGCCGACGAGAATCGCAACGACGGCAACAGCGGCGATCATCATCCAGAGTTTTCGCTTGCTGCCTCCAGTTGGAGGAGCAATCGGTTCAGGCTTTGCATTCTCACCATTAGTTACGCTAGAATCTGTCCCTTCAGACATTGTATCCCCCGATTCGAGAGTGGCTCAACAAACAAACAGTCGCGATAAAGTAATCCAGCTATATAAGTTCTGTCTACTCCGGCGCGAGAAACAAACGTCCGGATTTCGCGAATTTGATAGCATCGCGCGGTTTGACATGTACCAACCGCAACACATCAACGTGAAGAAGACCGGTCGATGCTCCGTCGCTCGCCTGACTGAAGTTTCTTCGCAATCAATATCAGTAAAGTGGCGTTCACTCGCACGATTGTTGAGGTGTCTTGTCTCTTTCGAGAAACGACTTAACGAGAAATGAGCAAATCAAGCGAAAATTGAATAGAATCTTCGCAATTTCGTTTGGCGGAACACGCAGATGCTTGAACGAAATCTCAAGGAGATTCACGAGGGAGCAATGTTCTTATACCTTGGCTTCATTCCGTGTTCCATCCTGCCAGTTCCTGCTGCACAATCGCATTGCCAGCAGGCGGGGACGGGTGCCCAAGCATTGCGCGAAAACTCTGCGCGATTCGGAGGCGAGGGATGCAGATAGCGACTGTGTGGGGGAACAAAACTTGCAGAAGAGAGTTCTGAGGATTCTCTCGTTGTGTGCAGTAGTTGCGAGCGTGACCGTACTTTCGATTCCGATTGCTGGGGTCATGGGAATTATGGGAGACGCACAAGCCCGTGAGACCGTGCTGCGGGTCGGATTCATGCAGAAGGTCGACAGCTTGAACCCGTACGTTGGATTGAATGATGCGTCGTACATCTTCTACGGGCTGGTCTTTGGCGCGATGAACGTCATCGACAACCAAATGGAGCCGACTCCCGACCTTGCAATGGGCATCTGGGCCGTGCCGACTTCAGATCCAGCGATGCAGTTGAGCGGCGAACCCTACGGATCGGTCTGGCAGTATAATCTGACGGACAAGGCTTTGTGGCATGACGGGGAGCCGTTCACAGCGGACGACGTCGTATTCAACTTCAATTTGAACGCTTACAACTACGCATCGATGTGGGCATATCAACCTTACTCGTACTACATGAAGGATGCCGTGAAGATCGACGAGCAGACTGTCCGAGTGCACTTCTATGACAGAGCCACCGGTGATTCCCTCCCGGCCGCGTATGCATATCTCATGTCGATTCCCATGCTTCCAAAGCACAAGTTGGACAACATGGATCCGTACACTATTGGATTCAACTGGACAGGAGTGTTTGCAGGCGAGGAGTTCCCAATCGTTGGAACCGGTCAGTTCACGGGAACGAAGGACATACGAAAGGAATGGATTGCGGGAGACCAGATCACTCTCGTGAAGAACAAGGATTACCACTGGAAATACACAAAGGCCGGAGCCCCTGAGATCAAGTTCGACAAGCTCGTCATGTACTTCTACGATGAGACCACTGCGATGACGTACGCCCTAGAGAACAATCGGCTCGATATCGCAGCCTTCCCACCAACGGCATACAATAACATCAAGAATGAAGTCGCTTCAGGCGCTCTTAAGAACGTCACAACCTTCGAGGGCCCCAAGATCACTCAGTATTGGACAGAGATCAGCATAAACGCGAACCTCGCCGGGCCGAACCCGTCGAGGCTTGACCACAATATCAGGAATGCGATGGCGATGGCCACTAACAAATCATACATTGTCTCTCAGTACTACCTCGGCCTGGCTGACGAGGGCACAACCATGATCCCACCGGTCAACTCCTACTGGCACTACGAACCGAACGCGACCGAGAAGATCCCGTTCGATCTCGAGGCTGCAAGGAACTTGCTGGAGACCCATGGCTACAGGGACATCGACAATGACAGCATTAGGGAGTGCACGGCAGGAAGCTATGCTGTGGCCGAGAACCTGGTTCCCGACAAGAAGAAGCTCGTTTACGATATGATTATCCGGAGAGAATACCCGGAGGAGAAAGACATCGCGATGTATCTGCAAGATGTCTGGGGTCAGATCGGCATCAAACTCGATTACAGGATAGTTGACGAGGCGCAGCTGAGCAGCGAGGCATACGCCTACCAATATGATACATTCATATGGTATTGGAGCGCGGATATCGACCCCAACTACCAGCTGTTCGTTCAGACGAGGGCCGCATGGGGTGGCTGGAGCGACAACAAATGGACTAACGCCACCTATGAGCAGAACTATCTCAAGAGCGTGACGGAACTGAACAAGACCCAAAGAAAGGAGTATGTCGACATCTGCCAGAGGACCAACTACCTCGACGCCTACTACATAATCCTGGCTTACCCATACCAGACATACGCCTGGAGGGACGATACATTCAGCGGATGGGGCGACTGGGCAGCTGATCCTGGCAGAAGCATGGACAACTTCTGGATGGGCAGCCCGCTCTTCTTCGACCTCATACCGATCGGTGGAGGGGACGAACCTCCGATCAATTGGATGTTGGTCGCAGCTGGTGCAGGTGTTGCCGCAGCGGTGGTTGTCGTCTTGGTCCTCCTCAGGATGAAGGGGAAGAAGAAGGAGTCGCTGGCTGGTGACAGCCCGCTGGGTGACTAAGCGGAAAAACCTTGGCCCGGAAACGGGCCGACATCTTTAGTCTCAAAACCAGGGGATGCGTGCTAGTGATGGTAGCATGCAAATATGGGACGGTAGATAGGTCATCGAACTAGGCAGGCTTTGACCCGAGGATGAATAGCAACCACTGACAAGGAGGGGGACAATCGGATGGATATGCGGTCTTACATGGCGAGGAAGACCATCTACCTAGTCGTGACTCTGTTTGCAATCATAGTGTTCAACTTCTTCTTGTTCAGGATCTTGCCCGGTGGTCCTGAGGCGGTCCTTGTACCGAAGGGCGGTGCTGGCAGCGAGATTATCAAGGACCTCATCAGGGCAAAGTTCCATCTGGATGATCCGTTGCCAGAGCAACTCCTGATATACATTCAGCAGGTCTTCACTCTGGATTTCGGCCTGAGCGCTTCGAGATGGAAAGGTGAGAGCATCACAGCAGGTCTGCCCACGCCGATAATCAATACCGTCTTGTTGGTCGGAATTGGCACCGCGTTGGCGATCTGGCTGGGCGTCTCCCTAGGTCGCTTCGCTGCTTGGAGGAGAGGCAAGCCTGCAGACACCGTTGGGATGGCATTCGCTCTGACATTCTACTCGATGCCCACTTTCCTTTTCGCCCTCGTGATGCTGATGTTGTTCGCGGGAGAATTGAGATGGTTCCCGTTGGCGCACGCATATGGAGAGATACCGTTCGTCCGCAATCCGCCGACTTATGAGAACATGTCGATCTTTGAAAAAATCGCGAGCAGGCTCTATCACCTTGTCCTGCCAGTGATTGCATTCACCATCGAAGTGATGGCCGAATACGCCTTAATCATGAGGAACTCGCTGACGGATGTCCTGACTGAGGACTACATAGTGACAGCGAGGGCAAAGGGTCTTTCCAACAAGGCCATCCTGCGAGACCATGCTATGAGAAACGCCATGCTGCCCGTCGTCACCGTAGCCGCGATCAGCATCGGATGGGTATTGGGCGGCGACATAATGGTAGAACTTGTGTTCTCATACGAAGGCCTTGGACTGCTCACTTGGGAGGCGGTCAATCTCAGGGATTTCCCGCTGCTTCAGGCAATATTCCTCATCATGGCGATAGTCGTGCTGATTGCGAACTTCCTTGCTGACATAATATACATGTATTTAGACCCGAGAGTCAAGGTCTAGGGGCGAACTTCATGATTGGAAATCTCATTTTGCGGAAAGGATGCAATCCAGGTCCGATTGCGGACAGCCATTCGAACTCCGCTGGTGCTGTCAGAATAGCGTTGCTTGTCGTCGTGATGATGACCCTCGTGCCGTCGCTGGGGTTCTTGTCTGTCTCGCCTGGAATTGAGAGCTCTCACGCGAGCGTATGTTCCGCAATGGCAGGCCCAGTTGCGAATGCTGGCACGGACCATACCGAATGGTACGGCAACATAACGCGGCTCAACGCATCTCTTACCAATTCATCAGACTACCGACTTTCTCTACTAACCTACAATTGGACGATTGAGGACAACGGAACGCGCAACATCCTCAGGGTAGGCGTTCCGGTGAGTCAATACAGTTTTTCGACCACGGGAATCTTCACAGTCAACCTCACTGTTACCGATCCGCTCAATAGGACCTCGAGCGACCAAGTCGTGATCACCGTTGTTCCGAAAGCTGAGCTCGGTTCGAACAGGAGGTTGGACGTGGGCACTGATTCGTTGACCATCAACTTCAATGGATCAAATTCCGAACCTCGCGACCTCATAGTCAGCTATCAATGGAATATCACGAAGGGCGACCGATCATACGCATCAGGGACCGGCCCGCTCTTCAATTACACTTTCCCCAAATCTGGCAACTATACGGTCACCCTGACCGTAACCGATTCTGGCGGACTCTCGAACACCCAATCCGTCTATGTCAATGTCGTTCCGAAGCCGAGCTTCATCGTGAAGCATTGGGCGTTCACTTTCATTGGACTCCCAATCATCCTCGTGGCCGCATTTGTCCTCATAGGCAGATGGCGAAAGGGCGCGGGCCTAGTCACGAAGACTGACGTGGAGAAGGCTAGGCTGCAGTGGAAGACCTTCAAGAAGAACTGGAAGATCTTCAAAGCGAACAGGCTAGGTTTTGCTGGCCTCCTGATACTGATCATGTTCGTCCTCATGGCATTCCTCGCGCCCGTCCTGTCGACGGTTCCAAACCCCGACATGCACGAGGAGCCGAGAGTGGAGAACCCACTCGACCCCACGGGGCCTCCTCTGCAGGTCAATCCTTTGCCCCCGTCTCTAAAGAAGTCAATATACACCAACTGGACGCACCCACTCGGGACAGACCACAAGGGTCAGGACGTCTACAGCATGACGCTGTACGGAGCGAGGGCGTCCCTGATAGTTGGTCTCGTGGCAACAGCCATCTCGGTCATCCTGGGTACGCTCATCGGTCTGGGCGCGGGATACTTCGGGAAGATAACCGACGAAGTGCTCATGAGGGTCACGGACTTCTTCCTAGTGTTGCCCTGGTTCCCGCTGATGATCGTCATGATGGCCATCCTGGGTCAGAAGTTCGTCTGGGTCGTGGTGGTCATCGGAATCACGAGCTGGCCGTCCACGGCGAGAGTGGTGAGGTCTCAGGTGCTCACCGTGAAGGAGAGGCAGTTCATCGTGAGGGCACAGGCTGTTGGTGCGAGCGATAGTCACATAATAAGGACGCACATATTGCCGAACGTTCTCCCGCTGATATTCGCGAACACAGTGCTCCTTATCGCGATTGCGATCTTCTCGGAGTCGTTCCTGGACTTCTTCGGGCTTGGCGATCCGTCGGTCATCAGCTGGGGTTCGATGCTCGAGTCGGCATACGAGCAGGGAGCGTTCAAGGCGGGCCATTGGGCGTGGATAGGAGCTCCCGGCTTGGCCATCGTTTCGATGGTGCTCGCATTCTCCCTCGTGGGATACGCGGTCGACGACGTGCTCAACCCTAAGCTGAGAAGGCGCTGAGCGCTGGCTAAACCAATTTTCTACTCTTCACGTGAAAGGGTTGACTCTGCAAGCCCGATCGGAAATCAGAGAGGAGAGATGGCCTCCCGAGGATTTCAATGATCACTTCTTCTCTGAGGCCGCTAGCTGAGCCTGCCTCTTCCTGTAGTAGGTAAGGTAGCCCATGGCGTACTTGTCCTCGCCCCAGAACAGCTTTGACGCCTTGAGCGCCATCTGCATGTTCGGATCATTTGGGTTCCCGATGAAGCATGACATGCCCTGGCCAGCGCAAAGAAGCATGAACGATGCGTTCAGAGCAGGTCTCTCAGGCAGGCCGAATGACACGTTACTTAGACCTACAGTCGTGTTCACACCGAGGTCCTCTGTGCACATCCTGATCGTATCCAGCGTAGCCGTGGCTCCAGTCTCACCCGTACTGCAGGCAAGCGCAACACAGTCGATTATGATGTTCTTGCGGTCGAGGCCGTGCTTCTCCGCCTTCTCGATGATCTTTCTCGCAATCTGGACTCTCTTCTCCGATGTCTGAGGGATCCCCGTATCGTCGATGCACAACCCGA
>Ga0315296_10002024_pt1 | contig 17455 bp, 16 predicted proteins | sample YL17G14_18_MG_FD_203921 | JGI IMG/M metagenome (GOLD analysis project Ga0315296, IMG submission 203921) | Sediment microbial communities from Yellowstone Lake, YNP, Wyoming, USA - YL17G14_18 | ecosystem: Environmental > Aquatic > Freshwater > Lake > Sediment | place: USA: Wyoming | collected... | reverse complement strand
CCCACTCCCCCCCGCCCCCCCCCCCCCCCCTGGGGGGTGGGGGGGGGCCCCGCCCCGCGGTGCGTATACAAGAGCCAGGTCCACCCTCCCCCTGCCCCTCCCTGCGCGGGAGGGAAGAACGTGTGCTCCCTCTCCCTCCCAGGGAGAGGGTTGGGGTGAGGGTAAGCGATGCGTATACAAGAGCCAGGTCCACCCTCCCCCTGCCCCTCCCTGCGCGGGAGGGGAGAGCGCTTACAAAGTGCTGTAGGGCGTCTGTGTGATCGTGTTGACCATGGCCCAAAAGTTCTCGAGCGGCGTGTCGAGTTGAACGTGGTGGGTGGGGCCGATGATCAGCCCGCCATCTTTGCCCAGCGTCTTCAGGCGTGTGAGCACCTCGTTCCGCACCTCAGCCGGCGTCCCAAAGGGCAGCGTGTACTGCTCGTCAATCGAGCCCCAGAAACACAAGTGCTCGCCGTACTCTCGCTTCACCTTTTCGGGATCCATGCAGCGGGGCTGAATCGGGTTCAGCACGTCCAGGCCGATCTCGATCAGGTCCGGGATGATCGGGAGAATCGTGCCGTCCGAATGGTAGGCCACTTTGACGCCTGGGTTGATGCGCTTCAGCGTGGAGATAAACGTTGCCAGGCGGGGCTTGAAGAAGCGGCGCCAGGTGGCGGGCGAAATGAGCATCCTGTCCTGCGCGCCCACGTCGTCCCCGATCCAGATCATGTCCACGCCCATTTCTACCAGTCTCCTGGCCGCCGCCAGGTGATAGTGGAACGGGATGTCGAACAGCCGCTCGACCAGGTCGGGGTTCGTCACCAGGTCCACCAGCATCTTCTCGTACCCCCTGAGCGCCCAGGCCGTCTCGAAGATCGTCGTGACCGTCACCCCCACCATCCAGTATTCGTCCTTGAACTCCCGGATCGCCCGCTCCGCTTCGGCGTACAACTCGAGCCGCTGGGGATTGGGCGGCTGATACGAGTCTATCGCCGCGTCGTCGGCCAGCGGGTGGCCGACCATCTCGGTGTAGTGCCCCCTGCCGAAGCGGGTCTCATACGCGACGTTGCGCCACGTCACGCCCCACTCGTCGGTGTAGGTCACGCCGTCCTGGCTGTACGTTTCCGTCGCATAATACGAGTTGGCCCACCCGACCGACGTCAGGATCAGGTCCTCGTCTATCGCCCGCTCGAGCGCGTAGGTGTTGCCGCCGCCGTGCGGGTTGTGCAGGTCGGCGTCCGTCAGGCCCAGGTCGTGCTTGAGCCGGGAGGCGAACTCGGGGGTAAAACTGATCTGCATCGGGCACCGGTCGGGCCGCTCGTGGTGGAGCGCCATCAGCACACGCTCTCGATGCTTCATAGCGCAGCCTCCTTACAATTTATCGGACGCGGATGAACGCGGATGAACGCGGATTCTTCCTTTTTTGGACGCGGATTAACACGGATGGGACGGATTCACACGGATATTTCTAGATGATCCGTGATGATCCGTTGCATCCGTGAGCATCCGTGTCCTAATGACGTCCACGGCGGTTGATCCGCGTCCAATTTCTAAGCCAGTCTTCGTCTCAGGACGGCGTGCATGGAGACGGAGGCGACGATGATCAGCCCGTAGATCAGTTGCGTCCAGAAGCCGGCCAGGCCGGCGGCGACGATGCCGGCGTTGATCGCGCCGATGATGAACGAGGCGACGAACGTCCCGAAGACGGTGCCCGTACCGCCGAACACCGAGGTGCCGCCCAGGAACACGGACGACAGCGTGCTCAGCAGGTACCCTTCACCCATCGTGGGCCAAAAGTACAACACCTCCAGGCTGACGACGAGCCCCGCGAACGCCGCCGCCACCCCCATGATGGCAAAGACCAGCAACTTGGTGCGCGCCGCGTTGACGCCCATCAGTTTGGCGCTCTCCACGTTGTCGCCGATGAGATACACGTGCGCGCCGAACCTGTGGCGGTTCAAGAACAGCCACATGACAAACGCCACGATGATCGTCCAGAGCATCTGGGCCGGGATGCGCCCCCCCAGCCGCCCCACCAGTGTGCCATACAAGAGCGACCCCTGGGCCGAGACGAGCGACCTGCCGTTGCCTCCCGTAATGACGAGGACCACGCCGCGCCAAAAGAACTGCGTACCGATCGTCGCGACGAGCGACGGGATGCCTATCCTGACGACGAGGAGCCCATTGACCACCCCAGCCAGCAGCCCCGCCAGCAAACACCCCACAAACGCCAGCGTCAGGCTGTTCGTCGCCCTGAGAATGAGCGTAAATATCGTCATGCCAAACGCCATCACCGACGGAAACGACAGGTCAATCTCGGCCGCGATGATCACCAACGTCAAAGGCAGCGCCATCATGGCAAAGAAGGGCGTCGTGGACATGAATGCCTGGTAGATGGGGAACGCAAGAAACGTCTGCGGAGACCCAATCAAAAACAACACCCATACGATCACAGCGACGAGCACGATGCCAATCTGCAGTCCAGACCGGCGAGCAAACCTGGCCAGACCACCCGGCTGCAACCTCTCTTCATTGCAAGAAGCCATCGAAACACCTTCCTTGTTGACGATGCTTGATTCGACTGTGACCCGAATCCATCGGACGCCCGGCTTTAGCCGGGAAATCCTCGCTGAAGCGAGGCGTCCGCCCTTCCTCTCCTCATTTCCTCACGTACTAATTTACTCTAGACTGCCCGTCTGCGCCACTCGATACATCTTGTCCATGAGTTGGTCGAGCGTGATGTCTTTCGTCGAGAACTGGCCCGCCACCGCCCCCCGGTCCAACACGACCACCCGGTCGGCGACCGAATAGACGTGGAACACGTTGTGGTCAATAAAGATGCACGCCTTGCTGGCCTTCTTGATGTCGCGCACAAATTCCAACAGTTTGCGCGTCTCCGACAGCGACAGCCCCATGGTCGGCTCGTCCAGGATAATCAACTCAGCCTCGAAATAGAGCGCGCGCACGATCGCCACGCCCTGTTTCTCTCCGCCCGAAAAAGTCCCGACGACAGAATCCGGCACGACGGCCAACGAGGTAAAGCCCATGGAGCCCACCATCAGTTTCTGGGTTTCTCGCTTCATGCCGTCTACGTCGAGAAAGCCCAGCGGCCCCGACAGTTCCCGCCCCATGAAGATGTTCCTCCACAGCGGTTGGAGATCGGCCAGTGCACGCTCCTGATACACCGTCTCGATGCCCAGTTGTCGCGCCCTGGCGACGGACAGGCGCTCCATTTTCTCGTCGTTGAAATAGATTTCGCCGCTGTCTGGATAGTGGTAGCCCGTGATGATCTTGATCAGCGTGGACTTGCCCGCGCCATTGTCGCCCAGGAGTCCCACGATTTCGTTGGCCCCGACGGCAAAATCCACGTGGCGCAATGCGTCAACCTCCCCGAAAGACTTGCAGATGTCCGTCATCTCCAGTATGTAATTCATGCCACTCTCCTTGCATGACAAGAGGGCAAACGGCACCGGACGTGCTTGTGCTCGGCGCATACCCTTATGCCACAAGCGAGCGGGCCGTTTGCCCCCGTCGTTCTACTGCTGCACTCTCTCCCTATACGTGACCTTCAGGAGCGCAGTGCGAACGTGCGCTAGCGGATCTCCTTCTCGACCAGCGGAGCCAGGAACTCGATGTTATTCTTGTCCGCGAAGCCGCCGCCGGTGTCAACGTGCAGCCCGGAGAAGCCATAGATCTTGGTCAGGCAGATTTGCAGGATGGGCAGGTAGCCCTGCAGCCAGGGCTGCTGGTCGATCACCAGGTCGGTCCAACCACCCCGGATCGCCGCCAACGTGGCGGGCGACATGTCGAACCCGGCGCCGTAGATGTCGTCCGGCCCCTTGCCGGCGGCCTTCAGGTAGGTCTCGAGCGTCGCAGTCAGCCCGCCGTGGTCGGTCACGACCAGCTTGACGTCGGGATTAGAGGACACGTAGCCGGCGAAGGTCGGGGTACCGGCAACGGGGTCGGCGTTGGTACCGGAGTCAATCTCGAGATAGTCCACCGTCAGGCCGGCTTCCTTCAGCGCGTCTATGACGCCCTGCGTGCGCTGCCCGCGCGTGGGTTGCGAGACGAGCCCCCAGACCATGGCCCGGTCACCCGCCTTGAGCCCAAAGCGCTTGACGGCCTCTGCGCCCAGCGCATAGCCGGCCCCGTACAGGTCCTGGCCGACGTAGCCGAAGCCATTGGCCGCGTAATTCGCCTCGACGCGGGGGAGCGTGGTGTTCTGGCTGGTGACGATGATGCCGTTCTTCTCGGCCGCGTCAATGAGCGGTTCGAAGGCATCCTCGCCGGGGTGCCCCATCACGGCGATGCCATCGGGCTTCGTCGCGGCGACTTCCTGGAACTGCTGGATCATCTTCTGGGGGTCCCAGTCCGAGAACACGTACTGCACCGTGGGGCCCAGGTCGGCCTCGGCGGCTTTCGCGCCGTTGTAGACGTTGTTGGCGAATACTCCGCCGGCCGGCCCGCCGGGGAAGAAGACGATCTTGACGCCGCTGCACCACTTCGCTCCGGCAGCGGGAGCGGCGGCCTTGCCACAGGCAGACAGCAAGAGCGTGAGCACCATGATGCTACAAAGCAGTAAACTGAACTTTTTGAGACTCACCTTTTCCCTCCTTTTGGAAAGACTAGAGTTTCTGGGCCTCCTTGAAGGAAAGCCCAATCCCAAACGGTGAAGCAATCCGTAGAAACAGTGCCCTATCGTCAGTGAAGCCATCACCTCCTTTCGCCAAGCCGGGGACGGCAGCGGAGAGAACCGCAACGAGCCGACTCTGCCGGGCAGTATAGCACAGGAATGGAAGGGATGCAAGTCCCAGGGGCCGACCTGACGGGATGGCAGGCCGTTTGGACCGCGAATGACGCGAAACCACGCGAAAGACACGAAACCATGCTCCTGATGGCCTTTTCTCTCAGATTGATGGGAGCCATTTCCGGCTCTACCATCCTCACAGTGATCCTCCCTCAATCTACGGCGATTCGAGCCAGGCAAGGGAAGAGCGCACCAAGAGGAAGCCCGGAAACGTTCAGAGGCTTGTCCTACCAGTTATTGAGAAGATACCTCGCAAATGCTTAACAAATGCTTGACTTACAAGCAATTTTGGTGTATATTATTTACAAGGCCAAGGGCGTCTGATATGGAAGCGGGGCATCGTATGCTGAATGGCAACAGTGACATCACAGTTTTTTCCCGAAGCTGTGTTCCATCCCAAAGCAGATTCTTCGTACTCGCCCTCAAAAAGAATGACAAAGTAGACGAAACCCTGCAAGATTCCCAGTGACGGGCCTGTAAAGTCGCCGTCCAAGACCCACTGAGCAATGCGGTACGGAAAGGAGGTTGTGTTAGGACAGTTGTTGCCGACTTCGAGATGAAGGCCGACTTCTGGGCCATTCACCGGACGCCGCAGATCCCACAAATGACCTACGCTCCCAAGGTCCAGGGATTATTGGCCCCCAAAGAAGCTTATACAAGGAGGTGCAGGCAAGAGGATATATACAATTCTATGCTGAGGTAGTGAAGGTAAGACGATCTGTGTGAGAAATTTTGACCATGCCCTGCTGGTACATGCAGCCGAAAAGGAGAACAAACGATGAAGAAATGCCCATTCTGCGCTGAGGAAATTCAAGACGAGGCAGTCGTCTGTAAACACTGTGGGCGTGACCTCAGCGCACCACGCCCCATGGAATTGGCTACTTTGAAGGACAACCTGGGAAAGGTAATCCAAAAGTACAGTTCATATGGCTACGAGGTATTTTCAAAGATGGACACCGGCGCCATCTTGGAACGGCGGGCTCCGATCAATGTGGTCACGATGATTGGCTTAGTCCTCCTGTTCTGGCCAGGTGCTATCATCTATGCCATCCCTGGCGCGCGCAAGCGGTATCACGCACAGTTGAATGCAAACCTTGATGGCCATATAGATGAGTTTGGCGGTACTGTAGAACAGTTTGAGCGCGACAAAAAAAGAGCTCAGATAATCGGCTGGATAATTCTTGGTATCGCCATAATCTATGTCGCCTGCATAATCATTGAGCTTCAGTCCTATTAGGCTAGTTCTCGGTACAAAACTATCGGCAGTGGGGTATCATTCCCCGATATGGGCGCATTTGGCCCTATGAATGGGGGAATGCGCCCTGTAACTGGCCCCTCAACACTGCAATGTGGGAACTCGCTGGAGTTTTGTACCGGAAACTAGGCTAGGCAGAATGTTAGGGCTTTCCCCAAGGTAGCTATTTCCTTGCTTTGGGAAAGCCCTACATCCGACGTTCACCGAAAATGTGCCAGGCATGTTCAGCGAATGCGAGCCTGTGAGCACATCAAGAAGTACATCGAATCTATGAACACGGAAAGCCCGGCTAATCGTCGTTGGCGGTAGGCTTGCGCATCACGACAATACGTGCGATAATCTAATGCAGTTTGCGATTTGCATCAATACCGACGACCCAGATTTGCTCACACCGCGCATGATATACGAAGTCGTGCCCGATGAGAGCGCGGCCAGGTCCAATACCATCCGTGTCATAGACAACGAGGGAGAAGATTACCTATATCCTGTCAGTCACTTTGTCTTCGTTGACTCTCCGGCCTCCACTCCATATTCACTGCCAAACCACACAAGCTGACAAGCTGTACTTGTCTTCCGTCAGCTTACCTCCAGTCATTCCACAATATTATCTGACATATACAAACATATATACCACTTAATGTTGCAATCAGTTTAGCATAAGATGTGCCGGCCTGGAAGAGCCAGCCCTGGCAAGTCCTCCGCTCCAGGCCCCCTGGCCCAGCACCGCCTGTTTACGACGGTGCTGGGCCAGGCGCCGGACGCCCGGCTTGAGCCGGGAAAACCCCGCTGAAGCGGGGCGTCCGACCGGTTTCAACTGCCCCCAGATCATTTATGACCGAATGTCAGGGGAACAGAAGTTGACTTGCGGCTCGAATAGCCGTACAATGTAGGTGGCTCTGCCTGCTCACCCAGTTGTCAACTGAACCTGGCCATCGCGCATAAAGCGGGATTGTTTAAGCAAGAGAGGTGCCTTATGACGATCGTCGTCAGAAGTCCAAATGAGGATACCATACACTTGACCCCTTTGGACCAGTTTCTTACTTTACGTGGGGCGCTGCAAGAAGATGACGCTTTTGACGCAGCCATGGAGTTCCTTGATCAGGCGTGGCAATCATGGGCGATGTTCACACCATCCCAGTTTTTGGAGGAAGTTCGATGACTGGATTAGAAGCACTACAATCCGTTCAATATGTAACGGCAAAAGGGAAGCGACTAGCCGTTGTCAGTATAGATGAGTGGGAAGCCATGATCGAATGGCTAGAGACGCTGGAAGATATACAGTTAGCCAGAGAGGCATTCAATGAACTGAAAGCCTTTGGTGGGGACCGCAAGCGAGCCGGCTGGCTGAAATGGGATGATGTGAAAGAAGCACTGAGCCCGAACTGTATCGTCTCCGACTGGACAGATGGCGCGTCGTGTATGCAATCACTGAGGAAGACAATGCGGTAGACGTATTGGCTGTGCGCAAACGCCCGCCGTATGATTACGGGGATCTAAGTGAGTTGATTGCCGAGATACAGTAGCTGTACAGCCGTACAATGTAATCGTACCTGCATGCCAAAGGAGACCCCATGGCAGACATCATCATCCGCAACTACCGGAGGGAGGACGAACCCGCGATCGAAGACATCACCTACCGCACCGGCTTCAAGGGCGAGGACTTGACCGGCCGGGATTTCTTCGACGACCGGCGGCTGTTCTTCCTGCTCTTCATCTACTACTACACCCGCTACGAGCCGGAGCATTTCTTCGTCGCCGTGGACCCGAGCAATGACGCCGTCGTGGGCTTCATCTGTGGAACGACGGACACCGCCGCGCAGGAAAAGAACTTTCAGAAGAAGGTGGTCCCGAGAATCATCGCGCGGACATTCCTCTACACCAGTTGGCGCTATCCCAAGACGTTCAAGATGCTCTTGCGCATGATGAAGGGCATGGGCACCGTGGGCGACCACGACACCGCCGCCCGGGTCCGAACCGCATACCCGGCCCACCTGCACATCAACCTGCTCCCGGAATATCAACACAAAGGCATTGGCACGCGGCTGACGAAACACTTTGAAGAACACCTGATCGGCCAGAACGTACGAGGCGTGCACCTCCAGACGACGAGCCACAACCGCAAGGCGGTGCCATTCTACAGGAAACTGGGTTTCGAGATTCTCCAGGAGACCGCGATCAAGGGGCACCCGCTGCTTGACGACCTGACACTCATCACGTTCGCAAAGAAGGTGGCCTGATGACTCAAAAGAGGATCATGGCTAACTGACTGCGACAGAAGGAGGAATACGACGTGGGACGTGCTGAAGAAAAATCCAGGACGCACGCTGCCGAGTGCGAAGAACTGTACGCCGCCGCCTGCCGGTTGCCCGAGGCGGCGCAGGAGAAACTGGCCGCCCGCCTGCTACCCGCAGATCTCAAGGAAGAACTGGCCGCCCGGCCGTGGCCCCAGGAGACGCGGGAAAAGTTGGGCCTGGCCGTTCCGGCCACCATCTACGTCCAGGACCCGCTGGTGGCGGAGCAGAATCCCGAACTGGGGCTACAGGACCTCGCGCTGGACTGGGAAGCGGGCCTGACGGATGGCCCTACCAGCGCGCGGGTCGCCGTGGTGGACTATGACGGCGACCAGGACAAACTGGAAAAGCCGGCCCGCTGGGACAGGGCTCGCTGGTGCTTCGTCGGCCCGGATGGCCAGCCCATCGGACGCGAACGCTACCAGAGCCCCCAGTTCCACCAGGTCAACGTGTGGGCGATCGTCCAGCGCACACTGACCTTCTTCGAGGAAGCCCACGCGCTGGGGCGGCCTGTGCCGTGGGCCTTCGAAGGGCAGCGCCTGATCGTCGTGCCACACGCCGGGTATGGCGAGAACGCCTTCTACGACCGAAATAGCAAGTCCCTCCAGTTCTACTATTGTGGCCCATCCGAGCAGGAGCGGATTTACACCTGCCTCTCGCACGACATCGTCGCGCACGAGACCGGCCACGCCATCCTGGACGGCATGCGGCCCCGTTACAACGAGTGCAGTTCCCTCCAGACGGCTGCCTTCCACGAGTTCGTGGCCGACCTGACCGCCATCCTGAGCGCGTTGCGCAACAACGACGTGCGGCACGTGCTGAGCGAGGCGACGAAGGGGGACCTGTCCAAGGCCCAGTTTATCGCCAACGTGGCCGACCAGTTCGGCAAGTACGTGACAGGCCGCGAGTTCATCCGCACGGCGATCAACAACTGGAAGATGAAGGACGTCACGGATGAACAAAGCGCCCACGACTGTTCCCAGGTGCTGACCGGGGCCATGTTCGACGTCATGGTCAGGATGGCCGCCAACTACATGGAGGTGAGAAAGAAGGCGCCGGGCGAAGCCTTGTGGTATACCGTGGATCGCTTCCGCCGCGTCGCGCTGCAGCCGCTCGACTACTGCCCGCCCGTGGACGTCCAGTTCGAGGACTATGCGGAGGCGTTCCTCCGCCGCGACCAACTGACCAATCCGCGCGACCCGTTCGGATACCGCAAGATCATGCGGGACGTGTTCAAGAAGCGCCAGATCCCCCATCCTACGGACGAAGAGGAGCCTGACCCTCCCGCGTTCCGCCGGTACGACGTGGGCTATATCTCTTCCTCCCGCACGGCTGCCTATCACTTCTTGCACGAGAACCGTGGGGCGCTGCGCATCCCGCAGGAGCAAGACCTGGCGGTTGACGTGTACAGCGCGAGCAAGTTGAGGCGGGGGTGGCGCAGGCTGCCGCGCGAGATCATCCTGCAGTACGTGTGGCGCGAGGACGTGGAACTCGACGAGCGGCGGTTTGGCCCGCTGAAGGGGCAGACGGTGGCGCTGCTGTGTGGGGGCACGCTGGTCTTTGACGAATGCGGGAACTTTTTACACTGGGCCCGCAAGCCGGGCACGCAAGTGGCCAAAGACAGGGAAGAAGGCGAACGGCGCCGGCAGCAGTTGCTGGACTGCATCGCCAGCCAGGCCGAGCGAGGAATGCTCGGCCTGACAGATGCAGCGGAGATGGATCGCCTGGGTATGTGGACGCCCGTCGTGGGGCGGCGGGTGGACGGAGGGCTGCGGCTGGAGATGGCCCCGCGCCTGCACTCCAGGCACGGCGCAGTGTGAGGAGGGCACGATGGATGAGAGACTATTGGTGCGGGTCTACGACGTCGGCTTTGGCGATTGTATCTACGTCCGGATACCGGACAAAGACGACGCCTATCACGTCTTGATTGACTGCGGCGGCTCGATGCCGGCCGACCCCACGTTGAAGGAGGCGCTGGACGACGTGCGAGCGATGCTGCCGAAGGAACAGGGCTCCGGCGCATCGGCGACGCCGAAGAAGCGCCTGGATCTGCTGGTGGTGACGCATCCCCACGCCGACCACGTCAAGGGTTTCGACCCGGCGTGGTTCAAAGGCATCCGCATCCGGCACTTGTGGCTGAGCGCGTTTATGCAGGAAGGCCACCCGCAGGCCAAACAGGCGCACGCCTTGCAGGCGCTGACCGAGCGGGCGGCGAATGCGCTCCTGGCGCGCGGGCTGCGCCTGGGGGCCGGGCTGAACACGCTGTTGACGAACAGCATAGCCAACCCCGGGGCGCTGCGGGCGCTCCGCACCACCCTGCCCCAGGCCAGCAACATCAAACCGCTGTACGTGTGCCGGGACATTGCCAGGAGGCTCAGCACGGCGGAGCGGAACAAGCACGGGCTGCGGTTTGAGAGTGGCACGACGTGCCTGCAGGATTTTCGGGAAGCCGGCACACGCCTGCGCGTGCTGGCGCCGGAGTGGGACATTGACGGCTACTACCTGGGCCAGGCGCCGTGCGATTATCAGGCGCTCCTGGGCTTCTACGGGCAAGACCTGCCCGAGGCCCGCGGCGGGGCGAAGGGGGAGCGTGCGCCGCAGCCGGCCAACGTCAGCGCGGGGGACTTTCGGCTGCTCCGCAACCGGCTGTTCTACTCGGCGCTCGCCTTTCTGAAGGAGGACCAGGGGTTGAAGAACAACACCAGCGTCGTGCTGCTCTTGGAGTGGCGCGGGCGGCGGCTCCTGTTTGCCGGGGACGCCGAGTGGAATGGGAAAGGCGTGAAAAAGGGCCAGCGCAATGGCTGCTGGGACGTGATGTTCAAGGTGGACGAAGCGCACGGCCACCTGTCGAGGTCTCTGGACTTTTTGAAGGTGGGGCACCACGGCAGCGTCAACGGCACGCCCTTCGTGGACAAGGCCGGCGCACCGCAACCCGTCCTGGACCGGCTCCTGCCGGTGGGAGGCCAGGCGCAGGTGGTCGTCTCGACGCTGGCGGGCGAGCACGGGGAGAAAAAGGTGGTCCCGTACCCCGACCTGATGGAGGAACTGGGCCGCCGCGCCGCCAACGCCCGCCCGTACCCCAGCGACCACGCGCAGCCCGACGTTCCGCAGCCCCCGCGCACCGACCTGGAGGCCAGACCGGTGGACGTGCTGCTCAGGGCAGCGCCGGGGTAGTCTCCCGTGGGCGGCTGAAGAGTAGCAGGCTCCATGCTCAGCGCGGACCATAGTCCGCGCCGGGGTTGCCGGACTGTGGTCCGGCAAGAGCATTTTTCTTGGGCAGGAGGGAAGACACACATGCCAGGCACAAATCCGCCTTTTCGTGATCGTTCGTCGGGCACAGCGTTCAGTCGCCCACTGTTGCTTGGCCATCTGCCGCTGGTGATCTTGTTGATCTTGACCATCGTAGCCGCAGTGAGCCTGATCGAGCGGATGGGGCTGTCGGCCGCGGCGCTTGACGGCAACGGCAACGCGGGTAGATTGACGCCACCTATCGCCTTCAGGCCGGCCGGGGCTGACCAGCGTGCCAGGCCTGGCGCGGTTGGCGCTGGTACGGTGCTGTCTCCTACGGCCTATTTACCGATCGTGTTCAGTCCACCGCCAGATCTCAAAGAACTGATCACTGAGGTGACCGTGGCATTGCCACACCCACTGGCGGAGGCGACCGGCAGTTTCTGTACCTGGGGCGGCTGTTCTCTGTCTCCTCGCCTCTACCACGAGCCACTGGCGGATGGCCGCACGTTCGTAGGGTGGACAGATTCAGACGGCAACGGGCACGTCAGTGTGCTCTCCGGCAACGCGATCGAACGCACCTTCGACTTTCCGGCAGAGCCCGTGCGCGGTCTGGTCGTGCATAGTGATGGTGCCTTCGCGGTTCTCTTGTGGCACCCCGACTCCGACGTGATATATCTTTCCAAACGCAAGGCGAACGGAGACGCGATCTGGACGACGAACCTCAACAGTACGATCGCGGTTGCCGATTTCTGGTTGGGTGACAGCCGCCTGGCCTATGGCAACGGACTGTACATCGCGTACTTTACCGTCCGAGGCGTGGTGGGGGGCTCTACAGGCCATTATGGGGATCAACTGACCTACGTGGATGACGGTGGCCATATCCAGCCGGGGGGATGGGACTGGGGATGTTCGCACTCTTTGGCCCAATTGGTCGGCTACCATCCTGACCTGGACCAATTCATGTCTATATGTTCGAGCGACTGTTATCCTGGCAAGGGCATTTTTGCCAACGGCAATCAGGTGTATCAGGCGGATGGGAACTGTGGGGGCTGCGCCTCAGCCCAATTGGGCCAGATCGCGCTCGGTGAACGGTCGTGGAAACTCGCGTTCAGCGCTTTGGACGAGCCGTGTTGTGACGGACGCGGCATTGGGCTGGCGACGATTGATGAGAACGACCACAGCAGTTTCAAGTGGCTGACGAACACGAACGGCGGTTATGAACGGGACCCCGTCATCGCCCGGTTGGGGCCTGGTTTACCGGCAAACCGGTATCTGGTAGGTTGGACAACCATCAATGACCATGCGTATTGGCTGGCAGTCATAGATGGCGCGGGGAACTTTGTGGCCGGGCCGGAAGAGGTCGCGTCGGCCGGCGCACGGTGGGGCAATCGGGACGACTCTTTCCGCACGCGCACGGATGGGAGTGTATCGTGGGTGCAGGGCGAGCCGGCCAGTACGGGACTTCACCTGTTTCGCTTCGACGGCTCTGCCTATCTCCCATAGAATGGAGGATCACTATGGGCATCGGTGAGGATACCCTTTTGGACGCCATCGAGACCAGCCTGTTCTTGCTGCCCGAACTGCCGGGCCGGGTGGACTGGCTGTCCGTTCCGGGCATGCGGGGCCGCATCACGGCGGGGTCGGACTTTTTCGCTAACCTGGTGGGCGCCGCCACGCTGGACGTCCAGAACGTGGACGAGACAATCCGCCAGGTCTATGACCTGTTTGCCGGTCAGAACAAAGAGTTCGGCTGGATCGTCGGCCCGCGTTCCACCCCGGCCGACCTGCCCCGTCGCCTCCAGGACGCCGGGTTGGAGAAGATCGTGGACCTGGCCGGCATGGTGCTCACCGACCTGAGCGCCTCTCTGCGGACGAACCCGGCGGTGCACGTGCGCGAAGCGACGGCCAGCGACCTGGAGCAGGCGAGCATTCTGTTGGCGCCCGCGCTGGGCATTTCGGCGGAGGGGGCCCGCATCGTCACGGAAGCGCTGTTGCTCGGGCGGGGGACGATCCAAACGCGCGTCTACCTGGCTTTCCTCGAGGCGGTGGACGGGCCGGTGGCCTACGCCAGCACGATCTACATTCCTCATCAGCCGATCGTGGTGCTGTTCTGCGCGGCCACGCTCGAGGCATATCGCGGCCAGGGTGTGTATACCAGCCTGGTGGCGCGCCGCCTGGCCGATGCGCACAGCGACGGCGCCCAGGCGGCGGTGATCCAGGCCGTACGTAGTACGTCTGCTCCAATCTGCCAGAAACTCGGCTTCGTCGAGCTGTGTGGCCTGGAGTGGTATGCCTGGTTTCCAGATTGTGCCGGAGAGGAGACTGCGCCTGAAGATCAAGTGGTGGTTCGTTCTGTCCGCCATCCACGCGACGGTTGGGACGAGCAGTTCAAAATGATGGCTGAACGTGGCGATGACCGGCTGCTCGATGAAGCGGCATCTAACCTGATTCGATGGGACGCGGAGGAGTGGGAATGGTCATACTCATCATCCTGATGTCGCTGGTCCTTGCTATAGACCTTTTGGACGTAATGCCTTGATGATGGGGGCCAGTATGCCACACGCTACCGCGAAATTCCAGTTTGAGTACAAGCTCTTTTCCTGGGCAACCCACTTCAGCACCGTGATGGCGGGCGACAACCGTTGCTTCCTGATGGCCCTGGACGCGGATGGTGCCGTCCGCCAGTTACTCTTCGGGGAAAACGAGTACGACTATGACAGGCAGACGTGGGACTCGCTCAGGGAATCATCTCCATCCTGGCTGTTCTATCACCCCTTCGACGGCCCCGTATATACGTACATGGAGTGGCGGAACGTACAGCGCGGGACGATGGAGCGCCTGATCGGCCAGCGCTTCGAAGATACGGACCTGGATGAACGCGCCGAGTTCCCGGCTTCGTGGGGCGTCATGTTTTGACCTGACCTGTAGGACAAGATGCCATCTTGTCCACGACTGGAGGACAAGATGCTATCTTGTCCACAACCGGGAGACCTGATGTGAAATTCTGTCCTCATTGTGGTAGCGAGTTGGCACTGGCCGAGATAGAAGGAAAAGCGCGCCTGAAATGCACTTGCGCGTCGTGCGATTACGTGTTCTGGGACAACCCCGTCCCGATCGTCGCCGCGATTGTGGAACTCGACGGTTCGGTCGTTCTCACGCGCAGCAAAGGGTGGCCCGAGAAAATGTATGGTCTCGTTGCAGGGTTTCTCGAAAAGGGGGAAACGCCAGAAGCAGGCGTCCTCCGCGAAGTCAGGGAAGAACTGGGACTGGAAGCGCACATCGCGGGCTTCGTCGGCTGCTATTCGTTTTTCGAGAAGAACCAACTGATCTTTGCGTTTCACGTGCAGGCGCAGGGCGAGATAGCCATCGGCGAAGAACTGGCGGAGGTCAAACTGGTGAGCCCCGACGAACTGCGCCCATGGCCACTCGGTACCGGACCGGCATTAAGGGACTGGCTGGAAGCGAGAAAAGCCCACCATAGGCAGGCGGCTACTTGGTGCGCTCAAGCAACCTGAGATATTCATCCCGTGTCATTCCCACTGTGCGCATGTTAAGCCTTGATCACCGTGACGGTGATCTCTCTGTAGCGCGGGATGACCACGGGACGTCGAGCGTCCGGGTGCCGGTAGATCAGATGATCGCCTTTCTGGCGCACAAAGATACAGCCGTATGCTTCGAAAATGCGCACCTGCGTCTGCCAGTCAGTAGGAGTGATACGGGGCATCAGGCTACCTGGAGAGATACCTGTAGCGGAGAGATGGCAACCAGATGGCGGAGGGGTTCCTGGACCGTCTCGTTGAGGCTATAGCCGGCCTCAGCGAGTGACTCCTCGAGCGTTCCCATCTCCGCTGTCTCTTCGAGGAAAATCTCGATGACCTCATGCAAATTGCGCCGGGCTTCCTCGATGGTGTGCCCGCACGTCGCCAGGTCTAATTCTGGACAGTAGGCCGTGTACATATTGCCTTCCTGCCAGATTGTGCCTACGAATTGCAGTGTCCTGGTGGTCATTATCTGTCCTCCGCCGGGATTATACCCATTCTAGCACACACCGATCACGACGTCAAATGTGACCCTCGGTTGTGACCTGTGGCACTGGTCAGTGTGACCTTCTGTGCAGTATACTGCCGGACGTATGGGGGCGCGAAAATACAGTTCCAGTGTACGCCAGGAGGAATGCAATGACCGGTAAAGTCCGGGACCATCCAACGATCCAGACATCCGCCAGGCAGGCCGCTGCGCCGCTGGCCGTGCTGCGGCAGGCCATCCTGATGATCTCGCTGCCCTTCGGCATCCTCAACTTCGTCCTCCCCGTCTACGGCAAAGAGATCGGCGCCGGCGCGCTCCAGATCGGCCTCTTCTTCTCCGCCTTTTCGCTGATGACGGTGTTACTGCGCCCCGTCATCGGCGCCAGCCTCGACCGCTACGGCCGCCGCCCCTTCTTTCTGGCCGGGCTGGCCGGCTACGCCGTGACGATGTTCGCCTTTGCCCTCTCCGCTCAGGTGTGGGCCATCGTCGTCGCCCGCACGCTCCAGGGCGTCGCCTCGGCCTTCCTGTGGCTGGCGGCCAACGCGGTCACCGCCGACGTGGCCGGCGACGACCAGCGCGGGCGCGCGTTTGGCGGCGTGGACCAGGCCGGCAACCAGGGCGCGACGCTAGGCACGTTTATCGGCTTTGGCGTGCTGATGTCGCTCGGCTTTGGGACCGGCTGGCGGCTGCTCTTTGCCGGGTACGGGGCCGTGAGCCTGGCGGCCTTGCTGCTGACCTGGCGGCGCCTGCCGGAGACCCACCCGCTCGCCCGGCCCCACTGTGGCCAGTCTCCGACCGCGCCACACCGCCCCATCGCGTGGTCCCGGCCCTGGTTCCTGCTGCTGCTGGTGACGACGGTCACCGCGGCGTCGGCGACGATGATCTCCCCCATCCTGATGATCTTTTTGCAGGAAAGGTTCGCGGTAGAACCGGAAACGCTGGCGTACGCCTTCTTGCCGTACGCATTGGTCGGAGCGCTCTTGCCGGCCCGCCTGGGCAGACTGGCGGATCGGTTCGGACGAAAACCGTTGATGGTGCTCGGGCTGGCGGTGGCGGCTGTTACTTCGTTCTTCGTCCCCTACCTGGGCAGCCTGGTCGCATTGGCGGCGCTGTGGGCGCTGCAGGCGCTCTGCTACGTGGCGGGCGACCCGGCCGAACGGGCGTTGGTGGCCGACCTGACCGGCGGCGACCAGCGCGGGCGGGCCTACGGGCTGTACGCGCTGGCAGGCGGGCTGGGAGCGACGGTCGGCCCGCTCGTGGGGGGCTGGCTGTACCAGGCGGTTGGCCCGGCCGCCCCTTTCATCGCCAACGGCATCGTCCTGGCCGCATGTGCGGTGGTGCTGGGAATACTATTGCAGGTCCCGGCCAGGGCGAACGGTTCAACCTGACATTCGGCCATCAACGATGCAGGCGCGGTCGAAATCGGTCGGACGCCCCGCTTCAGCGGGGTCTCCCCGGCTCAAGCCGGGCGTCCGGTCCCAGGTCATATCGCCAGGAAATGGCATCGTCCTGGCCGCGTGCGCGCTGGTGCTGGGAACGCTGTTGCAGGTCCCGGCCAGGGCGAACGGTTCAACCTGACATTCGGCCATCAACGATGCAGGCGCGGTCGAAACCGGTCGGACGCCCCGCTTCAGCGGGGTCTCCCCGGCTCAAGCCGGGCGTCCGGTCCCAGGTCATATCGCCAGGGAACGGTGCTGATGTTGCCGATTGCCCCGCACGCCTGAGCCCCGCAGGCCCCATCCTAACCCGGCATCCAGATAGAGCGCGCCTCGATCAACTCGACGTTCTTTGGCAGGGGTATGGCCTCATCGCTTCTTGCGTAGAAGGCCAACCCCTTATAGCTGGTCAGATACTGGTGTTTGGGCG
>Ga0315296_10002023_pt1 | contig 17455 bp, 24 predicted proteins | sample YL17G14_18_MG_FD_203921 | JGI IMG/M metagenome (GOLD analysis project Ga0315296, IMG submission 203921) | Sediment microbial communities from Yellowstone Lake, YNP, Wyoming, USA - YL17G14_18 | ecosystem: Environmental > Aquatic > Freshwater > Lake > Sediment | place: USA: Wyoming | collected... | reverse complement strand
TCAGGAGGTTTTGAAGAAGACATTTTTTGAAACTTTTGGCCATAGCCGTAAAAATCGAAAAATCGCACGTCAGTTTTATAAGCTATTGAAACTGGCCGCCTGATAATCTATTTTTTGGAAAGTGCAACTTAATGATGAAAAATGAGAAAAGTAACAGTAAAATTAGAGATGAATGTTGTAATGTTGGTAGATGAGGGTGTTGAAATTTCAGAGGTGGTCAACGAATTAGACTACCAGGTAAATGATACCACCACTGCTGCTGGTATTTTAGATACCGAGATCACCGGCTACGAAGTTGTAGATAGCAAATAGTTCGCAAGAGAACGAAAATCTACCTTTCAAACCGCCCCACATGCTCGTTTTGAGCAATAACCCTATTTAAGTTAAAGGAGATATCATTATGTCACACTTGAAAAAAGAATTTGCTTTAGTTGCCGATGAACGTGAGCTGGCAACCATTCTGGCTGCTCTGCGGTTCCACCAGGACGAAAATCTTCGAATTTGCCCCGATATTCCCGACCAAGCAATTAAGGATATCGCTACCGACTGCGGTTTGTTGAAACTGCTAAATTTTGATGATGTCGATAGACTGTGCGAAAGGATAAATATCTGTGATGAGGCATACGCCGGTTGGCATGAAGAGGTTTGGGTATTGATTGTAATGGATAAGAGTACAGTAGTCCATGTCCACGCATACAACAGCAAATTCCGGGCACAGAAAGCGATGCTGGAGTATCTACAGAATCACCAGGGCTATGATGGTCAGGACAACGTTGCTGAGGCCCGCGACTGGGTTGCCGGACATGGCGGGGCTTTGAGAGTAGAGATTTGTTCAGTAAAAGTTGATTGTTCAACCAGCTTAAAGAAAAGGACAGATATAAGATGCAACTGGTGCGGAAAAGAAATAAGAGGGGAAGCTATTAAATGGAAGGGGTTTGCTTTTGCAGTGACGCGTGTCTGGACGAGTGCAGAGCAGCACAATAACCCGTAAATAAGAAACTATACGGCTCGGCGTTTTGGCTGGTTTAATCCCGACAAGCACGTTAAGAGATAAACAAAATATCAACTTTTTGAAAGAGGGTTAAAAATGAAAACTAAAATCACAAAACTGGACAAAGCCACAGTTAAGTACATTGGAAAACGCTTAAAAACTGCTGTTAAGCCGCTGGCTAAAGAGTTGGGCGTAATGATTGATTTAGGTAATTGCACTTTCCAGACAAGCAACTGTAGATTTCAGCTAAAAGTTGCAGTGTTAGACTCCAACGGCAAACCGATAACTGAAGAAATCGACTCCTTTAGAAGCAACGCCAAATTGTTTGGTTTTGAACCCGCTGACCTTGGTAAAGAATTTACCTTTCAAGGGCAGTCATATACTATTCGTGGTTTCAAGCCAAAGAGCCGCAAGTATCCGGTCATAGCACAGTCTGATAATGGCAAAAATTACAAATTTGCCTGTCGGACCGTTTTAGGAGCATTGGGCAGAGAAGTACCAGACTGGTTACAAGACGGTTCATCCGGTTCGTGCAACCCGTAAACAAGAAACACCATGTAAGTTCAGAAGGAGTAGAATTATGCACAAAACTAAAGAAGAAATCAATACTGCCAGGATAATCTATGATGCTTATCCGCATGCCGACCTGCTGCCCATTGATCCGGATCAGGATTGCCGCAGCTTACAGAGCTTATTGTCAAAAGTTACCGGTGAAAACATCGGAGACGGCTTGTTCAAGTTTATGGTAGTTGAGGTCATCGAGGGCGGCGAGAGTACCCTGGATGGGGCGATCCGGGTTCTGGAGCAGGCCAGGACAGATGTAGAAACTGTATTGCAGGCCCTCCAGGCTGTAAGTGTCAACCAGAACAATATGGCTTAAATTTCGAAAGGAGGCTGGAAATGTACGTTACAGTAGACGTTACCGGCGGACAGGGATTTTTGCCAGACGAGGTAAAGGATAATGCTGTACTGCAGCAGGCCTTTGCTCAGGATATCGTTGACAGATACTGCGGTACGGAATACTTCGATCCGGAAGCTATTGAATACTGCGAAATACCCTCTTTGTGGCACCGAATAAAAATGTGGGTTAAAGCATGTCCGCTTTTACCTAAAAACAGAAGAGAGCAAAAAAGTCAGGGGAAGATAAACCATGAGACTATATGAAGTGAAAGCTACCGAATACAACGGTGAGCAGGAATACTCTCAAAGTCAATTACTGGCTGCTGAAAACATCGACCACGCCTGGCAGATAGCCAGGGATTATTTCAGGCAGTGGTATGACGATGGGGACGAGCCGCAAGAGCACGATACCGACAATCCCGATGAATTTGAATTCATTGGCGGCTGTATCATCCTCAAGATTGACAGCATCACGGAAACCACTCTGGAGCGTTGGAAACAGCAGCAGGTACTCCTGCATAGTATCGGTAAACTGCCAAGGACTAAATCAGCCCATAAGAAGTGCAAAGCATTACTTGCTGTTTGCAAACACATACGAGACTGCCTTGACGTTGGCGGTGAGCAGTCCCGGCAGTTCGCCGACGAAATCGCATATCTGAACAGGGCTATAAAGGAGAACAAGCGATGATTTACAAAGTATGGATTCAAATCGAGGAAATCGATGAAGGCAAAGACCATTATTTGAACATAGGCGAGCCGTATGAAGCCGGTAAGTTCGATACTGAGGCAGAGGCTGTAAAGTTTGTTGAAAATGAATTGATGACAACCCAAGCTCCTGATTCGGCAGCAGACCTGCTGGAAGCCTGTAAGGTATTAACCTCTTACACGATGGATTTGCTTTACAGGTTAGACGACCAGGTAAACCTTGATGATATTGAGGAAATACGGCAGGCAAGATCTGCTATTGCCAGATACAAGTCTGGCAAAACACCTAACACAAAGCTGAGAAATGCCTGTCAGCGAATGTTAGATACGTTAGATATCGGCGGCGAACAGTCCCGGCAGCTTGCAGAAGAGATTAAGATGTTAAAAGACGCCCTTAAGGTCTCGGCGGTAAAGGATACTTGCCCAAAGTGTGGTGCTGGTTCTGACGAGCGAGAATTTGTCAGGAGGGACTTCTTGGATATCGAAGCTATACACGTGCACTATATCTGCAAAAAATGCGGCAGCGAGATAATAGAAGAATTTACATTAACGGATGTCTTTATGGACAATGAGCGATGAACACCGACAGCTATTGTCAAGTGATTATTAACCACTAAAGAGCAAATTGGAAAGGCGGTGATGCCTATGATTGTATGAAACTTTATGTTGGAGTTGAAGATTATTTCAGGACAGCCTCTACGCACAGTGCGTGAGGCAGTTTTTTTGCGCACATTTTTTGAATTTAGAAAGGGGTTATATCATGAAAGCGTACAGACACGGCGAAATGGTACTGATACCAGTACCCGAGAGCCTCGAAAATGAATGGCAAGACCTGTACGAGCAAGCAGGCCAGAAGATGAAGAATCCACGAGTGATAGCGGAGGGGGAAATCACTGGTCATAAGCATGAGTTTGCGGAAGGCCAGGTCGATGCGATGACCCTAAACGAGGACAACGCAATGGCGAGGAGCAAAAATACTTCAGGGTATGTGTCGAGGAGAAGCTTCCTGAGGACGCTGGGAATAGGAGCTGTAGCCGGGCCAGTGATTCTGTTGAAGGTAGCCGAGGCAGCGACCTTGAGGCATCCCGAGCACAATGCGTTGAGGATGCCGGCAGGCAGGTATGTAACCTATGCACAGCGAGAGTACGATGAGACCATGGCCAGAAGAGTGGTTGACTGACCAGGGTGCGGAGGGAGAGGCATATTTATGAATGGAGGTCAGTACAATGGAACTATTAACACTTAAAGGTGGATGGGGCAGGAACCGGCGGTTTGAGGTCAAAGATGGACAGGTACGAATATTCAGAAACGGAATGGAGCCAGAGACCACGTTAAGCATAAAAGACGGACGGATAGTAGAGGTACAAAACGTCGAGCATTCTCCTCGCAATAGCAGCGCCAGAATTGTGACTACCAAGGCCTGGAATGGATACGAGCAGATAAAGGCGGATGCAATAAGGACCATCCAGAGGTACGATATCTACACCAACCTGCCGTTCGAGGGTGCGTTCTACGAGGCGGCAGGACTGAGAATAGGCAAACATAAAGGCACGCTCCGCCAGCTAAGCAGGCGAGCAAGGTTCGTGCGGGAAGAGTTCGTATATGACACTGGACAGCAAGCTTACGTATGGACGCCGTACAGGAAAAGGTTTCGGGTGTTTCGACCGAACGGCAAGTTATGGATGGAAGTGACGGCGAAGGTCAGGCGGCCTTACAGGCGAACACAGGATTTATTGGAAAAGGTGCGGGCCGCATTGGAGGATATAGCCGGCCATAGAGACAGATGGAGCAACGAGCCTAACTATGAGATTAGACTGTATGACGGGCGAGGAAGGGAGTGTAGTTACGGCAAGGTAGAGAGCCACCAGCGGGTAGGTGTATGGCGGCAGGGCGAGACCAATCACTACTTTATGATGGGATTACCCGTTAGTGAGCAGCTCTACTATGCAGGGCCTGACGAGCTGGACCCGTGCGAGGTCTTGAAGACTGAGAACACGCAGCTAAGAGCGGCCCTGATGAAGAAGATAGGGCCGGAAATCTTGCTCAAGAAGCTGCCGTTCGCGGCCTGTGACGCGGACGGAGAGAACCAGCTATTGAAGGCCGAGGTGAAAAATATATTTACGCTGGATAACGAGTCATTAGAGCAGATGAGAGTAAGGAACAGACTTGACGAGCAGATAGCCATAGCGGTACTGAAGTGCCCGTCCACGGGGCAGCTTTACTACCTGAGGGTGCCGCCGAGGCTGAAAAAAGTGGAGCATGCCCGGCAATGGCTGTGCGGCGTAGATATTGAAGGCGTCGAAGAAGAGTACATTCGGGACAGGTGGATGTGGCCGGCTGACGGAAGAAGGCGAGAGTTGTCGCCTTCACAACAGGAAACGATGAAGCACGAGATAGAACGGGCCAAGCAGCGCGAGAAGCTGGAGTTTGTAGCTGAAGCGTGAAGGAAAGACAATCGATGCAAGAGAGTTGTTTAAGATAATCCGGGAACACGGCCAGGAAGGAGGTGCAGAATGTCAGAGACCTTAGAGATAATGTTCGACGACCTGAACGCCAGGGCACGAAAAGAGGTACTGAAGTTCTATGGCTACGACAGTCCGGAAGAGGGAAACCTCGATGTGGCACCGTTATTTGTCATGGAGAAAGAGGAGCAAGATCGAAAGGAACATTAACATGAATATTTACAAAGTCTGGATTCAGATCGAGGAAATCGACAAAGATAGGAATCACTGCTTGAAGTTGGGTGCGCCTTATGAAGCAGGCAAGTTCAGAACTGAAATCGCTGCACGCAAGTTTGTGGAGAACGAATTGATGATAGTCAGGCCCCTTAACGCAAAATTACATCGGGCGTGCCAGCAGGTGCTGGATTCCTTGGATGCTGGTGGCGAACAATCACGGGCATTTGCGAAGGAGATTGAGATATTGAGGGACGCCCTCGTTAACGTGCCAGCAGTAAAAGATGATTGTCCAAAGTGTGGTGCTGGTTCTGAAAACAGAGAATTCGTGAAGAGAGACTTCCTGGATATCGAAGCCGTGCATATGCACTATGTATGCAGCAAGTGCGGAAGCACGATAGTCGAAGAGTTCACGTTGACTGATGTCTTTATTGACACTCTGGCCACCTGACGGTCACATTTGTTCACACCCGGCATCTCAACAAGTCTTCCCAAAACCCCTTATCAGATGAAAGGAGGCTTTATGCAGAAAAAGAGAAACTATGCGCGCAGTCCACCGGGATAGCAGGCTGCACCGCAGTGTCACTACAGAACACGTCATTCAATATTAACCCGCTTAAAGTAAAGGGGATTCAAGATGAGAATACTCTACATTAACAACGAAGGCGGCGGCTATGCCGATTATGTCACCGTGTCACAGGGCACTACTGTCGAGCAATTCTTCAATGAAAGAATGCCTGGCAGAAAACCAGATGATTACCTGATTCGCGTCAATCGGCAACCCGTGCCGCGCGATTGCGTCTTGCAGGAAAATGACCGCGTGACAATCACGCCCCTAAAGATCGAGGGTGCCGCGGCGTAAGCGGCCCCGACTCGCAAACGTCACCGAGGGCATCTGCTTTTCTTTGTGATGGGTGGATGCCCTTCTTCTTTTGAAGGGACTTCGCTATGAAAGATGGAAAAAATCTAATCCGAATTGCAAATAGAATCAAAGAAGCTTTAACGAGGCTAAAAGCTGGTCGTTACCTGGAATTGATGAGGCAACTGACAATCCTTACAGGCCAGCTTCAGGAACTTGCCTCTGAATCAAAGAAGATGGATGCGGCACTGGTGCATGAATGGTTCTCAGCAGCAGAGCATTGCCGCAATAGTATCAGCAGGCTGCTCAGTGATATGCCGTACACAATATCACGCATGAAACCACTGACGGAAGCATCACAGAAGGAAATACCCAAACTATCCTCACTGGTGGAGGAATTGCAGCAATTACAGCAAGAGTTCGGCGATATGGAGTTTGATAAGGCTGAAAATACCATCTCTGTCATTACAGAGCCAATCACGTTGGAGAACGTTTACCTCGGTCCATTCAAGATTCAGCTGGAATTAGACAAGCTGAGCGACCTGTACAGAGGCATCCCCTATTATTGTATCGCTCTCGACCCGCACCCAGCCGCAACATCTGAAGAAGTAACCCACCCTCACGTCAGCAGCGACAGGCTCTGTGAAGGCGAGGGTTATGCTTCGATAAGGGCAGCCCTGGAGGAGGGAAGGCTGTGTGATTTTTTCACGCTTGTAAGAAGCATTCTAAATACCTACAGCCCTGACAGCCCTTACGTGCGTCTGGATGAGTGGGGTGGCCAGGCCTGTTATGAGTGCGGCTATGTTACAGATGGTGAAAATAGCTACTTTTGCGGTTTTTGTGACCAGACTTTTTGTGAGGAATGCTCGACCTGCTGCCATAGTTGCGATGAGACGGTTTGTAACAGCTGTTCGCAGCTGTGTGCCTATTGCGAAGAGAGCACCTGTCCTAACTGCATAGAGGAATGTCCAAAGTGTGAGCGTTTGTATTGTAGCTCATGTCTTGAAGAAGATTTGTGCCCAAACTGTAAGGAAGAATTGGAGAATGAAAATGAACAATACTCAAACCAAACTACAAGAACCGATGAGGACGCAAGTCCAGAACAATCCAAAACAACTCAACCAGAAATCCAGCATTCAAGCTGAAAAAATAAAGGATAAAAAGCCCCGAAAATTTGCCTTGAGATTCAGTCCTACTGCATGGGCAAAACTACTTTATTTCAGGGATAAATCCGACAATGAGGTTAGCGGCTTTGGAATAACCGAGCCGGATGACCTATTATGTATTAAAGAGTTTGTGACGGTTAAGCAGCAGGTAACTGCCGTCAGTATAAAACTCGATGATGAGGCTGTAGCAGACTTTTTTGACCAGCAGGTTGATCTTGGCAGAAAGCCGGAGCAGTTCGCAAGAATCTGGTCTCACTCACATCCAGGCGATTGCCCTGAGCCGAGCATCACAGATGAGGAAACATTTGTAAGGGTCTTTGGCGGCTGCCAGTGGGCCGTAATGTTTATACTTGCGCAGGGTAACCGCACCTATGCAAGGCTAAGCTTCAATGTCGGGCCGGGTGGCCAGATGCTGATTCCTGTTGAGGTCGACTACAGCAGGGATTTTGGGCAGAGCGACCATGAAGGCTGGAACGTTGAATACAGTGCAAACATTGTGGTTGAAAATCTCACCGCTTGCTGTGGCAGTGACAAGTATACCGGTGTCGGGAAGGACCTGGATGGCCTTGCTCTGCCGCAGGATATTATTGAAGAGTTCGAGAACATGGAACCGGCCGAACGGCAGTTTATCCTGGATGAGTTGGCTGCAAGACCTGAACTATATGGCTTTGATGAGGAGGATATGTTCCTATGAACACAGAACAGATGAACGAACGATACTCGCGGCAGAAGGATATTGTTCCTGCCGAGAGGCTTGCAGGATGCAGGGTGACAGTCATAGGCGTTGGTGCTATTGGCAGGCAGGTCGCTTTGCAGCTTGCTGCGATGGGCATAATGTGGCTGCAATTGATTGACTTTGATGTTGTTGAGACAAGCAACCTGGCAAGCCAAGGATATCTGGAAGATGATTTGGGCAAGCTAAAGGTAGATGCAACGGCAGAGCTATGCCACAAAATTAACACTAATCTTGAGATTCAAATTGTGCGGGACAGATTCCGCAGAAGCACGGAAATCGGCAACGTCTTGTTCTGCTGCGTCGATAAGATTGAGATTCGCCAGCTTATCTGGCAGGCTGTGAAGGACAGAGTGAATTGTTTTGTTGATGGTCGGATGAGCGCGGAATCGCTTAGAATTCTTACGGCGTGTGATTATAACTCGCGGAAACACTACCCCACCACGCTTTTTTCTGCTAACAATGCTTATGTTGGGCCATGTACTGCAAAAACAACCATCTACTGCGCCAGCATCGCCGCAGGCCTGATGTTAGCTCAGTTCACGAAGTATTTGAGGCAATTGCCGATTGATTGTGATATCCAGTTAAACCTATTGGCCTGTGAACTTAATGTTGCTGAAGGCTGCCGGTAAGAGGTTAAAGGAAATCATGGGGAGGGCTTGGTGGAGCCCTCCCTTAACCTTTATTACTTCAGCAGAACATATACTTTTCTTCCGTTATTTTTCAGCACACATAAACTTAAATACCCTTATCTCGTTATCATTCTAAAATGACATCAGAAGAAGATTCGCCAAAAGATGAAAAAACAATCCAAACTCTTGAAGAGATCTGTGAAAACACCAGGGCTATTCGCACGGTTGTAAACAAGATTCTGGAGCAGCTACACGAACAGCAACAAAAAGAAAATAACGACTACGACCCGGATACAGTCAGTTGGAAGGACCTTTATCACAACGATGACATGGATGTCTGAGCGAAAAGTATTTATACTACCTCTGCATCAGGTTTCTATGTCAGAGGCAGATTTTCAGGCAGGGTTAAGAAGTTTAAGAGAAAGTCTACGACGAATAAAGGCACTTTTGGCCTGGCAGCAGTTGGCGGAAGCTGAATCAAGGCCGCACGAGCTGCTTGGATTTCGAATCGCTGACTCTGTAGAGACAGACCTAAGGAATGAGTATTCGTTCTTTTTGGCAACGGCACTGCAACTTCACGGCATACTTAACGATACGTCACTTACAATTCCGGAGGCGAAACGTCAGAATATTAGAAATCAACTGGCCAAGATTGAGCAGCAGCTTTATAGTCTCAACCTCAGCCAGAAGCTCTTCACCTGCTGAAAATAAAGATGGGATTTTTTGACCTATTCAGGAGAAGGAAAAAAGTGCATTCCAGAAATAGAAGGCCAAGTAGGACCTCTGTTACCAGGTTAAAGCAGGCCTTTGAAAAGGCACGGGTTGATATTGATGCGTTGCAGGTGCAAACACAGACGACAAGCACCTTATTGGAGCAGCATTCTAAAGAATTGTCCGAGCACAAAGGCATAATAGAACAACATTCTGCAAGATTATCAACGCTGGAGCAAGCAGTTGCAGTTAACTGGCAGCCGACTAATCTGCGATTGGCCTGGAATAGTCAAGCCCATCGACCAGACCAGGCGAGCAATCCTGCAACAGCGGGGACAACGGGCAATCTGCAATCCCCTCAGAAGCTTGATGTAAACTACTTTTCAGAACAGGAAAAAAGAATCTTAGCTGTCTTTTTCCAGAATCAAGGAATGGCCCTTTCCTATACTGATATAGCCAGGGCTTTGAATAAATCACCCTACACTGTAAAGAATCAGATCAGGCAAATGAGGCTTAAGGCGGACTTGTTCGATAGAACGGTGGGTGACCAGAGTAGAAACCGGTTCAGGCTTAAAGATGGCCTGCGAGTTGAGAAATATCTCAACGTAGGCTAACTGGTCAACCTGGTCGACCGATTTGGGCGGCTGGTCGAACAGCTCCGACTGAGCGAGTGAATAAATCCTCCTTGCTAAATAACAGCGCATTTGCAGCTTCTCATATCGCAGTTTCGTGTTCTTTCCTCTGTTACGTATGACCGGATATTTAGTAATCGCAAATTGGGTGTTCCTGCAGAGAAGACAGAACGTACTCAATCCTTTAAGTTCCTTAACCGAATCGCGTGTGCCAGATTGCAGCGAGAATGCTCGGGTCAAAGGTCAGCTGAATTCGATTGGTATACGTCCTATTAACCTTTGTGGATATCAACAAAATCAAACCCAAGCTTTGAAGATACGACAAGTTCGAATAAAAATGCACGTAGCTGTATGGCTCTTCATTAAACTCGGCGCTTATTTGCCGGTAAGTCTGGTAAATATCTTTGACATAGCTATCCTGCCGGGAAAGAGCAGCTTTTAGGATTAGCAGATTCTTATCATTCAGGTCCTTAACCACGTCAAACATAATATCCCGCCTGGCCTTCTCGAAATGGTCTTTCAGTGGCACACCCGGTTCCAGGGCCCACAAATACAGCGTCTTTATGGACACCCTGACATCAGAATTTGTGTTCTTAACAGTCATGGCAGCAATCTCTCTGATGATTCGCTTGGGCAGGAATTTTAGGCCAACTCTAGCCCTCTCTGTTAGAATCTTTTCTACTTCAATAGCATCGTAGCTCCTAAAGTGGACTATTTCTGGCTGAAGCGTGCTCTTTATGCTTTCATCTAAAGGGGTAAGGAATTTAGGATTATTGCTCAACAGAATTGCCATATAATTATTTGCTGACCTGCTGATAAGGTATAGGATATCTTTGTGCTTGTCTTTATCACTCATCAAATCCACTTCGTCGAGTACAAAAACTATTTTCCCTTGCCTCGAATCTGTGAATCTTTGCCAAAGTTCATCGAGACTGCAGCCTCGGGGCCTTACTCTGAGTAATGAAGCAAGGATTTTGAAACTGGTATTGTGCTGCCGACAGTTTGCATAGGCAAAATCAATCTGGCCTTGTTGTGACAGAACTTTCATAAGATATTTAGCAAGGACACTTTTTCCTGATCCCCGGGAGCCTAAAATCAGGACATTGTTAGCAATGCCGGTTTGCTGATAGCGAAGCAGGGCATCAATTACCGGCTCTACCTCTTCGCGCATTAGGGGCTTTTCAGGAATGTAATTGAAGTCGAATACCTCGAAATGGCGGATTTGACCCTTGCTTTTATCTAAGCGTTTTTGTCTTTCTGAGAGATATTGCTCAATGTCCATTTGACGTGTAAACCCCACTGGACGTATAAACTCTCAAGGATTTATAAATTTATCTATTCATATCGCTGTTTCGAATGACGCAAAAAACCGTTTGCGCTTAAAACTTGTTCAAATGTGGAAAACAGCTGACCCTTTTCGTTATTCGGTCGAACGAAAATCCAGGATAGTAGTAGCTCAGCGCTTCAAAATCATCGGAATTGAGCTTAACGCCGCCCAACGGCCGTAGGCTGACTATCTGTTCAAAATTAGAACCATTGGTCCTGTTTCCCGGCGGCATGGACGCTCTTGAAATTCTCTATTTTAACGCCGAATCATGTTACACCCACTGGAATAACATAAGAGCCTTATATTAAAACACTTAAGCTTTCAGCCTTTAATCATGTTACACTCCATAAGGGCGGGAACGTGAAAGTGTAACATGAATGGAGAGATAGGTCGGATGATGATGGCTGTTAATTTAGGTAAAAGTGAGTGGGGGGAGTTTGATCGGCTGTCGAGAGCTTGCAGGTACTGAATAAGAGAGATGGGCTGTTGATATTCTTCGAAGTGATAAAGACGATGTCGTGATGTTGATGGGAGCGGCGGAGATATTGTTATTGTCATGATAACAACACAAGATCGCATCAACAACATGAGTGTCTTGGCTTTTGGTAAATGGTGTAATTTTAATTTCGAGTGGTGGAACGAGGGGCATGGATCTGGTGCTTATGATGGGGGAGAGTTTGGCGGTAGAGGCCTGGTTGGGCTGCATGGGGCGGGTATGACGGGCTTTGTAGAAGAATCGGTGGTTTATGGTGTAAGACCAAAAGATATAAAAAGAATAAACGCTTTGTATCAGGATGGAATCAGATTATGAGGAGCTGAAGGGAAACACAAAACAAGGTTATAAAAGTTGGGGTGAAGAGCAGATAGCGAGGCTTCTTGAGAGGAATGGCATAGCGTATCAGTATGAGCGTCCTTTGGCAGTGATGGACAACGGCAAGACAAGAATCTGGTATCCGGATTTCCAGTTGCCAGGTTATGGCATGATAATTGAATATTTTGGTGTTAATGGTAAAAGGGATTATGATGAACAGGCCAGGCATAAAATGGAAATATACAGGCAGAACGGAATTGAGGGGCTGTTTCTGACTGAAAGCTGTTTTAGGGGCGATTGGCCAGGGCGGATGATGGGTCAGATTGAAGGTATTCTCAAGAATAGGGTTGAGAGGTTTTATAACCGGGAACAGCGGAAAAACTATAAGTAATTTTGCAGGGTGTTTTGTATTAGCGTGTTAGCTGGTTTTAGAAAGGAGGGCTTATTTTTTTTAGTTGTGTTTTAATAGAAAAAATGTGGTTTAGGGAGAAGATATCGTGGTGAGGACAAAATCTGTGTATGACCCAGTTGAAGAATCAGATGGGGATAGAATCCTGGTTACTCGGTTTTGGCCGCGAGGACGTTCGAAGAAGGATTTGCAACTGATAGAGTGGGTGCGAGGATTAGGGCCGAGTGTGAAGCTGCTAAAGGATTGGAAAAATGGGAATATTTCTTGGCAGGAGTATGAGAAGCGATACCTTGAAGAGATGTCATCTCAGGAGGAGAAGATTAAGGAGCTGGCAAATAGAGCGGGCATAAAGACCATAACGTTGCTTTGCTTCGAGAAAGAAGATAACCCGTGTTGTCATAGACATCTGCTGAAGAAGCTTATTGATCTGCACAGTAAATGATGTTAGGATTTCTGCCGTGAAGTGGGCAATAGTCATCTAAAGAGTATGTAGAGTTTATGCGTGGCGGAATTCAGGTAACTGTGATAACCATACCATGCGTCTTCACTTAAAAGTGGTGGGAAAGATTTATAAAGCGGCGAGGTGTTGAATAGCCGGGATAATGCGGGAACGATTGATATAGCCGGCGGTATGCTTTTTCAAGAACAATAAACAATACAATAGCCAATACCGATCGACTCGACGCGTAAACTCCACTCTCTCTTTGCCTGTACGAACTTGATTGTATAGAAAGCCTCAGGAATAGGTTTCAGAGCACAGCCTGTCTATAAACCCTTCAAATTCGTAAATACAGCCCTCCTGAGCAACGATTTTTGTTATCTTTGGCTTTGATATGTAGAAAAGCAAAAAAAGAAAAATAAAATTAGAAAAATAAAAACAGCGATTTCTTTGCTTTAATTTAATTGGCTGTAGACAATAAAACCTTACTTTTTGCGGTGAGGCGTGTAACCCTTAACCTGCCGGTTTTAGTGATTTCCTGATATTCTTCTATAAAACCTGCCTCCAATAGTTTTGCTTTTAACTTCTGGCCCTGTCTTACTGAAAGATTTAGCCTTTTATATCTGAATGCAATACCACTTTCAGGGTAATCTTGAACATCTCGCAAAAAAGCCATTTCCAAGTCTTCTGCTAGGTGGGCTTTTTTGCTCGATATGCTGGCTTTATCTTCGCCGCAGGCCAATCGAAAATCCTCCACAGGTCCTGAAGGAGCGATATTTTGCATATGCTCTTTTACATAAGAATCTGTAATCCTGCCTTTTTCAATTACAAATTCCGGTATCGTAATCTGAAACGGCCTTGCTATCCTGCCCTGAAGTTTGACAATTGCTTGCCCTACCTCCAAAGAGCCTAAGAGGTCTTTTTCTTGATCAAGTAACATACACTGGCTTATCGCATTGATGTCTGACTTGTGTTTTAGATTCATGCAAATCGTGGCGTACGTGTTGCCGAGGGCTGGAAGCGATATCTGGCTTGGATGCTGGTCAAGGATAATGAGACTTTCGCCGAATTCTCGAATTTCACGAAACGTGATTTCCATTACTGACTGGCCGCCTACAAGGCTTCTTCTCTCGCCTGAGAATATATGATGGGCCTCTTCGATAAGAATTACATGCTTAAATGTCTCACGCTGTCTTTCTATCATTCGCCTGTGGTGAATCCAGAGTAAAAGTGCCTCAATAAAAAATATCTTGTCCTGTTGGGTAAGGGCATCTAATTCAAGAATAGCTGTCTTTGAAAGCAAGTGCTCGAGATTTGTGTTTTCACCTGTATTTACGAGCGTATCCATATCCCCAAAACACAAAGAGGCCAGGGCTCTAAGTGTAGATGAAAGCCAGCCCGCCTCTCTTCCCCTTGCATCACGATTTTTTGCCTTTTCAAGCACATCTCTAAAAGTAGGCCATCTTTCAACTGTGCCGGAATAAACCCCTGCCTCTTCATAAACTGAATCAACAGCCTCTTGCAGAAGGTACATAACTCCATTACCTAAAAGATAAGCGTGTGCAATTACCTCAATGAGTTTTTTAAGCCAGGTCTTTGGATTTGTGCCTTTCGGCGGTATTAAAGGATTAAAGGTAAAAGGGGCAATATTCCTGCCGATTGTATAGACTTCAATATCTTTAAATTCAGGAAGGGCAAGTAAATCTCTGTAGTTTCTTTTCCAGTCGAAGATAAGAACTGGTTTACCTTTATCCTGTAGTTGTTTCAAGATAAGAAAGCCTACGTTTGTCTTACCAGCACCACTTCTTCCAAATACACCGACATGCTGAATCCACTCATCTTCTCTAATGCCAAATTCATAAAGGCATTTGCCGGCATAAACCACAGAACCGATGGTATAATGCCCTTCTGCCTGTTGTTTTGAGGGTGGGATAAGGCCGGGTTCATTGCCATCAAGACTTGCAGGTAGATGTTTGGCAGAAAGTAGTTCAAGATATGTTTCAATCTGCTGTTTGCCTTCAACATCTTCAGCACAATAAGCTTCAAAGACCTGATTCATTTTATCACCGAGAATAGGCCGCAGTTTTCGACAAAGCTGCCTTATATACTCTGGCTTGCCGGCAGTACCATCAGGCATTTTCATCCTCCATGCCATAAAGCATATCCTTTCTGCGTTTTGTAGCACTGTAGACATTTGCTTGCTCGAAGAGTTTTTCTCTGACTTCAGTTGTATCTTTCCAGAAATCAAGTTCTTCCTTTCGGTGCTGTTCTTCTAACTGGATAACGAGCTTTTCGAGATTTTGCTGGCTTCTTCCACCGTCGACAGGAAAGTGCATCTTTAGGATTGAGAGCTTTTCATGGCAATCCATTAAACGTCGGTCTATGTCTTTTAAGTGACTTCGATGAAGAACAGCTCTTTCATACAGGATATTTGCAAGATGTTTCAAACCGATTTTTTGCTGTCTGGCCTGGTTGCCAAATACTTGTTCAGCGGTTGTAGAAGCTTCTGGGCTGGCATATGAGGTAAGAGCCTGCCTGAGAAGAATAGCATCAGGTCTTAATCTATCGAAATAGCCATTTGACGGCCATTGAAGAAGTGACTCATAAGAAGGTTCTTGTGGTTTTTCAATAGAGTACTGACTATTTTGGAAATACAATTCTCGTAGTTCAGATGTTTTGTTGTATGCCATTTTGTAACTTTTAAGTGGTAATACAAAGCTGTTGGGGTTTATAAGCTTTTCTGTTCCAAAGAAATAATTTCTCTCAGCCCTGAAAGCCATAAAAGGCGCTTCGCCGGATGAGGTGGCGAGGCTCAGCTAACCTTTTAAGGCTTTCGCCCTTTGGGCACGGGCTTCGGGATATGAAATGACTGAAAATGGGTTCAGCAGCCGTTCCTTGCGTCACTTTCCCTGCTGAACACCCAGACTTTAGCCAGAGAAATTGGTAATGTAATAAAGATTAGATTAAAAGTGGGGTTGAGATGTTTGCTTGTTTGGGTGTGGCTTCCTTTAGATTAGCGAAGATTGGGGTGGTGGACAGTGGCAAACGTGTCTTCTTTATGCGGCTTGGCATTGGTTATAGTAGACATATCCCTTCCTCTGCGAGGCGTGGGTGATAAAATGGGCAAATACGATAGATTGTGAAGCAGTCATTCTGTCATAATCTTGAAAAGCATCAACACCAGAGCTACAATCTGTATTGTTTATGCTCGATACATCTAAGAAAAGGTGCCTTTTGAGAATCGTAATTCCGGCTTACCCCGCCTTCAACATTTATTCGCGCATTGCCCGAAGGACTACAGCTTTGGGACCTGTATGTGTAGCCAGTGCTGTAAATAAGATGGAGGGATGGGATGCCGAGGTTGTCGACGAAAATAATCTTTGCAGATACGGTCCAAGGAGTGCTTCAGGCGGGGCTGACCACAAAGTCCTTCAACAACAGAGAGCCGCAGACGTTGTCGGGTTTTATGGTGGCTTGACGTGCACGATACCCAGACTTTACAGCATAGCCCAGTTTTATAAACAGGGAGGGATTGTAACTATCGCCGGAGGACAGCATTTTGTTGAAGATAATGTGGCTGAAGCGTTGTCCTCTGGCATCGACTATGTAGTCATAGGTGAAGGAGAAGAGACTATTAAGGAACTTCTATGGGCGATAGAGGGCAAGCTGAAGGTAAGTGAGGTCAGGGGTATTGCTTATCTGCATAATGGCCAGGTCATTTACACTCCAGAGAGAGAACCCATCACTGATTTTGACAAATTGCCTTTGCCGAATTTTTCCCTGGTTCGTTATGCCAAGATCAAAATCTATCCTGTCGAAAGGATACGGGGCTGCGGCATGGACTGCGAATTCTGCACGGTCAAGGGCAAGCCCAGATGTGCTTCTGCCGAACGACTGCTCGAGCACATTAGTTCTCTTGTGGAAACAGTGAACGCCAAAAGTTTCTTTATCGTCGATGACCTTTTCGGTCAGCAGCGCAACGAGACAATAAGATTCTGTAACCTGCTTGGAGACTATCAGAAAAGTATTGGGAGAAGGCTTATCACCACTGTTCAGATAAGATTGGATAAAGCCAAAGACCCTGAGCTACTCTCTGCTATGCAGCAAGCAGGCATTAGAACAGTAGCCATCGGTTTTGAATCGCCAATCGAAGAAGAATTGATAGCTATGAACAAGCACGTAAGAGCTGAAGATATGCTATCACTCACAAGGATATTTCACAAATTTGGGTTCTTGGTGCACGGGATGTTTATTTTTGGCTACCCGCAGAAGCAACAGGTGACTTTCAAGATGCCGGTGAAGGAACGGGTGAGACATTTCAGGAATTTTATCAGAAGAGCCAAAATTGACACTGTGCAGGTTTTGTTGCCTGTTCCTCTGCCCGGGACAGAGTTGAGACACAGACTTGAAAGACAAAACAGAATCTACCCGATTGAGGTTCTGGGGTGGCAGTATTATGACGGCA
>Ga0315296_10002022_pt1 | contig 17461 bp, 15 predicted proteins | sample YL17G14_18_MG_FD_203921 | JGI IMG/M metagenome (GOLD analysis project Ga0315296, IMG submission 203921) | Sediment microbial communities from Yellowstone Lake, YNP, Wyoming, USA - YL17G14_18 | ecosystem: Environmental > Aquatic > Freshwater > Lake > Sediment | place: USA: Wyoming | collected... | reverse complement strand
CGGCGCCTCAGGGGGCTTGGCGGGCGCGTTTGACGGCGCCGCCGCTTGCACCGGAGCGGGCGGCGGTGGGGCAACGGCTGGCGCAGGGGCCGGCGGGCGGGCGGGAGTCGCCGGTTTTGCGGCTGGTACTGGCCGCGCGGCTTGCGCTGCCGGTTTCCGGGCTGGCGCCGGCTTGCTCGCGGCAGGCTGGGCGCGCCCAGGGGTCTTGACCAGCAACGCTGGTTTCTGGCCGGCGGCCGGTTTCGCAGCCACAGCCTGACTGGTTGTCCCCGCGGCGACTGTGACCGGACCCGACCAGTCCAGGTACCCGTGGGCCACGCCATACGAGCGCAACGGCCTCGCCGGCCCTCCGGCTGCTGGCGCCAACCACAGGCTGCCCTGAACCCCGTTAACCTTGTCTGCCTTGAACGCGATGTACCTGCCATCGGGCGACCACACCGTCTCGCCGAAAAACTCGATGTTCCTGGCCACGGTGATGGGCTCGCCGCCGCCCGGCGAGATGACGCTGAGAGCGGGCTGGGGTTTAAGTTTGAAGAATGCGATCTGAGTTCCATCCGGTGACCATGAAGGATACATCCCATCATCCGCCAACTGCCGCGCATCACCGCCATCGGCCCCGATGATGAAGAGCTGTCCGCCACCGCTGTAGACGATTCGGGAACCATCCGGTGACCAGTGGGGGCAAGCGTTGCGGAAATCGGGGCCAAGCGCCGTCACCTGGGTCGGCGAGCCGCCCTTCACGGGTATAGTGACCAGCGCATGGTTGTCCCCGGTGCCCGATACATAGGCTATCCGCTTCCCATCGGGCGAGAACGCCGGCTGCTCATCACTGGAATCGCCGGTAGTGAGTTGTTTGGGTTCACCGATGGGGGAATTGTCATCGGCCAGGCGCACGACCCACAGCTTGTAGGTGTCGCCGGCTTTTGCCGCAAAGGCAAGCATGGAACCGTCGGGGCTAAGCGCTGGGGTGATGCGATCAGATCCGGCCGGATAAGGCAGCTCCACCGGATTCTCACCGGCGCCGCTCATGACCACGATGCCGCGGCTGCCCATAACCAGGCGGCCCTGGTAGGCGATGCGATCAGCAGCGGAGATGCGAGCGATTGCTCCAGTGGCGCAAAGGGCCGCCACTGCGATGTGCCCCAGCTTGGCCCTGGTTCCCATGCCAGTTCCTCCTGCGCGGGCTATGACCCCGCCAAGACCATTATACGCCGTTCTGCGCTCTGCGGCAATTGGGGGTGTGACTTCGGGGGCGACCCAATTGAAAAAGGGCGCGGGCTGTGGTAAACTAGGCCTGCTATGGGTCTTGCCAAGCTAGTCTATATCATCCTGGCGGTAGCTGCGGTCTTCGGGTTCATAGGTTTCGTTTACTCGAAACTCGGCAAGCGACCGAGCATCGGGCCGGCGATGCTTATCATGTTTGTCCTCGGCGCTCTGGGGATCGTGTTCTGGGGAATCTTCCTGACCGGCCTCAACGACACCCTGGCCGAGGCTATTGAGGACGGCCAGTCGGATCAGCATAACCTGGAACAGGCGCGTCTATCGGCGCGTATCCTTCATCAGCCGGAGCCGACGCCAAGCGACACCGAGCTGGCCGCGATCAAGGCCATGGAGAACGCCAAGCGCAGCGCCCGGCTCTTTGGTTGGGACTGGAAGAAGCTTGAGCCCAGTTACCGCAAGGGCCAGCCGGCCGCCCACGCGACGAGAGGTAAGCGTAGCACCAGAACATCGAACCGGTGACTCTGCTCCAGGCAGTTTTGGGTGGCAGCACAATCCCCAAGGCTCGCTCGGAACGGGGTTTGCGGTGAACATGGCCCACGGTGGCCCTTCCCTGAGCGCAAGACCCCGTAGGTTTGGCGGAACCTGATCAGGAGGTCCGCCGGTGCAGATGATGAAATGCCCCGTGTGCGGGGCGGCGAACTCGGTCAAGCGCGCGAAGTGCTTCGCGTGCGAGGCGGATCTGCGCGCGCCGGGCCCCCAGCCCCGGGCCAGCGGCGAGCAGCGGGTCTGCAAGAATTGCGTCCATTCGACAGTCTTCCCCCCGCCTGGCAAGAAGATAGGATACTCCGAAGTGTGGTGCATGCGGCTGGAGACCGTGAAGGAAGCGGACGATCAGGCGGATCAATGCTTCGAGCTTTCGTTTACTTGGCGGCGAGAGGAATCCTTGGACTGATCCCCCGCCCTGGGGCGCCGCGGCGCCCCAGCTTTCGCCAAGCAATACCCTGCGCGAGCGCGGCAGCCAGCCGCCTGTGCCCCCGGTCGTACGATCCGCGCAGCCTTCGCAGCGCGGCCATTATGACCGTCGCTTTGAATTCCGAAACCGCTGCGGCGCAGGAGTCATTCTCGCCGGCGCTCATCCCGGCCTCCGGCAGCCACGGGACTCGGCGCGCGTCGGCGGCGCGTGGAATGCCTCGGCTTGACAGAGGTGGAGGGTGGTATGGAAATAACGCCCGGATTCCTTTCCACATCTCATTGGCGGCGGCAGCTCGCGCGCCAGGAGCGTTGGACGCGGCGGCTGCGCTCCCGCCTGTACCGCCGGGTCAATCTGTGGGCGCAGCGCCGGGTGCTGGACGTTGGGTGCGGTGACGGTGTCATCACGGCCGAGGTCGCCAGCCGCTGCCGGGGCCGTGTGACGGGCCTCGACCGCAGCTTGCCGCTGCTCAGGGAGATCCGCCAGCCGGGTCCCTGCCTGGCGCGGGGAGACGCGCAAGTGCTGCCGTTTGCTGACGAGGCGTTTGACTTGGTCCTGTGCCACATGACGCTGCTCTGGGTGGACGAGCCGGGCGTGGCCGTGTTGGAGATGGCGCGGGTGACAGCGCCCGGCGGGACCGTCATGGCGATGGCGGAGCCCGACTACGGCGGTAGGATAGACTACCCCGAGGATCTGACCCTGGGGCCGATCATGTCGCGCGTGTTGCAGCGGGAAGGAGCCCATCCCCGCATCGGCCGCCGGCTCAAGGAGATGTTCGTTAACGCCGGGCTTTCCGTCGAGGTGGGGATGCTCAGTTCGGTCTGGGGTGACGAGGAACTGCGCCGCGAGTTTGAAGAAGAATGGGAGCTGCTCGAAGCCACAGCCCAAGAGCTGGTAGCCCCGGGGGAGCTGGAGGCGCTCAAGCGCAGAGACCTGCGGGCTCTAGATGAAGGGATTCGCGTCGCGTTTGTGCCCATGTTCTGGGCGGTGGGTAAGAAAGGCGCGTGAGCTTGTACTTCGCAGCGAAGGCCACTTCGGGCGGCGAAGTGAGGGCGTCGCCACTTCGCGGAGTCGTAACGGAGACCCAGGCGACGCCGAAGCTGAGGGTCTACTGTCATGCGACCATCAATCGGTAGAACCCACAGCTATCGCTGGGTTGTGCTGGCCGTGTTCTCCTTGCTGAATCTGGTGGTGGAGATGAACTGGCTTGCTTTCGCCCCCATTACCAGAGAATGCATGATCTTCTACCACACCGCCGCGATGACGATCCTCATGCTCTCCATGTCCTTCATGGTTCTCTATCTGTTGGTGTCCCTGCCGGCCTCATATGTCATTGATACCTACGGCATCCGGACCGGAGTCGGAATCGGGGCGTTGCTGACGGGGGGCTGTGGACTTCTTAGGGGAATCTATGCGTCAAATCTGACCATGGTCATCGTTTTCCAATGCGGGCTTGCGGTTGGCCAGCCATTCGTCCTTAACGCTATTACCAAGGTCGCATCTGCGTTCCCAGTGAGGGAGAGAGCTACTGCAAGTGGAATTCCAATCATGGCCCAGTTTATTGGCATCATAGCTGCCTTTCTACTGTCGCCGGTGCTTCTTAAGGAGAGTGTTGTCGCTGGTGCGACGTCCTACGATATCAAGCGCGTGCTCATGCTTTACGGGTATGCTTCGCTAGTAGGCGCGATTACGTTTCTGCTGTTCATCAGAAACCAACCATCCACCGCGGCGGTTGGCGCGCTGACGGTGGCACGGTTGTCCTTCTTTGCGGGGCTCAAGCGCCTGTTTAAGCAGAGAGACATGGTATTGCTCGTGCTCTTGTTCTTCATAGGTTTGGGGCTGTTCAACTCGATCAGCACCTTTCTCGAGCTGATCCTGGTGCCCAAAGGGCTCGGTAAGGTCGAAGCCGGACAAGTGGGAGGAATCATGATGGTTGGGGGCATTATTGGGGCCGCTATATTGCCCGCACTTTCCGATAGATTTCAAAACAGAAAAACGTTCTTGGTGCTGGGCCTGACTGGCTTGATCCCGGGACTCGTGGGTCTGACTTTTGCCAGCGATTATGGCTATTTGATGGCATCCAGTTTTGCCTTCGGTTTTTTCCTTATCGGGGCTGCGCCCATCGGCTTTCAGTACAGCGCGGAGGTAAGCCATCCAGTGCCGGAGGCCACCTCTCAGGGCATGATCATCCTGGCGGGGCAGATAGGAGGAATAGCCCTCATAACTGTGGTGGGGCTACTCGGGCATGTAACCATTCAGTCCCTTGCGGGTGTCGCCCAATCGTCCTCCAATCTGACTCGTTTCATGATCATCTTTATCATGCTCGCAATGGGGAATGTTATCGTGTCTCTGATGTTAGGTAAGTCGGCGACGGTTCGTTTGAGCGGGAATGAACAGTGATACGCCGCGGCGGATGGGTAAGCCGCTGGCTGGGGGCGCGCTGCACGGCGCGAGCGGCGCGGCGGCACCGTGACGGCAACCGGCCATCAATGGCGGGGCGCAGCGGAGGTCGAGGTGAGTCGAAAGCTTAGAGTGGCCATAATCGGGGCCACCGGCATCGGCAAGCATCATGGGAAGTGGTACGCCATGGAGGGGTGCGAGGTCCGGGCATTCGTCGGCACTTCGCCGGAGACGGTCGCCCGAACACGGGACGCCATGGCCCAGATCTTCGGCTTCGAGGGTCAGGGCCACCTTGATGTTCGTCAGATGCTGGCGGAGCACAAGCCGCAGGCGGTGAGCGTGTGCAGCCCGCATCATCTGCACCGCGAGCACTCCCTGGCGTGCCTGGAGGCAGGTGCGCACGTGTTGTGCGAGAAGCCGCTGGTATGGGACGTGGCAAAGTCGGGCGCCGAGATGCTGGCCGACGGAGAGTCCATGATTTCGGCAGCCCAGCAGGCGCGCCGCCTCCTCGCGGTCAACACCCAGTACGTGGCCGCCATTACGCCTTACCTCGAGCTATATCAAAAGCGCCAGGGGCGGCTAAACCGCATCGAGCGTCTCGATTTCCGAATGGAATCCAAGGGCGGGGCGAGCGGCCCCAACCAGTACGATGAGATCTGGATAGACCTGGCCAGCCACCCGTTGAGCTTGATGCTGCGGCTGCTGCCGCGGGCGACGTTCGCGAGGGATTCCGCAACCTGCGTCATCGGTCGCGACGAGGCAGTGGCCGAATTCGAGATGGAGCAGCCGGGCAGCCGCTGCTCGGTCCGGATAGAGCTGCGCAACGTCTACGAAGGCGCGATGGCCCGCCGCTTCGGCGCCAATGGTTTCATGGCTGAACTTACCGGCGGCAATGATGAGCAAGGGATCTACCGAACGCATATCACCGCGGCGGGCGAACGGGTGCAGTGCGAGGACCTCGTGCACACCTCGGTGCGGCGCTTCGTGGAGGCAGCACGCGGCAACGGCGAGCCGCTGGCAACCGGTGCCGAGGCCTTGCGCCATCTCGAAATCCAGCTCGCGCTGCTCCAGCTCGCACGGCGAGACGGGTAGGGAGCGTGAAGCAGCAAGCAAGCAGCGCCACTTCATTTCGGCGCGCCCGGTGACCCTCACCCTGCCCTCTCCCTGAGAGCTTACCATTACCCATCTATGAGAAGACTTGTCCCGGCTTGTCCTGAGCACTGTCGAAGGAGCGAAGTCGAGGGAATCTCGGTCGGGTCGGCGGGAAACTGGGTAACGGTCGAAATCGCGGTTGACAAGGGCGGTTAATTTGTGGTATAAGTACACTAGACAGTGAGACGGCTGCTAGGCCTAATCAAGCCCTGGTGCGCGGTGGCATCGGGGCTAGATTGTTAGAGCGGAAGGTTGGCGCAAACCGGCCTTCCGCTTGCATCTGCGATGATGCGCCGGCGGGGTTCGAGAAGGCTTATCCCGGCCGGGCAGAGGGTTTAGAGCGCCACTCACGAGGCGGGTGCGGCGCATGAGGTCGGCGATCCCGCCGCCCCGGCGGTACGAGAGTTCCATAGCGGCGCGCGGCGCCGGTGTCGGTTTGACTCAGGCGCGCGGGGGAGCGCCAGGAAGGTTTCCGATGACTGAGAGTGTGAGCGAGGAGCTTCAGCAGGGCTTGATAGTAACCCCGGAGGGGTATCAGAAACTGCGCGATGAGCTGGAGCGGCTGAAGACGGTAGAGCGCAAGGAAGTCGCCAATCGCATCCGGGAAGCCAAGCAGTTCGGCGAACTGATTGACAACGCCGAATACGAGGAGGCGAAAAGCGAGCAGGCTTATGTCGAAGGGCGGATCCTGGAGCTTCAGCGGCTGTTGCAGAACGCGGTCGTGGTGGCGCGCAGCGAGGGGCCGGCCAACCAGGTGCGCCTGGGCTCGCTGGTGACGCTGAAGGACAAGTCGGGCAAGAAGATCGAATACACTATCGTGGGCCCTATCGAGGCGGATCCTGCCAACCGCCGGATTTCCTACCAATCGCCTGTGGGGCAGGCGCTGGTAGGGCGCTCCAAGGGTGAAAAGGTGACAGCGGCGGCGCCGGGGGGCACGGTGTCGTATACCATCGCGGATGTCAAGAATCCCTAGGCGATTCCGCCGCCGTGGCAACGGGATGGCCGCGCGGTGACCAGGGCGGAACCGGAAGCAGGGTCATCGGGACTTTTCGCGAGGGCCGACAGGAATGTCGGCCCTCGCGTTTAACTTAAGGCGATGTGAGCAACGAAGAACACGAGCTGGTTCGTCAGCGCCGCCTCAAGTTGGAGCGCTTGCGCCAAGCCGGGCGCGATCCTTTCTCCATCACGCGCTTTGAGCGCACTCACCTGGCGCAGGAGGTGTCGGCCGCTTATTGCGAGATCGAGGGCGCGCGCGTGCGGATCGCGGGACGGCTCATGTCCCTGCGCATGCACGGCAAGGCGGCGTTCGGCGATCTCGCCGACATCTCGGGCACCATCCAGGTTTATTTCAAGCTCGACACCTTGGGCGCGGAGCAGTACCGGCTGCTCGATGACGTGGATGTCGGCGATTATCTGGGTGTCGAGGGCGCCGTCTTCACGACGCGCACCGGGGAGATTACGGTGGCCGCGGAGCGGCTGGAGGTGCTGGCGAAATCCCTGCGGCCGCTGCCGGCGAAGTGGCATGGGCTGCGAGACATCGAGACCCGCTACCGGCAGCGCTACGTTGACCTGATCGTGAACCCGGGGGCGCGGCGCGTCTTCGTCGTGCGCAGCCAGGTGATTCGCGAGATCCGCCATTTTCTGGACTTCCGGGGGTTCCTCGAAGTCGAGACGCCGATGATGCAGCCCATTCCCGGGGGCGCGGCGGCGCGGCCTTTCATCACCCACCATCACGCGCTGGACATGGATTTGTACCTGCGCATCGCCCCCGAGCTCTACCTCAAGCGGCTCATCGTCGGCGGGTTCGAGAAGGTCTATGAGATCAACCGCAACTTCCGCAATGAGGGCGTATCCTCGAAACACAATCCCGAGTTCACCATGCTCGAGGCTTACCAGGCCTATGCCGATTATCACGACATGATGCAGTTGGTCGAGCAACTGATCGAGCACATCGCGGGCGAGGTGCTGGGGGGAATGTCGCTGACCTACCAGGGCAACCAGATCAATCTGAGCCCGCCCTGGCGACGCATCAGCCTGCTCGACGCCATCGGCGAATACGCGGGGGTCGAGCCGCAGCGGCTCATGGAAACCGAGTCGGCGCGCGAGGCATGCCGCGAGCTGGGCCTGCCGGCGGGCGAAGAGCTGCGTCTTTCCACTCTCATCAACAACATCTTCGAGGCGCGCGTCGAGCCGCACCTGGTGCAGCCGACATTTGTGATTGACTACCCGACGGCGATTTCGCCGCTCGCCAAGCGCAAACCCGGAAACCCCGAACTGGTGGAGCGGTTCGAGCCATTCATCGGTGGGCAAGAGCTGGGCAACGCGTTCACCGAGCTGAACGACCCACTGGATCAGCGCCGCCGCTTCGAGGAACAGGCGCGCGCGCGAGCGGCCGGGGACGAGGAAGCGCATCCCATGGACGAGGATTACCTGCGCGCCCTGGAGTACGGCATGCCCCCCACCGGGGGGATGGGCCTGGGGATTGACCGGCTGGTAATGCTGCTGACCGATTCGGCCTCCATCCGCGAGGTCATCCTGTTTCCCCACATGCGGCCGGAGGGTCAAGCGTAGGCGCAGTCCGCGGTCCGAGGTCCGTGCTGGGCGGTCCCAGGGCCCAATCCGTTTCGCGGGTGTGGCCTCGGAAAGTGGGGATGAGCGCCGTGATGTAGGGGCCGGGCTCGCGCCGTCGCCATAGCGGCTTTGGCGCGTCGGCGACCGCCCCGGCCCGCATTCCGGGGTTTCCGGGTCGGTCAGGCTACTTCGCCCTGCGTCTCGTGCTTCGCAGCGAGCCTACTCCGCCGTAGTAGCCTACGGCTACGAAGGCCGGAAGCGCCGCTTCGCAGAGTAGCAAGCTGGGCTTACGACGCCTTCGTCCGCCGAAGCGGAACTACGTCGCCCGCGAAGGCGGAAGCCCGCGAAGCAGGGAGAGGCTGTTGCACAATTGGCGTGAGTTCACCAAAGTGCCTCCGCGAGACCGAGATTCCACGCTTCGCGCTCCGCGCTCCGCTCTGAATGACAGACTCGAAGGCGCCACACACACCCGAAACGGATTGTGCAACAGCCACAGGAGACCGGCCCCTACGCCGGGGACGCACGACGATCCCGGTTAAAAAAGGCCACGCCCCGTTTCGCGTCGTTTGACCTGAGCGCTGGGCCGAAGCGAGGCCCGAGCCGGTTGCCGCGATCCTCACAGCTTAGTGTTGACCGCAATCCGGCAGGCAGGTTCGTCGTCGCCTCCTGCTCCGACAACACCAGACCTGCTGGTCCTCATCCGGCGGTTCACGCAAGGGCGAGCGCCAAGTAGCCCTCGTGGCGCGGGCCGCAGCCGACCTTCACCTCCGAGAACGAGCACCTGCCCGGGGTACAAGGGTGCGGCCCCCGGGTGAACCCGGGGGCCGCTCGCTGTGGGCGATATGGAGAGGCGCTCTAGCGTTTAACCTCGGCACGTCGCCAGAACTGAAGGAAGGCGAGCGCCGGCTTCTTGGCGGTGCGGCTCTCCAGTTGCTCCAGTTCGTGCGCGGCGTTCTCGTGGCCCAGTTCGCGAGCGCGCTCGAGGCACTCGCGGGCAGGCTGGATGCGCCCCATCTCTATAAGCGTCTTTCCATATAGGAACCGGTAGTCCGCGTTATCCGGGTCCGACTTCAGCAGCACCCGGTAGTAGCTCAGGGCCTTCTCATGCTCGCCGGACTGGCGCAGTGAATTCGCCTTCATCAGGTACGCGCTCACCGTCTGCGGGCTTAGCGCCGAGAGCTTGGTCACATCAACCACCGTATCGCGCTGGAAGCCGAAGTTCCCCACGAACAGCCCCCGGAAATCCAGCGCTGCGACCTTGGGCCGGAACTGCTCCATCAGAGCCTCGGTCTTGGTGACGTGCTTCTTTGGCTGGGCCTCGTATACTTCAATTGCGGCCTCTTGCTCCGGCGCCGGGGTTGCCCCGTCGGGGGAAGGCGCAGCCTCCGCCGTTACCGCCTGCGCGCGCTCCGCGACCGCGGCCGACATTGCCGCCGCCTCGGTCGCGGGCTGGGCCTCGAGCGTCACACCGGCCTCGGCGCGCACTGCCATGGCCGGCGCGCTTTCGGCCATCTCCTCGGCAACGGGGTTCGGGTACTGCTCCGCCAGGTCATAGCGCTCGGATGTCGGCGCCGCGGGCGCGGCTTGGGAAAGGGAGATTCCCGCCCCATCTTCGTTTTGCGCCAACGGCTTCGCTTGCGGCGCCATCGGCCTGACCGCGCTGCTTGCTGCCGGCCTCTCCGCGGCCGTCGCCCCGGCGGCCGATGCCATCTCCCGACGCAGGACGTCGCACGCGCTGGCGGCGCCGGCATCGTCATGATGGGCGGCGACCCCGGTCGGGCCAAAAGGCTCGATCGTAAGATGGAGCACATAGAACGAGCCCGCCGCGTACTCCGGGTTGCCGCGCGCGAGCAGTGAGCGCGCCTGGATCTGTCCTGCGCGAGCCGAATCAACGGGGTCGTTGGAATCGCGGACGAACACCCGGTAGCCGGAGTTAAGAATGGACTTGACCTTCGCCGTTACGATCTCCTCGCTCTCACCCTGGTGGGGCCGCTGCGTGCGCAGCAACTCCAGGATGCGGTCGTCAACCGCTCCCCGCACCAGGGCCTCTACCGAGAGATCGCCGATGGCATGGCCGACGACCCCCCAGCGGCGAATCATGCCCTCGACCTCGGAGGTCGAGATCGTTATCAGCACGTTCGCGTCTTCAGCGATTTCGCTTTGCTGCGTCTGCGTCCATGGGCCGTTGGAATCTGTCACTGCTGACCTCCAGCCTGCGAGAGCGCATCAATTCGAGCGGCCGAGCCGCTCCAGCAGTTCGTCGGCCACCGCCTGGTAGGCCTTGGCTGCCGATGCGCTGCGATCGAGCAGAACGATGGGCCTGGCGCTGCCCTCCGTCTCGCTGACGGCGATGTTCTTGCCGATGACGGTGCGGAAGAGGAAATCGCCGTACTCGGTCTCGATCTTCTCCTGAAGCAGCTTGTAGATGGCGCTATCAAGGGCGGTGCTGCGATCGAACAAGGTGACCAGGATGCCCAATGTCTTCACCCGCGGATCGAGCTGCTCGTACAACGACGCGACCGTCTCGGCGAGCAAAGCCATCCCTTGTAGTGAATAGAACTTGGCCTGCACCGGCACCACTATGTCCGTCGCCGCCATCAGCACGTTGATCGTGATCAGGTCGAGCGATGGCGAGCAATCTATCATGATGTAATCGTACTTCTTGGTGAATACGCTCTTGGCGCAATCGAGCAGCTTGTTGCGCAGCCGCACCTCGCGCCCGACCTCCGCCACCAGAGTCTTGTTGCACATGTTCATGCTCGAGCTGGCGGGCACGAGGTCGAGATTGGCGATGCCGCTCTCGACGATGGAGCGCTCCAGCGGAAAGCGCGGGTCAATGAGCAGCATGTGGGTCTGCGCCTCCACCGCATCCGGATCCACGCCAAAGGCGAGAGTCGCGTTGGCCTGGGGGTCCATGTCCATGCACAGCACCGAGCACCCCCGGTCGGCCAGCGCCGCCGCGAGATTGACGCATGACGTGGTCTTCGCCACTCCGCCCTTCTCATTGGCAAAGGCGATGACCCGCATGCCCCCATAGCTGTATCCGGCTTCGGCGAGCGAATAGCCCTCCATACACCACCTCCGCGGCGCGGCAAGCGATAAGCGCCACCGCGCGTGCGAGCCGCATCGAACGGGATTCTAAACGAGGAGCGGCATCAAGCCCGGCGGGGCACAGCCGGCTCCTCTGAAACCGGCAACCCGGCGTTCGATAGGTCGTCGGCTTACTTATTCCACATGCAAGCGCCCCCTTCACAGGGGTTTGGGGCTTGCGGTAGCTGCGTCGGCCCGAAGTTGGGGAACCGGCGCCGGAGCACCGGGCGGGCGGGGCCTTGACATCCTTTGCGGGCGCCACGCCTCCGGGTGGGGACAGGTGCCTGCTCGGCGCCCATTCTTGCGGCTTTCGCCGCACATTCGAGCGCTTGTTAGGCCCTTCGTACTCCGGTATAATCACGCCGCAGGCGCGACTCACGCCGGGGAAATACCGTGGTTGAGGCTACGCAGCGCAGCGACAAAGAATGTATGTTCTGGGATCCACCCCAGGACGGGCGCGTCCACTGCCGCCTGTGCCCTCACGAGTGCCGTATCGCCGAGGGCAAGACCGGCATCTGCCGCGTGCGGCAGAACCGCGGCGGCGTCCTCTACGCCCTCACCTACTCCCAGGTCACGTCCATTAACCTGGATCCGATTGAGAAGAAGCCGCTTTACCACTTCCACCCCGGGTCGTGGATACTCTCTCTGGGCGCCCTGGGGTGCAACCTGGCGTGCGCTTTCTGCCAGAACTGGGAGATCTCTCAGGATACCATGCCGACGCGCACCCTGACGCCGCAGCAGGCGGTTGACCTGGCGCAGCGCGAGCCGCGCAACATCGGCCTCGCCTATACCTACAACGAGCCGCTGATTTGGTACGAATATGTCCACGACACGGCGAAGGTGGCGCGCGAAGCGGGGCTCAAGAATGTCCTGGTGACCAACGGCTATGTCAACGAGGAGCCCTTGCGCCAGTTGCTGCCGGTGATTGACGCGATGAACGTAGATGTCAAGAGCTTTTCCGAGGAATTCTACCGCACGCTGTGCAAGGGCAAGGCGGCGCCGGTGCGGCGCACGGTGGAGATCGCCCATGCGGCAGGGTGCCTGGTGGAGCTGACGAACCTGATCATCCCGGGCTACAACGACGCCGAGGCCGACCTGCGCGCGCTAGTGGATTGGGTTGCCTCGGTGGATCCCGCAATACCTATGCATTTTTCGCGTTACCACCCGGCACACAAGCTGGAGGCGCCGCCAACGCCGGTGGCGACCCTGGAGACGGCCTACCGCATCGCAAGGGATAAGCTGCAATACGTGTATCTTGGCAATGTCGTCGGCGCTGGCGGGGAGGACACGCAGTGCCCCGCCTGCGGCAAGACGGTGGTTTCGCGCCGGGGCTTTTCAGCGCAGGTTACGGGACTGCGTGATGGCAAATGCGCTTACTGCGGCGGACACATCAACATCCTCGGCGCTTGAAAGGAGACACCGGCATGGATCCGGAACACGAGCACGCATCGTGGCGCGACCTTCTTGGCAGGTCAATTGACCTGGGCCTGGGGGCCTTGCTCCTCACCAAGGAGGCGGCGCAGAAGCTGGTGGATGAGCTGGTGCACAAGGGCGAGGTCAGCAAAGAGGAGGGCAAGAAGCTCGTCGAGCGCATGCTGGAGCGCGGCAAGGAGCAAAAGGAGCGCATCGAAGGCCTTGTCAAGGAGGCGGTGGACAAGGCGGTCGAGAAAACGGATCTGGCGCGCGGCCATGAGTTGCGAGAGGCGCGAGCGCGCATCGCGGAGCTCCAGCAGCGCCTCGACCGCCTGGAGATGGATCTGACCTCGGCGCGGCCGCCGCACGAGCCCCCTGCGTGATCGCGCGCACTAGCGCCTCGAGTGGCAGCGGCGCGGCCCGGCGGATGCGGGCGCAGCGGCGGAGGTAACAATGCGTCTCTACGGTCTGCGCAATCTCCGGCGTTTGCGCGAGATCTCCGCAGTGCTGGTCAAGTACGGCTTCGCCTATGTCGCGATCCAGCTTGGCATTGACCGGCTGATCCCGGTCAGCCGCTGGCGCGCTCGCCTGCGCGGGCGCGAGCACCCGTTGTCACCCGCCGAGCGCTTGCGCCTGGCCCTGGGCGAGCTCGGCCCCACCTTCATCAAGCTGGGCCAGCTCCTGAGCAGCCGCGAAGACTTTCTACCCTCGCAGTTCATCCACGAGCTGCGCAAGCTTCAGGACGAGGCGCCGCCGGTGCCCTACCGGCTGGTGGCGGCTGATCTCATGGCCGAGCTGGGCCAGCCGCCGGAGCAACTCTTCGCATCAATCGAACTGGAGCCGCTGTCATCGGCGTCTATTGGCCAGGTGCACGGCGCGGTGATGCGAGATGGGCGGGCGGTGACGGTCAAAGTGCAGCGCCCGGGGATCTCGGCGGTCATCGAAACCGACCTCGCGATAATGCGCGACATCGCCAGCTTCTTGCACGCGCGCTCCAAGGCGCTGCGGCGGTTTGACCTGCCGGCGTTGGTGGCAGAATTCAGCGCCATCACGCGGGACGAGCTGCACTACCGGGTGGAGGCCCACAACGCGCAGCGGCTGCGCGAGAACCTCTCGGCGATCCCCTGGGTGCAGGTGCCGGCGGTGGTGTGGGAGATGACCACCCAGCGCGTGCTCACCACGGAGCGGGTTTACGGGCAGCGCATTGACCGCATCGAGGAGCTGCGCCGGCTCGGGGTGGATTTGGCGGACCTCGCGACGCGCTTCGCGCAGTGCATGTTGCAGCAGATCTTCGTGGACGGATTCTTCCACGGCGACCCCCACCAGGGCAATATCTGGGTGCGCGAGGACGGCGCGCTGGTGCTGTTGGATTTCGGCATGATGGGGCGGCTCGACCGCCGGTTCCTGCGCTCTCTCACCGACCTGATACTGGCGCTGCGGGCGCAAGATCCGGAGGCGGCCCTGGACCGGCTCGCGGACATGGGGATGATGGGCGAGCACCAGGATGTCACCGGGCTGCGCCGCGACCTGCGCCGCCTGTTCACGCGCTATTACTTCTTGCCGCGCCGCGAGTTCCCCCTGGGGGAGCTGTTCATCCACGTGGTGCAGCTTATGACGCACCACCGCGTGCCCGTTCCCTGGGAGTTCTCGCGCCTGGGCAAGGCGCTGCTGATCACCGAGGGCATTTGCCATGAGCTGGATCGCAATTTCGAGTTCGATGACGCCGCCGCCCCGGTGGTCGAGAAGCTGCGGCGGGAGCGCCTGAGCGCGCGCCACGTGGTTGAAGACCTCGCCGATTACGGGCGCGACCTCGCCCGCAACCTGGGCGCGCTGCCCGAGCGCCTCAACCAGGTCCTCAGCGCCCTCCAGCGCGGGACCCTGCGCTTACGGGTCAGTGACGAGGAGGTGGACCACGTGATGGCGCATCGCCACGCGCTGGCCAACCGCATCGCGTTATCCCTGATACTGTCGGCGCTGGTGATCGCCGATTCCCTCTTCCTGCTCTCACCAGTGGCCCCGGCGGCGGCGAAGCTGTGGGTCGGCATACCGATGCTGGCCGCCACCGCGCTGGCAATTGCCGTCCTTATCGGCGGCATGTTCGGCCCGCGCGAATGACGCTCTGGGCGGCCTTCCGAATGCGAACGTGCGGTTGCATACGCCCCCTGCGGTCTGCTATACTCAAGTTCAGCAAGCTGCGTAAACCTTGGCCTCATGGGGGGATGGACATTGGAGAGCATGCATTGGGTGCGGCACGATCCGCACTATTGCGACGGCCTTGAGCGCGTTGAGGCGATCGGTACGGACGACGAATCATGCGTGCTCGACTTTGACCCGTTAGACCACTTGCAGTGCGGCCATGATCGTCTGTCCGAGCTTGGCCGCCTCGAGCCGCCTGATGATTGGCATGAGCGTTGCAGAGGACGGTCGGTCGAGACGTCTTGGGTCGCCGAATTCGTCCAGGTAATCGGGAATGCGCATGGAACGTGATGCGGCGGATTACCAGGCGGCTTCCCTGAGAGCGCCGCACGAGAGACTACGCCTTCTCGTCACCGTCAAGACCTACCCGACGCCGAGCGCGAGATACCAGGAAACGGTGTGCACCGCGGGCATAAGTAGCGACGGCCGCTGGATCAGACTGTATCCGGTTCCGTTTCGCTATTGGGACGAGGAGCAACAATACGAGCTCTATGATTGGATCGAGTTAGACGCGCGGAGACCGTCGGATGACACCCGAAAGGAGAGCTATAGGCCGGTCGGGGACATTACAGTCCTTAGCCATGTGCCGCCAGACAACCACTGGGAACAACGCAAACAACTCGTGCTGCCGCACGCGTCCCCGTCGGTCGAATACCTGACAGACGCGTACGAGCGCGATGGCACGTCACTGGGGCTGGTCCAACCGGGCGAGGTAACCGATGTGATCGTCGAGAAGGAGTCGGCGGATTGGACGCCTCGCGAGCGCGCGATACTAACGCAAGGCCGTCTCTTTGGTTCGCAGCCGAAGCCCTTGGAGAAACTCGACCACCGGTTCAGTTACCGCTTCCGCTGTCACGGGACGGACTGCAAAACCCACGAGATGATGATCACGGACTGGGGGCTTTGTTACCTGTATCTGAAGATGCGACGGGAGTGCGGGACCGAGGAGGCGGTGCAGAAGACACTAGCGAAGTGCCGGGACGTGGTCGCGCGCGACAAGGACGCATGGTTTTATGTCGGAACGGTCTACCCCTATCGGACCTTCATCATAGTCGGGATGTTCTACCCTAAGAAGCTACCTGAAGGGGAACAAGGCGCATTCTCTTTTGACTAGTCTCGCGCACCTTTTCCGCTACTACACTCCGATGGCAGCTATCATGGTCTTTCTCGAAGCACAATAAGCATACCCGACTTCGCTCCGCGCGACTAGCCAGGTCTGCCACGCCGGAGGCTGCGGAATCCAGCACGCGGTTCCTATATGCATGGACGTACGAACTGAAATCGCCAGTCCTCTGGTATCGCATCCTAATCTGCTTGGGACAGCCAAGCTCGCGAATGTGGACGTATAGGATGCCTTGCCGGGCTAGCGCCTGGGCGAGGGCTGTCTTCGAGAATCCCTTCTTTCGGCTGATGGGTGTGAAGCGGACGTCTACTATCAACTCGATGTCATAGTCTTGGAGGACCTTTATGAACCGCGCAAGATCGGCGCCCTCATATCCGATCATGAATAAGGCTGGATTCTTGCGTTTCATACCACTTATTTTCCACAATTCATCCACCACATCCAGAAGTCCTTCTTAGCCCCGAGTCTCGCGGCCGCAGCACACATACCATTGTCCAAGAAGCGCAGTACCGGCCGCCGCCCCATGAGTGCGCTCTGGATCGGTGCGGCTCGAACTGCCTCGAAACCGTTTCGTCAGGTGGTACGCCATGGGGTAAGAGGATAGCCCCACTCAACGGCGAACCCTCCAGCTAGCGTGCCCATCATCTTGGCGTCGGCGTCTCCGCGGCGGGAGGCCCTCCTCACGCAGATCGGGCTGCCCTTCAGGGTCGAGCCCAGCAGCGTGAGCGAGGAAAAGGCGCGGAGACCTGGGGATCCAGCATCATTCGTCGAGCAGGCGGCTCTGGCTAAAGCCGAGGAGGTCGCGGCGCGGATTCGCGACGGCCTGGTGCTTGGCGCCGACACGGTGGTCGTCATCGGGCGCCAGGTGCTGGGCAAGCCCGCCTCGGCGGCGCAGGCGCGGCGGATGCTGGAGCGTTTGTCGGGGGCAACCCACCGAGTGTACACCGGCCTGGCCTTGGTGCAGGTGAAAGGCGGGAAGGTCAGGCGACGGCGCACTGCGCACGAGGTCACAGCGGTCACCATGCGCCGCTTGACGCCGCAGGACATCGCGGGCTATGTGGCCACCGGCGAGCCGCTGGACAAGGCAGGAGGCTATGGCATCCAGGGGTGCGGCGCGATGCTGGTGGAGCGGATCGAGGGCTGCTATTTCAATGTCGTTGGCCTGCCCCTGGCGCGGCTGGCAAAGATGCTGGGGGAGTTCGGCGTGAGGGCGTGGCAAGACGAGCCTGCGATAAGTGGGAATCGCAGCGGACATTGGGCGCGCCTTCGCCAGAAGGCGCGTGACCCGCGCGGTCAGGCGACCGCGCGCCCGGTGAAGGGGCCCG
>Ga0315296_10002021_pt1 | contig 17461 bp, 11 predicted proteins | sample YL17G14_18_MG_FD_203921 | JGI IMG/M metagenome (GOLD analysis project Ga0315296, IMG submission 203921) | Sediment microbial communities from Yellowstone Lake, YNP, Wyoming, USA - YL17G14_18 | ecosystem: Environmental > Aquatic > Freshwater > Lake > Sediment | place: USA: Wyoming | collected... | reverse complement strand
GGAAGCGACAAAGCGCGACAAAACTTTTGCTGAGCCCTGGAACAACCTGGGCACGACTTATTACCTGCAGGACAAACCCGGGAAATCCCTCAAGTACTATCGGCAAGCCATCAAGCTGAATCCCAAGCTGGCCTCCTTCCACATCAATCTGGGGACGTCTTACTATCGGATGAAAAACATCAGCCAGGCCATCGAGGAATGGACCACGGCCCTGGCGCTTGATCCTAATGTACTCAAGGACCGCTCAACACTCGGCACCGTCGTGCAGGCGCGAGGCACGGACGTGAAATTCTATTTTTATATGGCCAAAGTTCTCGCCTCGCTGGGTCGAGCGGAGGAGGCCGTCCGCTATTTGCGTCGCGCCTTCGAGGACGGCTTCGACGACCTGAAACTGCTGGAGGAAGACCCGGATTTCAAGAAGATCAGCCAGTTTCCCGCCTATATCGAGTTGCGAGCGAATCCCCCCAAGCCAATCAAGGAATGATGCGCACCGCCGCGGGCTGGGGGGGCAACGGTCGCTGTTCCTCCCATGCTGAGTCTGCGCAGCACCGACGCGGGTGCGTCCGTGTCAGTGCTATAATGTGGGCAGGCTGGCGGCATGAAGAAGGCCTTGGGATTATTGATTCTGCTGCTGGGGGCAGGCGACCTCCGGGGAGCCTCCGCCTCGCGTACTATCCTGGTTCTCGCCTTCGAAAACCAAAGTGCACGCCCGGATCTCAATTGGATCTCCGAAAGTTTCGCCGAGACGCTTTCCGCGCGCTTGTCCGCTCCGGACCGCTTCCTGCTCAGTCGGGCGGAGCGCAACGCGGCCTATGAGCAGTTGGGAATTCCCCCGGGAACGCCGCTGACGCTGGCCAGCGTCTACAAGGTTGCCGAGACGTTGGGCGTGGACTGGGCACTTAAGGGAAGCTTCACCGTTGAGGGCCAACGGCTGATGGCGCGCGCGCAATTGCTGGACGTTCATCGCCTGCACCTGGCCCCGGCCTTGGAGGCAACCGGCGAGCTTGCCGACCTGGTCGATCTCCAAACGCGACTGGCCTGGCGGCTGCTGGCCACGCAGGAGCCGGGTTTCACGGTGGGCAAGGAGGAGGATTTTGGGCGGCTCTTCCCGGAAGTCCGTCTGGACGCGTTCGAGAACTACGTTCGTGGATTACTGGCGACGGATGCGGAAAGCCGGGTGCGTTTCCTGCGCGAGGCCGACCGCTTGAACCCCGCCGATCATCGCGCCGCCCTCGAGTTGGGACGGTACTGTTTTGAGCAAAAAGATTACGAGAACTCCGCGCTCTGGCTGCGCAAGCTCGACGCCAAGGATGCGAATTACCTGGAGTCGCTCTTCTTCCTGGGCGTGGACGAGTTCTTTCTGGGCCATGAGGCTGCGGCCGAGCGGGCTTTCGCCGGACTCTCCCGGCAAATCCCCTTGAACGAGGTTTGGAACAACCTGGGATTCATGCAGGCCCGGCGCGGCCGGTACGAAGAAGCTGCGGCCAGCTTCGCGCGCGCCTACCAGGGCGATCCCACCGACCCGGTCTTTTGTTTCAATCTCGGAGCCTGCTTGTCGTTGCTGAAGAGATACCAGGATGCGGCCCGCTACCTCGAGGAGGCTGTGCGCTTGGCTGCCGACGATCCCGAGGCCCACACGCTGCTGGCCGGGGCGCTGGGCAACCTGGGCAATGCGGAGGGGGAGGAACGCGAATTCCGCTGGCTGGCGGAACACGAGGGGAATTCTGCGGGCGAGGCGGGCGCGGATCTCTTGCCGCACCTCCGCCTGGAAAAAAACTACGACGGTCGCGCCTACCGCTTGCTCTCACTGGCCGTGCGTAACGCGCTGGAAAAAAGTCTGGAGGGCGAGCCGGCAGAGCGGCACGGAGCGGTGCACCTGGCCCGCGGCAGGGAATTCCTGGCGCAGGGGCGACTGAACGAAGCCGAGCATGAACTCCTGGAAACTGCGTCGTTGCTGCCCAGAGACGGCGAGGCGCATCTGGCCCTGGCCCAGGTTTACCAAGCTGAGGGTCGGCCCCGGGACGCGGCGACGGAACTGGAAACTTCGCTCCGGCTCAAAGAGAGTGTTGCCGCTCATCTTGCTCTGGCGCGGGTCTATCTTGCGCTTGACCAGCCGCAAGCGGCCCGCGAGCAGGGCCGAGCGGCACTGAATCTGGAACCTGACAATCGCGAGGCGCGCGAGTTGCTGGAGCAGATCTCCAAATCCGCGCCCGCAGCGGGGAAGAAACCTTGAACACCAAACATGGCAAGTTCGTCTTCATCCTGGGAATGGCGCTGACGGCCGGCGGGCTGGCGCTCGGCGGGGCCGCACCTGCTGCCCCCCGGCGCGTGGTCGTCCTGAACCTGGATCGGATGGTGCACCAGGTCAGCGCGGACTACGTCATCCGCGGCATCCGTCAGGCTAATGAAACGCAGGCCGACGCGGTGCTGTTGGAGCTGAACACGCCGGGAGGGCTTTCCAACTCCATGCGCGAGATTATCCAGGCCATCCTGGACTCACGCGTGCCCGTCATCACCTACGTGGCGCCCAGCGGCGGCGGGGCAGCGTCGGCGGGATTCTTCATCCTGCTCGCTGGGGATGCGGCTGTGATGGCGCCGGGAACGACGACGGGCGCTGCCCACCCGGTCGTTATCGGCGGCATCGAGATCGGCAAGACCATGGAAACTAAGATTGAGAACGACGCGGCGGCCTACATCCGCAGCCTGGCCGACAAGCGCGGCCGCAATTCGAAGCTCGCCGAAGAAGGAGTCCGCCAGAGCCGCTCGTTCACGGAGAAGGAGGCGCTCGACGGGAACCTCATCGACGCCATCGTGGCCACCCCGGAGGAGATTCTTACCAAGCTCGACGGCAAGACGGTCAAGCGGGTCAATGACACAACCGTGACCCTGCACTTGGCCGGCGCGACCCTTGACCCGGTTCCGATGGGCAGACGCGAGCGGCTTTTCGCCTGGATCGCCGACCCGAACATCGCTTTCTTGTTGGGCGCGCTCGGTCTGGCCTGCCTCTACCTTGAATTCACCCACCCGGGACTGATCGCGCCGGGCGTGGTCGGAGCCGTGGCGCTCATCCTGGCCCTATACGCATTCAACCTGCTCCCCATTAATATCCTGGGCGTGCTGTTGATCCTGCTGGCGGTCGGCTTGTTCATTCTGGAAGCGAATGTGACTTCGCATGGGGTGCTGGCGGCTGGCGGCGTCGTGGCCATGGTTATCGGCGCGCTCATCCTGGTGGATTCGCCCTGGCCCGAGGCGCGCATCCGGCTCGCGACGGCGTTGAGTGTGACTCTGCCCCTGGCGGCTGTTGTCATCATCCTGATGAGGTTCGCCCTGGTGGCGCAGAGGCGCAAGGCGGTGACCGGTGAGGCGGGCATGATTGATGCCCTCGGCGTGGCCCGGACCGACCTCGACCCGGAAGGGAAGGTCATGGTGCGCGGAGAGATCTGGGATGCCCGCGCCCAGGGGAAGATCCTGAAGGGTACGCGGGTGCGCGTGCGGGGGTTCGACGGCTTGACGCTTCTAGTTGAGACTAAATCCGATTCCGGTTAGACTGGGGCTGCGCAGGTGTTCGGACTGTTAAAGACTGTGCAGTGCGTCTTACCGGATGACGGTCGGCGCGCGAGGCGGGGTAATTTCACCCTGCACAACGCATAAAGGAGCACAACATGGGCACAGGCACGGTAGTTGCGGCGGTCATCATTTTTTTCTGGATTGTGGCTTGTTTGAACGTGATGCGGGAGTACGAGCGGGCTGTCGTTTTCCGCCTGGGACGGCTCCAGAAGCCGGACAAGGGTCCCGGGCTCATCTTCATCCTTTGGCCCATCGACAAGATGGTGAGGGTCTCCCTGCGCATCGTGGCCTGGGAAATCCCGCCACAGGACGTCATCAGCCGGGATAACGTCTCGCTGAAAGTAACTGCGGTGCTTTACTATCGGGTGATCGGCGCGCAGCAGGCCTTCGTCGAGCTGGAGAGCTATCGCTACGCCGTCGAGCAGTTGGCGCAAACCACCTTGCGGTCGGTGCTGGGCGAAGTGGAGCTTGATGACCTGCTCTCGCAGCGCGAAAAACTCAATCTGCGGTTGCAGACCATCCTGGATGAACACACCGCGGCTTGGGGCGTCAAGGTGACGAAAGTGGAAGTGAAGGCGGTGGACTTGCCGGAGGAAATGCGGCGCGCCATTGCCCGTCAGGCCGAGGCTGAGCGCGAGCGCCGGGCCAAGATTATCCACGCTGACGGCGAATACCAGGCAGCCGAAAAGTTGGCGATGGCAGCGAAGACGATCAGCCGCGAACCGGTGGCCATCACCCTGCGGTACCTCCAGACTCTGACGGAAATCGGCACGGAGAAGAACACCACCGTCGTCTTTCCGTTGCCGGTCGAACTGCTGTCGATGATATTTGGCAAACGGGGCGACGCGCTCCCGTCGGGTCCTCCCACGACGTAAGGCAGGAACGCCTTGGCGTGCCAAGCCTGAGGGAGAGGTATGACCAATCCTAGTGAGAAGAAAGATGAGAAGGGCCTCTCCGCCCGCTATTTGGTGCTGATGTTCCTGATGGGCGTGGCGGCCTGCGGGGTGTTTTTCTCTCTGGGTTTTCTGGTTGGCTACAACGAGAGATCTTCGCGGACGGCTCCGGTTACCGAACAGGTGACGCCGCCGCCCGTGGTCCCGCCGACGGTCAACCCGCCGCTGGAGACGGCGCCGCCCGTGCCCAAGGAATCGGCGGCGGCCGGTGCTTCGGCCGGGCCGGCGCAGCCGATACCTTCGGAGGAGACGGGGCAAGCGAAGAAAGCCGCGCCAGCGGCTGCTCCCCCAACCTCTGCCCAGCCGCCATCCTCGGCTGCCACTAGGCCTGCGGCTCCCGCGACGGCCACGGCGCCGCCGCTGGCCGCGCCGGGCGTGGAGGTTGGCAGCGCCTTCACGGTCCAGGTGGCGGCGTCGCGCAACCAGCAGGATGCCGAGAAGCTTGTGAAGGAACTGAAAGCGCGCGGCTATGCCGTCTTCGTCGTCACCCCGGAGTTTGCCCATGCCAACGACAACCTCTTTCGCGTCCAGGTGGGCCCTTTCGCCACGCGCGAGGAGGCGGAACAAGTCCGAGCCAAGATTGCCAAGGAGGGATTCAAACCGTTCATCAGACATTGACGATTGATGATTGCTGATTGAAGATTGAAGAACGCGACCGGCAACTGACAACTGGCAACTGGCTACTACTCATCAAGGAGACCCTTCGAGATTAGCTTTCCCAGCAACCTACTCGGAAAACCCACGGCTCGCTTTGCGGCGAGTGCCCTGAGCGGCTTCCTGCTTTTCGCCTGCTTCCCCTTGCTCAGTTGGCATCTTCTGGTTTGGGTGGCCTGCGCGCCGCTCGTGGTCGCGCTGCTCTGCGAGCCGCGCTGGGGGCGTGGTTTCCTGCTGGCGTATGTGACCGGCGCCGTCTTCCTCACAGGAAGCTGCTACTGGTTCGCCCTCGTCATGCAGCGGTACGGAGGAATGGGGCCGGGGCTGGCGTTGGGAGTGCTGGTGCTGTTCGTGGTGGTCTTCTCGGTTTTCTTCGGCGCCTTCGGGCTGGTCCTGTCCTGGGTGGCGCGCAGTTCGCGAGCTGCGGCACTGCTGCTGGTCCCCTTCCTGTGGGTGGCGATGGAGATCGCCCGCACTTACTTGATTACGGGTGTGCCGTGGAATCTGCTGGGCTATGCCGTGCAGGCGGCAGGCTTGCGGCAGTTGGCCTCGTTTACCGCGGTCTATGGCCTCTCCTTCCTGGCGGCAGTGACGAGCGCCCTGCTGGCCTGGGTGTGGCTCGGACCGCGGCAGAAGCCGGCGTGGGTGGTGCTGATAAGCTGGCTCGCGCTGCTCGTCGTCGCGAACTGGGCCATGACTCCGCCGCCTTCGCCACCGGGCGCCAACTCTGTCTATCTGGTTCAGCCGGACATAGCGATGGACGAAGCGAGCGTGGTCAAGTGGGCGCCCTGGCGAGATCCAGCCCCGCTCCAAGGCTTGGTTGCCCGGAGTATCGCAAGCGTTGAGCGGGAAGGGAAGCCCGACGCCACCCCCTTGCTTGTCTGGCCGGAGAATCCCGCGCCGTTCTATTTCGAGCGCGACCCTGTCTTCCGCGGCGCTGTGGAACGGATGGCGCGCCAAGCCCATGCGTATGTCGTCGTCGGCAGCGTGAACTACGCGGATCTGGCGAACACGCAACCTAAGAACAGCGCGGTCGTACTCGATCCCGAGGGGCGCGTGCTGCTCGCGTATGATAAAATCCACTTGGTGCCGTTTGGCGAGTACGTGCCCGCGTGGGCCTTGCCCGGCCTGGTGGGGAAGATCACGCATGAGGCAGGCAACTTCGTCGCGGGAAACAGCTACAGTGTGGCCCGGACGCGGCAGGGGGCCATCGGCGTATTCATCTGCTACGAGGCCATTTTCCCGCAGCTCGTGCGGCGGCTGGCGGCGGACGGTCCCGGCGTGCTGGTGAACATCTCGAACGACGCCTGGTTCGGGGATTCCTCGGCGGCCGCGCAGCACTTGGAGATGGCGCGCCTGCGGGCCATCGAGAATCGGCGCTTTTTGCTGCGGGCAACGAACGACGGCATCACGGCCGTCATTGACCCTTACGGGCGCGTGAGGGCGCGGCTGCCGCGGCACCAGGCGGCGGTGCTCGCCGAGCGTTTCGACTATCTCGCGGCCCGCACGTTCTATACGGCGCACGGCGATGTCTTCGCCTGGCTTTGCATCGCGGCTTCGGCACTGCTCGTCGGTCATCGCGTGCGCGTAGGCAGAAGGCAGAGGGTAAAGACAAATCAAAAGGCAAAAGGTAAGAATCAAAAATCAGGAATAGGGCCAACTGACAACTGACCACTGACGACTGGCCACTGTTCTTAAGGAGCAAGCATGATTGAAGAAGTGGAAAGACAATTCGAGGGGCTAAAGCATCGCGCCTCCGAACTGCGGAGCTTTCTTTGACGCCCCCCAACGACGCCGTGAACTCGAGGCCCTCGAGCAGCAGATAGCCCAGCCTGACTTTTGGCAGAACCAGGAAGCCTCCCAGAAAATCCTCGCCGCGCGCAAGCGCCTGGAAGCGCAGATTGCGACGGATGACCGCCTGGCACGCCAGCTTGCGGACCTGGAAGCCTACCTGGAGCTGGCGCGCGAGGGCGAGAATGTGGCGAGCGAAGTGCGCGTGGAGCTCGACGCACTGCGGGCTGAGATAGAACGCCTGGAGACGGCGACGCTCCTGCCCGGCGAGAACGACCGGCTGAATGCCATTGTCACCATTCACCCGGGCGCCGGCGGTACCGAGTCGCAGGACTGGGCGGAAATGCTGCTGCGCATGTACAAGCGCTGGGCGGAACGCCACGGCTTCAAGTTTCAGGTCATGGAGTTCCAGGCGGGCGAGGAGGCGGGGCTGAAGTCCGCTACTTTCACCGTCACCGGCGAATACGCCTACGGCCTGCTCAGCTCGGAGATCGGTGTGCATCGCTTGGTGCGCATTTCGCCCTTTGACGCGGCCGCGCGCCGGCACACTTCGTTTGCTTCGGTGTTCGTCAGCCCGGAGATCGACGAGACCATCAACATCGAGCTGAAGCCCGATGAGCTGAAGATCGAAACCTATCGCGCCACGGGGGCGGGCGGCCAGCACGTGAACACCACCGATTCCGCAGTCCGCATCACGCACCTCCCCAGCGGCACCGTGGCCCAGTGCCAGAACGAGCGCTCGCAGCACCGCAACAAAGAGATAGCCATGAAGTTTCTCCGCTCCAAGCTCTACGAGTTGGAGCTGCTGAAGCGGCGCGAGGCCTCGCAGAAGCTCGAAGACTCGAAGATGGAAATTGGATTCGGCAGCCAGATCCGTTCCTACGTCCTGCACCCGTACCGGCTGGTGAAAGACCTGCGGACGAAGTTCGAAGTGGGCGACGCCGACCGCGTGCTGGACGGCGACCTCGACCCGTTCATCAAGGCTTATCTGGTTTCCCGTCGGGCGGTGGCCAAGTAAGGGCGGGGGTCAGCAGGTTGGCCGGGGAAGAGGCAGCGTTCGCAACCGGTCCTGAGAATAACCCCTGTGTTTTCAACATGATCCCGGAATCATTCGTCTAAGTGTTTCATTTTCATATAGATTCCGGCTCTGTGGTCCTGCAATCGATTCTGCTGACAGATAGTCTTAGTTCAGCCTGACTCTGGTGTTGCAGGAATTGACCTAAGACATTTGTTATCAAGGACATTCCGGCTTTCCCGCAGATAAATCGTTTCTTTTCAAGAAGATTCCAGCTTCGTTTCTAGCCGAGCCGAACATCGATCCTTTATTTTCAATGACATTCCGGGTTCGTTCGCCCTTTTTTCAAAGAATCATTTTTTTCTGGAGTCAGTTTCGTACCGCACCTCTGCTCGATCTGGGAGGTCCATCATTCTCGGACTCTGTGTCCAGAGGTCTCATGACACGTTCTTGGCTGGCGAGCCTTTTGACTTATGTCAATCGCCGCCCGCTCCAGGTACCTGGAGCGGGGTAACAAAGACCTCTTCTGCATGGCAACACTCTACCCTATAGTGTCACCAATCATTCTGAACGAGAGCAACCAGGCTCGCCGTGCGGCGGCGACTTTGCCGCGCCTTCATCCGGCTCCTCGGCCAGAGGTGCCCGCCGGGCTGATTGCCGCAGAGTTAAAAAACAACTCTGCGCTACCTCCGCGGAGCGCTGTTCGCCTTCTCCCTGTGTCCTTTCGGCTGCCAAGGCGGGCCGTTCGCTGCAACAACCGGCAGTACCGCCCCGAAATCGTTGACAGTTTTTGAGGCCCTGTGTTAGCGTTTCTAGTTTGCGTTACGCGGAAAGCTCTCGACAGAGAACCTTCCGGATCAAGAGACATCCATGCTGAGGGAGGCTCCTCGTGTCCGGGCCAAACCAAAGGTACCTGTTCACCTCCGAGTCGGTAACTGAGGGTCATCCCGACAAAGTCTGCGATCAAATCTCCGACGCCGTTCTGGACGCCGTCCTGGCCGAGGACCCGCGAGGCCGGGTGGCCTGCGAGACCATGGCCAAAGACAAGACGGTTTACGTGGTGGGCGAGATTACGACCACCGCTCGGCCTGACGTCCCCAAGTTGGTCCGCGACACCCTGCGCGAAATCGGCTACACCGACCCGGAGAGTGGCCTGACTCCAGAAGATTGCGAGATAGTCTCCAACCTGACTCCGCAAAGCCCTGACATTGCCCAGGGTGTGGACACCGGTGGGGCGGGTGACCAGGGCTCGATGTTCGGCTTTGCCTGCGACGAAACCCCCGAGCTGATGCCGTTTCCCATCATGATGGCCCACAAGCTCAGCATGCGGCTCGCGGAGGTCCGCCGCAAAAAGATCCTTGATTTCATCCGTCCCGACGGCAAGACCCAAGTGACAGTTGAATACGAAGGTTTCAAACCCCGGCGGGTGGACGCGGTTGTCGTCTCTACCCAGCACGCGCGGGACGTCTCCAACCAGACGATCCACGAGGGCGTGAAGCAGCATGTCATCAAACCAGTAATACCGGCCCACATGCTCGACCAGAACACGAAGTACTTCATCAATCCCACGGGGCGGTTCGAGATTGGTGGACCGAAAGGTGACTCCGGCCTGACAGGACGAAAGATCGTGGTGGACACTTACGGCGGCATGGCCCACCACGGCGGTGGTAGCTTTTCCGGGAAAGACCCGACGAAGGTGGACCGTTCCGCCTCCTATATGGCCCGTTACATTGCCAAGAACGTTGTGGCGGCAGGGCTGGCCGAGCGCGTCGAGGTCCAACTTGCCTATGCCATCGGTGTGGCCGAGCCCGTCTCGGTGATGGTGAATACCTTTGGCACTGGCCGGGTGGACAACGGCCGGCTGGGCGAAATGATCCGGAAGCATTTCCAATTGACCCCCCGCGGCATCATCCAGACCCTGGACTTGCTGCGCCCGATCTATAAGAAGACGGCGGCTTACGGGCATTTCGGCCGACCGGAACCGGAATTCACTTGGGAGCGGACTGATAAGGCCGCCATTCTGCGGCGGGAGGCAGGCCTCTAGATGGCGACGAAAGCGAAGGTAGCGTGCGACGTAAAAGATCTCGGGCTGGCAGCCAAGGGAAAGCTCCGCATCGAGTGGGCCAGCCAGTGGATGCCGGTGCTCAAGCTGATCCGCAAGCGGTTCATCAAGGAGCGGCCGCTGGAGGGCATCCGGATTTCGGCTTGCCTCCACGTCACCACCGAAACGGCCAACCTGGCCATCACGCTGCGGGACGGCGGGGCGAACGTGGTGCTGTGCGCCTCGAATCCCTTGAGCACGCAGGACGATGCCGCCGCCTCGCTGGTGAAGGATTATGGCATCCCCGTCTATGCCATCAAGGGTGAGGACACCAACACTTATTACTCCCACATCGTCTCGGCCCTGGAGCATCATCCCCAGGTGACCATGGATGACGGCGCCGACCTGGTGACCACCGTCCTGACCAAGCGCCAGGAACTGATTCCGGAAATCCTGGGCGGGACCGAGGAGACCACCACGGGCGTCATCCGCCTGCGCAGCATGGCCAGCGACGGCGTGCTGAAGTTTCCCATCGTCGCGGTGAACGACGCCGACACAAAACACCTTTTTGATAACCGCTACGGCACGGGCCAGTCCACCGTGGACGGCATCATGCGCGCTACCAACCTGCTGTTTGCCGGCCTGCACGTGGTGGTGAGCGGTTACGGCTGGTGCGGGCGCGGCGTGGCGATGCGGGCCCGGGGTCTGGGCGCGGACATCATTGTCACGGAGGTGATTCCCACGCGCGCGCTGGAAGCGGTGATGGATGGCTACCGCGTGATGCCCATGGCCGAGGCCGCCAAAGTCGGCGACGTCTTCGTGACGCTCACCGGCAACAAGGCGGTCCTGACGAGCGAGCACTTCAAGGTGATGAAGGAGGGCGCGGTGGTCTGCAACGCCGGCCACTTCAACGTGGAAATCGATATCCCGGCGCTGGAGAAGATGTCGCTCTCCAAGCGGCGGACGCGCGAGTTCGTGGAGGAATATACCCTGCGCGATGGACGCAAGATTTACCTGCTGGGCGAGGGGCGCCTCATCAATCTGGCGGCGGCGGAGGGCCATCCCGCGGTCGTGATGGACATGAGTTTTGCCAACCAGGCGCTCGCGGTCGAGTACATGGTGAAGAATGCGCCGAAGCTCGAGCCCAAGGTCTATCCTGTCCCTGCCGAAATCGACCGCGACGTGGCCCGGCTGAAGCTGGAGTCGATGGGGATTGCCATCGATAAGCTCACGCCCGAGCAGGAGGAATATCTTTCTTCCTGGTCCGAAGGAACCTGATTTCATTGAGTGATTGCCTGATTGAGTGATTGAGCAATTGAGCGATCGTATTCTCCGGTGATTCCGCAAAGGGATGAGTTAATCACCCAATCGCACAATCACACAATCGTTCAATCTTCAATCGACACTCACGATGAAGGATTTTGCCCAGCGGGCGCTCGAGACGGCGCGGGCGCGAGGCGCGAGCTACGCTGATGTCCGCGTCACGGACATCCGGCAGCGCTACCTTTCCACCAAGAACGGCCAGCCTGCCCAGGTCAGAGAATCGGAGTCGTCGGGCCTCGGGGTGCGCGTGGTTGCCGAAGGCGCCTGGGGGTTTGCGGCCACCGACGATTTGAGCCGGGCCAGCGTGGATCGGACCGCCGCGCAGGCCGTCAGTATTGCGCAAGCCAGCGCGCTCTGCCAGAAGCACGCAGTCTCCTTGGCCCCTGAAACGAAAGTGGTGGACCGTTGGCTGGCTCCCTGCCGCCTCGATCCCTTCACCGTTCCGGTTTCAACCTGCCTGGACTTGCTGCTGAAAGTGGACGCGGAACTGCGCCGCGTCGAGGGGGTGACGCTGGCCGAGGCCGTCCTGGACTTCCGGCGCCTCGAACAGTTGTTCGTCTCCAGCCAGGGTTCGGAGATCTACCAGGTGAAGACGCAGACGGGCGCAGGTTTCGTGGCCACTTCCTTTCTGGGTAATGAGATTCAACGGCGCTCCTACCCCAATTCCTTCGGCGGGCAGTACCAGACCAAGGGTTACGAGCTGGTGGAGGAACTGGACCTGGTGGGCCAGGCGCCGCGCATCGCCGAGGAGGCCGTGGCACTGCATCGCGCGGCGCAGTGCCCGTCGGGCGTGAAAGACATCATCTTGGGCAGCGGGCAGCTTGGCTTGCAGATTCACGAATCCATCGGCCACCCCATCGAACTCGACCGCGTTCTGGGCTCGGAAGCGAATTATGCTGGGATGAGCTTCCTGACACTCGAGAAGCTGGGGCAGCTTCAGTACGCCTCCCCCATCGTCAACGTGGTGGCCGATGCCACGCCCGCGCACGGGCCGGGCCTCGGCACGTTTGCTTACGACGATGAGGGCGTCCCCGCGCAGTGCACGCCCATCATCAAGGATGGCCTTTTTGTGGGCTACCTGACCTCGCGGGAGACCGCGGCCGCCATCGGCCAGCCGCGCTCCAGCGGCGCCATGCGCGCCGAGGCCTGGAACCGCATTCCCCTGATTCGTATGACGAACGTCAGTCTGCTGCCCGGGCAGGGAACCCTCGAGGAGCTTATCGCTTCGACCGACGACGGGATCCACATGGAAACCAACCGGAGCTGGTCCATTGACGACCGGCGCTACAACTTCCAGTTCGGCACGGAAATCGGCTGGGAAATCAAGAACGGAAAAGTCACGCGTATGCTGAAAAATCCCACTTACGCCGGCATCACGACCGAATTCTGGAACGCCTGTGACGCGATCTGCGGTCCCGAAGCGTGGACGCTGTGGGGAACGCCTAACTGCGGCAAGGGTCAGCCCCCGCAGACCATGGGCACCGGGCATGGGGCTTCACCCGCGCGCTTTCGGAAAGTGCAAGTGGGAGTGGCGTACAAGGATTGAGCCATTTGTCCATTGACTCATTGTTTGATTGAGGCCGCTCGGGGCTTCGTGCTCTTAGCCGGTTCAATGATTCAATGAGTCAATGGATCAATCATCCAATGACCTCGTCTCGCCAACACGCGGAAGAGATCTTCGCCAAGGTCCTGAAGTATTCCACGGCCGATGAGACGGAAGCCATCATCAGCTCCACGGCCTATGCGCTGACGCGCTTCGCCAACAACACCATCCATCAGAACGTGGCCGAGGAAGGCGGCTCACTCTCTGTGCGCGTCGTGCTGGATCGGCGCATGGCGCGGGCCAGCACCAACAAGTTCGACGAGGCTTGCATCCGCCAAACCTGCGAGGCGGCCCTGGTGCTGGCGCGGCTCCGGCCTCCCGACCCGGAACTTCTGCCCATGCCGGGCCCGCAGACCTTCCGCGCGGTCCACCGCTTCCACGAGGAGACCGCGCAATTGACACCGCAAGCGCGAGCCGAAACCGTGCGGCAGGTCATCGCGCGCGCGGAGAAAGATGGCCTGACCGCTGCCGGGATCTTCTCCAGTGGGTGCTTTGCTATGGGGCTGTTCAATTCCCGCGGCCTCAGCGCCTTTCACGAGGAGACCGTTTCGGAGTTCTCCGTCACCATGCTGGGTGAATCGAGCTCCGGCTGGGCGAAGAAGACCTCGCCTGACTGTCGCGAACTCCAGCCGGAAGCGCTGGCCGAGCGTGCCGCGCGCAAAGCCCTGGAAAGCCGGGAACCACGGGAGATTGAACCGGGAAAATACACCGTTATCCTGGAGCCCGCGGCGGTCCTGGACTTGCTGGGATATCTCTTTTCTGATTTCGCTGGATTGGCGGTCCACGAAAAACGTAGTTGCCTCACCGGGCGCGTCGGGCAGCAGGTTTTCGGCGCGAACATCAACGTCCGAGACGATATCTATCACCCGCGGCAAAGCGGCGCGCCATTTGATGGCGAGGGAGTGCCGCGCCAGCGCGTGACCTTGATCGAGCAGGGCGTGGCCAAGGGTGTGGTGTACGCTCGACAGACCGCGCACAAGACGGGCGCGGAACCCACCGGGCACGGATTGCCTCTCCCCAACGAGATCGGCGAGGCTCCGGTGAACATCGTCATGGAGGGAGGAAAGGCCAGCGTCGAGGAGATGGTGCGCTCGACCGAGCGGGGTCTATTGGTGACTCGCCTGTGGTACATCCGCGAAGTCGATCCCTACCAGAAAATCCTGACCGGCATGACGCGCGACGGAACGTTCTGGATCGAGGACGGCAAGGTGCAGTACGGCCTGAGGAACTTGCGCTTCAACCAGAGCATGATCGAGATGCTCGGGCAAGTGGAAATGATGAGCCCGCCGGAACGCGCGGCAGGCGAGGAGACCTTCGACATGGTGGTGCCGGCCATGAAGGTCCGCGAGTTCAGCTTCTCGTCACTCACCAAGTTTTAGCTCGCGGCGCGCACGCTGTCAGCGCGAATTGGAACGATTGCCAACCGACTTCTGACTCCTGACTTCCGACTCCTGACTTCTGCCTCCTGCTTTTCCCCGCCTTGACAATTTCTGGCGGCGGATGCTAGAAAGGTTAAAAGAGCCCGAGGGCGCTATCGTCTAGGGGTTAGGACGTGAGATTCTCAATCTCAAAACCCGGGTTCGATTCCCGGTAGCGCTACCAAATCAAAGAGACAGCGATTTTGGCCACTATTTTCGCGGTCCTTCTGCACTTCTGGGGCTTTCCCATTCGGTCTCACCTTTCCTCTTCAGTCTCCCTCGTGCCTTGCGGGAATGGACAGTAAGGATGCCCCCTTTTTCGGGTGCTCTCTCCGCACATGCTGGTCGGGGAAGGGGGGCGAGGTCTTGATTCACTCAATCGCGCATCGGGTGTTTCAAAGCCTGTGGTTGGGAACGGTCGGCGTTGACTTACCTTGGAGACCAGCATAGGATTCCCGGCCAGCGGGTGGGTTGCCATGTTGGGCCAACAGCTCGGCCACTATCGCATCCTTGAGAAAATTGGTGCCGGCGGAATGGGTGAAGTCTATCGCGCCCACGACGAGCAGCTCGACCGCGACGTGGCCCTTAAAGTCCTGCCCGCTCATACTTTGACCGACGAGATCGCCCGGGCGCGGCTGCTGCGGGAGGCCCGCGCGGCGGCGGCCCTGAACCACCCACACATTTGCACCATCCACGAAGTAGGCGAGGCGGGCGGCCAGGCCTACATTGCCATGGAGTTGGTGGAAGGCAAGCCGCTGAGCGCGCTTGTGCCAGGGCAGGCGCTGCCGGTGGAGACGGTGCTGCGCTTCGGCAGTCAGATTGCCGATGCTCTGGCCCACGCGCACGAGCGCCGCATCGTGCACCGCGACTTGAAGAGCGCCAACGTGGTGATTACCCCCGAGGGCCGCGCCAAGGTGCTGGACTTCGGTTTGGCCAAACGGATCAGCGGGGAAGAACTGGCAGAAGTGACGACACGGTCCCAGGCCTCGCTGACGCAAGCCGGGGCGCTAATTGGCACCGTGCCCTACATGGCGCCCGAGCAGTTACGCGGCCAGCCGGCCGACGCGCGCAGCGACGTGTGGGCGCTGGGTGTGGTGCTCTATGAGATGGTGGCGGGCGCGCGGCCGTTCCAGGGCCAGACGAGCTTCGAGCTGAGCTCGGCGATTCTCAACCAGGTGCCGCCGCCGCTGTCGCCGGCAGTGCCCACTCAGTTGGGGGCAGTGATCGAGCGTTGCTTGGCAAAGGAGCCCGGGCAGCGCTACCAACAGGGCAGCGAAGTGCGGGCAGCGCTGGAAGCCGTTCAGTCAGGTGCTGCCATTCCGGCGTGGCCCACTTGGAAGTATGCGTTGTCGCGTCGGCGCTGGCTGGCGCTGGCAGCGGCGCTGGCGGCAGTCTTCACTGTTGTGGCGGCGCTGAATTTCGAGACGCTTCGAACGCGGCTCACGGGCGGGGCGCCGCGAATTCGGTCGCTGGCCGTGCTCCCGCTGGCGAATCTTTCCGGTGATCCCGAACAGGATTATTTCGCCGACGGCATGACCGAGGAGCTGATTACGAACCTGGCGAAGATCAGCGCCCTGAAAGTCATTTCGCGGACCTCGATGATGCAGTACAAAGGCACCAAGAAGCCTTTGCCGCAGATCGCCAAGGAGCTGAACGTGGACGCGATCATCGAAGGTTCGGTGTTGCGCGAGGGCGGGCAGGTGCGCATCACCGCGCAGCTCATTCAAGCCTCGACCGACCAGCACCTCTGGGCGGAGAGCTACCAACGCGACCTGCGCGGTGTGCTGGCCTTGCAGGGCGAAATCGCCAGCGTAATTGCTGACAAAGTCCGAGCCGCCGTCACGCCCACCGAGCGCACCCGGCTGACGAGCGCCCGCCCGGTCAACCCCGAGGCTTACGATGCTTATCTCAAGGGCATGCAGCACTGGTACAAGCTCACTCCACAGGATATCGACACTGCGCTTGAATACTTCAAGCTGGCGCTGAAGAAAGACCCGAATTACGCACCGGCCCATTCGGGTGTGGCCCTGGTTTGGATTGGACGCCAGCAGATGGGGTACACGCCACCGCGTGAGGCGGGTCCGAAGGCGAAGGCAGCCGCTCTGAAGGCCGTAGAGTTGGATAACACACTCGCCGAAGCTCATTTCTCGTTGGCTAACGTTAACCTCTTTTACGAATGGGACTGGGCTGGCGCTGAAGTGGAGTTCAAGAGGGCCATCGAACTGAATCCCAACTATCCGGATGCCTGGGCACTTTACCCGCATTACCTGATGATCATGAAACGCCCGGAGGAAGCGATGGCGCAGAGTCAGCGAGCCCTGGAGTTGGACCCGTTCAACGCCCACTTCCAGGCCTTACATGCTGCGCGCTTGGAGTGGGCAGGCCGGTATGACGAGGCCATTGTACAGTTCCGCAAGGCGCTCAGAATGTCTCCAGGGCTTGCGTGGGCGCACTGGATGCTCTCAGTTATCTTCCTCCGTAAGGCCATGTATGAAGAGTCTCTGGCAGAAACCAAAGCGTCCTACTACTACGTGGGGGACCGTGAGGTCGAAGAAGCCTTGACGCAGGGGTACGCGCAATCGGGCTACCGGGGCGCGATGAGGCGCGCGGCGGACATACTGGCAGCACGCTCTCGCAAGACCTATGTGATCCCTTCTGACGTTGCGACGCTGTATGTGGGGGCCGGGGAAAAAGCCCAAGCCCTCGAATGGCTGGAGAAAGGTGTCGAGGTGCGCGATGGCAACATGTCCTGTGTCAATGTAGACCCGACTTACGACACCCTGCGCAACACCCCGCGCTTTCAGGACCTCCTGCGCCGCATGAATTTCCCTCAGTAGGGGGCTGTGTCGAAGCTGGTCCTTTCATACTGGCCTAGGATGGAGCGGAACCGCCCAGTCTAATCACTCCATTTAGTCTATACAGGACGGCAGATTCCCAATCTGAAAACCCGGGTTCGATTCCCGGTAGTGCTACCAAGCCTGTTCTTCCCAACCGAATCTAGCAGGCGCTGACCGCGGGATGGCCTGGGGGCCGGCAAGCAAATACGGGTCAGCCTTTCTTCGGGCGATAGAGATGGGTGCTCTGGCCGAAGAAGAC
>Ga0315296_10002020_pt1 | contig 17468 bp, 4 predicted proteins | sample YL17G14_18_MG_FD_203921 | JGI IMG/M metagenome (GOLD analysis project Ga0315296, IMG submission 203921) | Sediment microbial communities from Yellowstone Lake, YNP, Wyoming, USA - YL17G14_18 | ecosystem: Environmental > Aquatic > Freshwater > Lake > Sediment | place: USA: Wyoming | collected... | reverse complement strand
CGGGCTGACAGCGAACGACACCTGCCACTGCACAATGTATGTCCCTGTGACCGTGACCGCCCCGTTCGTAGTGCCATCCACAATGTAGGGAGACGCGGGCGACGGCGCCGGAGTGCCAAGCCTGTACTGTTTGCCGGTCACAGTGCTGGAGACAGGAGTTGAATAGGAGTACGTGACCGTCGAACCCTGATCCACATACACCCGATATGGTAGACTACCCGCAGACACTGGGATGTCATTAACCGTGACCACCGTGCCAGTGGCATCCGCGCCAAGTCCAGAAGACTGGAAAGTCTGTTGGTATTGAGCTATCCAATTCCAAGTGATGGTTGAAGCGGCGTTGATTGTGAAGGTTGCAGACGTGCCTGCGCCAGATGGAGGAACGCTGCCAGTCCCGGTCCACCCGGTGGAACGGTACTGCATGCCACCAGACTGATCTGCTGGACTGGTCACCGATTCGGTGACAGAAGTGCCAGCATCAATCCAGCTATCACCAACAAGATAAGGACTAGGCGAATCGCGAGCCGAGGTCACAGTCAACTTGTACTGGTGATGGTACGTTGGAGCAATGGTTATCGGCGGACTCCCAACTACGTTTCCAGACGCGCCTGAAGCAGCGTCCCATTTTTCACCCACAGGTGAGGCGGGAATCGGGTTATCCACAGACCAACCTGTGTTATGGTCCAACCAGACCGTCTGGTCTAAAGTCGTTAGAGTAGTCGCAGAAGCGGAACCAAGCGCCGTTCCATGCAGTACGGGGGCTGAGGAAGGCGTTGAACTATCCGTGGTAGAATACTTTGCAGTAACCTGGAACTGGTAATAGTAAGTGTTCGTTTGTGCGCCACAAGGACCTGACGCGCATGTATCGAAACTCCATGTTGTCGCCGCGCCTGAGAAGACATACCTTGAGGTGCCAGCTGCAGGCGCAGTTATGGTCAAGGAACAGCTTGGATCGGCTGTGATAGTGTGTGAACTCCCATCCCCAGCTATTGTGGTTGGAGAGGCATGGCAGCCGCTTACTGAGAAAGTGGGCGGTGATGACGGTGACCCCGGCGGACTCACCGTCAACGTAACTGGTTGAGATACGGGTAACGTGTATGAGGCGTAGACGCTCCACTTCTCGCTTGTGATGGCGCCGCCTGACCATGGTGCGGGAAATGAACCGTAGGCTAGCACGATGTAGTTGCCGTCACCACCGGTTCCAGCCGTGTAGGACGGCCCAGAATTGGCGCTATTCCATTGCCAAACGAACCAGTAGGTTCCACTATTCAACGTTAAGGTGCTAGGAGTTCCCGCGCTAATGTCTATGGTCTTCCAACCCGCTGCGGTCACGACGGTATCAGCACTCTCCCACAGCTTTGAATTCGGAACTGCCGGATTCGGAACAATCGCTGTGCCTATGGTAGCCCATGAAAGAGTACCCGACTGTGTACAAGTTGCGGACATAGTAGTCTGATTTGCCGAATTCAGATAGTTAGATTCGGAGCTTACTGAACGACTCATGAAACTCCCTGCTAGGTTCGCTTGTTCAATTTCTGTTTGCCCTCCGGCTGGAGCTATTGCTGCGGTACCGTCAGACGAACTTGTGCGCGAACATGCTACCGCTTGGAAAATCCTTCTTCCTGTAGTGCCTGCATTCACTATGACGCTTGCCGTTTGCGGACTTGAACCTGAATTATTGGCTGTTGCAGTATTCTCAAAAGAGTTGGAAGGCGCAGCGCCAGTAAACGACTGTGCTGTAATTGCACCTCGTACGCTTGAACCCCACGATACTGTAACAGTAGGCGATCCACCAGTAGAAACAAAAACATACCAGACTTCTGCTCGTGAGTTAGTACCCTGATTTACAAATTGCAGAATAGCCGCTGACGCCGCACCGACAGTAATTCCTGAAACTGCGGTATTGCCAGTCACGGCTGTGGTTATGACAACAAGAGAGCCCGCAGGATTGTTAGTGAGTGTACACGATGCAGAGGAACCTGTGGTTGTATCAGTACAAGAGACTCCGAGTGCTATCGTGTCTGTCTTACTAGAGAAAATACCTAAACGAACGTTACCGGCAGCATGAGAATAGAAACTCATACTCGAAATACTAGCGTTGTCGTCAGGCAATGTGGCTTTGGTGGCTTTCGCATAGCCTTGAATCTGTACTCCTATGGCCTTGAAGTATAAGCTAGTGGAATTGTCAGAAGTCCAACTTGAACCTGAGTTGGAGCTTTCCGCACGATTCCCCGTCAGGGGGCTCGTACTGCCATAGTATGCTCTGAGATTGTTAGAGTAGCTCCCGCCCGTGTTGTACCGAAAACCAATGCAGTAGTTCGTGCCAGCAGCCACTTGATACATGGTAGAGAATGTGAAGGTATAGTCGGTCTGCGATGTGCTGATGGTACTAGCATCTATGCCATTACTTGTTGCAAGTATACTGCTGGGTTTGGCACCGCTGCCCGGAGTTCCAGTAGCGGAGTACAACTCTGCGTAGGTTAGTCCGGTGGGAGTTCCCACCCTTACTAAACTAAACGTAACTTGGTATAGCCAGAATGGCAATGCGCCATTGGCAAAGCAATCTGCTTCATCGGTTACGCCACCGTTGTACATCCTAGAACTCTGGGTCGTCTTGACGCCATAGCTATCCAGAGTCGCAGATGGGTAGGTCGTTGTTCCCATACTTTGGAGGCCGAATTGGGGATCGTTGAGGAGCGGAGTTGTCCCGCCGTTGCGAAGTGCCAACACGTCCGCTGAGGGAGGATGAAACAGAACGTTCCGTGCAATAGCAAGCAGTTGCTTTAGTGAGAACGGTTCATTCTGCGTTTGCATCCAATTCCAGTTCTGTGAGTAGAGCCGCTGGAACGAGTCCGTCAATGCATTAGATTGCTTCGTGGTTGCCTGAAGACCGTCCGCCCCTCCAACAAAGCCATTTGAGTTGTTTGCATGAACAACGCCAGCGTAAGGCTGGAAAGCCAAGACGATCGTACATAACAGTAACAGCATCGCCACAATTCGAACCTGTCTCAAGAAAATCCTCCTCCGAGAAGTATGCAATCAACTGAGTAAGTTGAGACTGTTCTGCGTTCAGTGCAGGCGGACGTGAACAGCACGGCAGACGTTACCGTTGTAGGGACCGTCTTCTCCTTCAAACTACTCTATCCTTCCGGACTTGATCGTGGAACCGTAGTAGGTCGTTTAGCGGCCTCGTGCGCCTAAATAGTCGTGTGAAGAAGCGGCCTGAATCAAACGTCCGATCTCATATAGAGAACCAGCCGGTGATCTTCTGTACTTTCGTCTCCTACCCGCGTTCCTCAACCATTATAACGAATCCGGGCTCCGATCGTGTTTCCGGACACGACCGGCAAAGAAGTGGCGCGTCTTGCGAATAGTTCAGGTAACACACACTTTTCTTCCGCGCCACATCGGCGGCCGCGAGACACATGTCTACAACCTCTCCAAGTCCCTCCAGCGTCGAGGGCATGAAGTGACAGTCCTCACAGGCGGGAGCACACGACAAGTTGAGGACTACAAAGGTATCCGTGTTATCCGGTGTCCGACGCTTCCGATCCTCCTCTGCAATTATCCAACTAGGCTCGTTTACCGTCTGGTGCCGGGCATCTTCTTTCGTCTAGTTAAGGAAAAGGCGGATGTTGTTCACGCTCACGATTATGCCCACTTCACCACGGACGCGGCTGCGCTCGCTTGCAGGATTGCGAAGAAGCCTCTCGTGGTGACTGTGCATGGCTTCCTCCCGGTGACAAGACCCACCAGAGCATTGATGGGGATATACGACAGGTTGGTCGGAGGATTCTCGTTAAGGACGGCCGAGACGATCATCGCCGTCTCGAAGATGCAAGCTTCTGGCCTTCTTAAGAGAGGCGTGATACCTCGCTCCGACGAGGACAAGATCAAGATCATTCCGAACGGGATCGAGTTCAATGACATCACCCCAGCCCCCAGTAGATGCCTATTTCGGCAGCGTTACTCGATAGGTGAGAATGACAAGCTCGTCCTCGCAGTCGGCCGACTCATCAAACGAAAAGGATTCTCAAGACTGATCGAGATCGCCGACTCACTGCTCCAGAAAGAGGGGAGCCTGAAGATTGCTATAGTCGGTCCGGATGGTGGATATCAGGATAAACTCCGGAAGATGACGAGCTCTTTAGGCTTAGACGACAGTATTCTCTTCACTGGCGCCGTACCGGAGACCACTCTGATGCATGCCTACATGGACGCGGATCTCGTAGTCGTGCCCTCGGAGTATGAAGGACTACCAACAACGCTTCTCGAGGCACTGGCCTACGGGAAACCGGTCGTGGCAACGAACGTTGGCGGCAATGGCGAAGTTATAGAGAATTACAGAGACGGTATACTCGTGAATCCGAACAACGAGGAACTCTCAAACGGCATCCTCACCGTGCTGGCTGATCGGACGCTCAGCCAAGAGATGGGCCGCAATGGGAGGACGAAAGCGCAGTTGTATGATTGGGACAAAATAACCGACAGAGTCTTAACGGCATACGAGAATTCCATTGAATCGCATCAGCTGAAGTTCACGGCGAGTGCAATGGCGTGAAGATCCACTTCATCGTTCCCAAGTCGAGGCCGCTTGACAGGCTGTATGGTTGCATCTATGCCTTCTTTGTCCAGCACAACATATTCCTGCTCTCCGCCGCGACGATACTGAAGAAACAGGGTCACGAGGTTGAGGTGACAGACCTCAATGTTGATGGAAATCAAAGTCTCCAGCAACTCGTAGAGCGCGATGATGCAGACGCCTACGCCTTTTACAGCATCTTTCTCAGCCGTGACGTGGATTTGGAGGCGGCTGACAAGATAACCGAAATCAAAGGCCACGTTCCAATCGTCTTCATAGGTTCAGACCCCTCTTACAGACCGGGAACGTATCTTCAGAGGAAGAACCATTTCGTCGTGAGAGGCGAGCCTGAGCACACGATAGCCGACCTATTTCAGAACCTATACTCCCCCGGTGAAGTTGAGGGGTTGAGCTATGTCAGGAACGGAGGCCCTGTCGACAACCCGATGCGATCCCACATTCAGAACCTTGACGCGTTACCCTTCCCCGACAGAGGGCTGCTAAAGAACCCCGGCAAATACTCGAATCCAAGGTTCAAGAGATACCCCTCCACAACGGCGCTTACGTCACGAGGGTGTGCCTATAGATGCCGCTTCTGCGTCCCGAACTCGTTGAGCTTCGCTCGCGAGTTAGAGTGGAAGAGGTTTCATCCTGGGAAACCTCCAGTAACGCAGCGGAGCCCACAGAACGTGGTGGCCGAGCTGGAGTCACTAGCTGAGCAGGGGTACAGGTCCGTCCAGATTGTGGATGACATGTTCCCTTGGGGAGCAAGAAGAACAATCGAGATCTGCAAGAGGATCAAGCATCTGAACCTGGAACTCTCATGCTTGGCAAGAGCCGACGCCCTTCTCGATGAGGATGTCGTAAAAGGGATGGCCGAGGCAGGATTCCACCACGTCGACATGGGTCTGGAGAGCTTCAATCAGGCGATCTTGGATGACATACACAAGAACCTCAAAGTCCAAGATTTCTTCAAGGCGTACAGTCTTCTCAGAAGATACGATATCGAGCCCGAAGTGAACATACTCATAGGATCCTCGCCGCTCGAGACCAGGGACACTCTGAGGACAACCGAGAAGACCCTGCAGCAGGTCAACCCAGAGATTCTCCACTGCCAAATCTGCGCGCCATTTCCAGGCACAGAGTTCTACCAGATTGCAAAGGCGAACGGCTGGATGATAACGGATGACTATGTTCCGATAGACCCGACTACGAACGCGCTCATCTCCTACCCTCACCTAACGAGTGCAGACATGGAAGAAGCTGTGCGGAGAATGAACAGGAACCACTACCTGCGACCGTCATATCTGTTGAAGCAGCTCACACAGGTGAGATCAATGACTGAACTCTCCTGCAAAGTCACAACGGCGCTCCAAATGGTAAGAAAGTGGGGCGGGTAGTCGAAGTCCAGCATCTACGCATGCTGCCTCAAACAATCCTCAATTGATCCCAGACCATACAAGTCAAATAGAGACCCCGTTGATTCTCCCTTCGGGAATTCAGGCGTCGGTCCGGAATGCTTCATGTTTGGACAAGAAGGCTTCAATCGTCTTTCGGATTGGAGTCGACTTCATGTTTCTCAGTACCGTTTTGATGTTGTTCTTGTCTCCGTGATCGCCCTCTCAGTTCGGCTGGTCAACCTCGCAGACTATCCGAGATGGTTTGTCGATGAGGGATCGTACGCTCAACTGGCTCTGAATATGCTTGCGTTGCATTGGGGCTATCTGACTCGTGTCAACTTCTTTCCGCCGCTGTTCGTAGTGATCGAAGCCGTCTCGTTGCGGCTACTGCAAGCGGACTATTTCGCGGTCAGACTTCCGGGGGCCCTGATGGGCGCATTCTCGTGCGTTCTGCTTTACGTCATAGCGCGAAAGATGACTGGGCGGCTCCCAGCGCTCTCCTCGGCGATAATCCTGGTGTTCTGCTCAGCCTACGTGAACAGAGTCGCGCTTCAGGACAATGCTTTGGAGTTGTTCTTTCTGCTGACGGTGTTCTGCTTCATGAAAGCGCAGGATCAGAATTCCAAGCGCTGGTTGATGTTGTCCGGTTTGATGGCCGGCTTTGCTCTCCTCTCGAAATTCACTGGAGTTTGTGCGATACTATTCCTCGTCCTCCAGGCTACTCTTGAGAGGAGAGTCAGGAGAATGGGGCCTGTGTTCTTGTTCTTCTTCATCTCAATCTCGGCGTATCCAATCATAGGCGCGTTCATTGATTGGAGGACCTTTCTGCTTGAGACATTTGTGCTCCAGGGCACTCGCGTTGCGTTGAATCCGTATGATCTGCTCTTCACCCTGTCCGTGGGGGCTCCTGCAAGTCAGCTGGAGGTCTACGGAGGGCTGTTCAGAACCCCCTTGCAGATCTTCACCTTCTTGGGCCTTGCCTCGACCGCTGTTATTGTGGCCACGGGGAAGACTTCGGTTGACAGACTTGTTTCAACTTCAGTAGCATCAATTGTCATAGCTTTTGCCGCGTCGCAGTATGTTTGGTGGGGATTTCTCGCGGTGCTCTATCCATTCTACGCGCTCTCCACTTCAATACTGGTGTTCAGGCTTCTCGCCCTGAGAAGTGCGAGGCTCCCTGACAAGAACGTGATTGTCGGCTTTGCGGCGCTGGCCGCCGTTATACTGGCAACGATGCTTGTGACACTTTTGGGCGTGCACTTCGAGTCCGTCGAGATGGCTTTCTTCATCGCGTTTGCGCTTCTGCTTGCGGGCTTCGCGTTCGCCAGAACACGCACATTCCCTCAGCTCAAGCTGATCTTACCTGCACTGATGATACTCGCGCTTCTCTTTGCAAGCACGTCGCAGGTTCAGCAAACAAACACGAATCAAATCACGGACCAGGCCCAGTTGATCGATTTCATGAACTCTCACACAAGGACTACCGACTTGGTCGCAGCCAACCCCGCCGTTACCTGGCTCTTACATTCTAGGGCGGTCAACTACGCGGAGGTTGCCCTCTATACCACACGCGAGGAGACATTCTCATACGTTCCAGCTCAAGCGGAACATTTCGTCATGAACGTGAGTCTCTGGAACTGTGAATACATCGTCCTCGACACGCCCTGGCTTAGAGACGAACTTGGTCAAAGCAAATCCGTGGAGATGCTCACCCCAATAATCCTGACCGAGTGGAAGGAAGTCTACTCAGCGGGTGACTATCATGTGTACCAGAACCCACGTACGATGGTCTACAGGATCGAGGGCACGGTCAACGATGGAAACGGGAACGCTGTGCTTGAGGCGTGGGTGACCTGCTTCAGCCCGATTACAAGGGCTGAGTACGGCAGCCATACAGATTCGGAAGGCCGATTCGTCTTCCTCGCCCCGTCGGGAACCTACGTATTTGATGTCTGGTCGCCAAGCGGCACAAGACTCATCCACTACAGAGATCCTCACTTTCAGATCTCGTCCGATTTGCGCACGGACATACTTCTGGAATCAGGCATGCTGGTAATGGGCACTGTCCATGCGTCCGATGGTTTCACGCCTGTGGTTAATGCGTGGGTCAGCCTGCACGACGATGTGAACAAGATAGACTACGGTCAGTACACAGAGACCCATGGCGCCTACACCATATTGGCTCCTGCGGGAACATACGTCTTCGACGTTTGGGCCCCGCAGGGAAGTCACTTCCTACATTATCAGGAGAGAAACTTCACCCTCGCGGAAGATGTGACTCGAACGGTGCTTCTCAGGACGGCATTCACAATCAGCGGCTACGTACTCGCTTCTGACAATTCCACGCCGGTCCCGGGATCGTGGGTCAGCTTGTACGATCTAACCACGAAAGAGGTTTTCGGTGCTTATGCGGATCCCAACGGGTACTACGCTTTCCAAGCCCCTCCGGGAACGTACATCCTCGATGTCTGGCCTCCCGTAGACTCACACTATCAGCACGTCAGGATCTCAGCTGTGACGATCCAGTCAGACACGACAATGAATCTGAACCTAGGCCCGTCATAGCCTCCAGCTTAATCGTTCGCGCATCTTACTACGCTTGGCCTAGAATGACGCAACATCCAGACTCTGATTCTCGTCCGTGTTACGGTGGCATGTCAGCTGGGCTCGGCCGTTTCCTCGAGAATACGGGAACTCCACATATCCCGACCAGCAGCATAAGGCTTTGACTCGCGGCAGCGTATTCTGGCGCTGGAACAGTATTTGACCGGTCGGCAAAAACGTCAAGATAAGCGAAGCCGAATTGCTTCGTCGGTTCGACCACAGAGCCCTCGTGATACTCGTTCCAAGCCTCAACGATCATCATCTCTAGATGGGTGTCCACGTAGCTTGCTACGCCGTCTACCATCTGGGCGAACTTCTCCGGAGAGGAGCCGGATCTGACGACTAGGTAGTTGTCGATTCCCAGATCGTATGTGTCGGTATTGTTGAAACCGGGCGTCACAGGTGGAATGAATCCGATTCCGAGCCTGCTGGCCAATTCCGACCAGTGCCTGGTCATCTCAACGTAGGATTGGACCATCACGTCGTAGGGGCCTACAGACACCAATCGTCCATTTTCTGTGCTCCAGCCGACACCAGCGTCTGGCAATGTGTAAGCCGACACCGCATCGAAAAGCTTCGCGTATGATTCGTCAGTCTCTAGCGGCAACCAGTACATGACATCGCCGATGAGGTAGAAGTCAACCCCTCGTTCCCTTCCTTTCTCTCGGACCGATTCGATGAACTGAGAGAGTTTCTCTACTCCGCCAAGTGACTGTGAGAGCGATGTGCTCGCGTGATATACGAAGAGCACTGGTCTGTCTCCAACTCGCATATACGACGGGTGCGTTGCGTAGTGATCGGCTATGTAGGAAATATCGCTCAGCATCCAACTCATGCGCTCGTCGTTACTTTGCGGAAAGCCGGTCGGGCTGGACCAATATGGTTCGTAATTTGTCATGATTGCGAATTTTATCTTGCTGATGCTCTCGGATCGCAGAAAGCCGTCTTCGAGAGCTGTCTCCCACCCGTATCCTGCGTGGGTGAATGGAATTACGAAGAAACTGATGCCATGGTTCAAGGCCCATTCTATATGCTTGTTCGTCGTTGCCGGATCGGCTGAATTGTAACTTCCCAGTTCCGGCAAATACGGCGACGTGATGTTCCAGTCCGAAGATTTCTGACCGCTGTAGAGACCCCAGCCCGTTAGGTAGTATGCGCCGACCGCCATTGTGCTAGGATTCTCTGAGGCGGCTGCTAAGCCTGCGGAACTTCCAACGACCAAGAAAACAAGACCAGTTATGAGCAATGCAGTCCTAGCTTGGACCAGCAGTTTCGCTGATCGACTCATTCATGGTCCCGAGGTCAGTCGGGATGTTCGGGGCGCGTAAGTGAACCGTCACCGTGAGACTCAAACCTCAGCTACAATTCACTAATGACTCTCGCTCGACTACTGCGTGGACAGAATCGCGATAACAAACGATTGCCACACGTACGGTTTGCCGCCAAGCTGTCTTTCGCGGCGTGTTTCTTAGGTTTGACCGCGTCCCTGTCTTGTTCTGCAGGAATCCCGGAAGTATCGTTACCCTTGGTTGCAAGCAAATCTCCTTCTTAGAGCGGGTCCGACGCTGGCTAGGCCGAATTCTACGAGGCCCACATGCTCCCGAAAAACGCCAAAGCTGAGATCCGAGTGCACAACACGCGTCCCGCGACCGCTGTTCTCACCAGTCTCGCAGGGAAGATGAGACGAACGCGATCCACATTGCGAAGCCGGAAAGAATCTGTCTTACCTGATGAAATTCTGCAGATAGTACAGGACTCCTGAAAGTAGCAGGAGGAGAATCAATGCCGTGACAGCTCGCTTTACGGATGTTTTCAATTCCGAAGCATTCCCCCTCACCATTCGCTTATGATGTGGTGGTGAACCCCTGAGTCGTGTGCGCGATTTTCAATTGTGAAAGAAGAAAGAAAAGAGGGGGAGGGTTTGTGTGTCGCTTGTTAGGCTGGTAGGGTTATGTTCTTGGTCGTGTCAGCCGTCAAAGCATACCCTGACTGATGGTACGCTTTGAAAGGCGACGGCGGCAACACATCGAGAGAATAGTTACCGTAGCTCGGAGCCACAATCGAATAGTGCCCATTCGAGTCGGTGGTCGCACCGTAACTCTTGCCAGTCGCAGGGTTATAGAGGCTCACCCACGCGCCAGCCACAGGCGTAACCCCATCCGAAGCATACACAGTCCCGCTCAAGATGTAACCCGCAACCAGGACGACATTCTTCACCGTGTCACCAGACACCGCAAACCCAGTCTCATGGTCAGGAATCATGTGCGGATCCACAGGCCGCACGTCAAAGACATAGTTGGTCTTTACCTGCTTCGGAACCCCAAACCCATACGCGCCATCCGCAGTCGACAACGTACCATACGTGACGCCCAGGTCAGGATCCCAAACACTCACCCACGCACCCACAACCGGCGCACCATTCGAAGTCACCGTACCACTGATCAACCAGCCAGCCGTTAAGGCGACATCCTTCTGAAGATCCCCAGCGAGAACGATCGGACTCTCCTTGTAATGCAGATACGGCGTACCCGAAGGTGCCCAAACATCCAAGACGTAGTTCGTGTCAGACGGCACAGTGAACTGGTAATGCCCATTCGCGTCAGTTACCCAACCCCAGCTATTACCCGTGTCAGGATCGTAGAGGCTCACCCACGCACCCTGAACCACCGCCGAGCTTCCAGCCACAGTGACCGAACCGTGAATGTAGAAGCCATGATCCAGCGACCGCGAGATCTCCGTGTCCGCGTGAACCGCCACACCACGCTGCTGATAATGCATCACACCCGAACCTGGAGTAGGCCAAATGTCGAAGATGTAGTCGTCACCCTCAAGCGCAGTGAAAGCATAATGACCCGACGGATCCGTGTTAGATCCGTAGCCCAGACCAGTCGACGGACTCCAAACACTCACCCAAGCACCCTGAACTGGGCCACTACCGGTGACGTTACCGTACACGTAGAAGCCATGCTCCAAGCTGACATCGTGACCAGTCACAGCCCCGCCTGAGATGTCCAACGACCGCTCCTGATAATGCGTCAACCCCGAAACCTTCGGAGGCCACACATCAAAGATGTAATTATTGTCGCCAGGCGCCACAACCGCATAATGCCCAGACGCATCCGTGGCAGCACCGTAATCCTTCGCAGTGTCAAGGTCATAGACGCTCACCCAAGCACCAGCTACTGGACCGCTACCCGTGACAGTTCCACTCACCATCGACAAGACGTTGAAGACGTTACTAGTGCCAGTCATCGCTGGATTCACCGAATCAGCCACCGTCAAGCTATCGCTGGAGTACGGCTTCGCAATCGACACAGCCACCTTCAAGACCCCACCAGCGAACGGGCCTATCGTGCTCGGACTCACTGAGCCAGACAAGTCCGTCAAAGTCGCCGACCCAGCATAACCCGTTGCAGTGTTACCGTACGCGTCAACCGCAGTCACAGTCACGTTGAACGCTTTCGTAGAGACCTGCGGGCTCCCAACCGCCGCGAAGACAAAACGATCAGCCGAAGCAGCAGTCACAGTCAAAGTGGCCGTGTCATAGATACTCTCAGAAACAGCACCCTTCACAGTCCAAGTACCAGCTTTGTGCGAAGTGTAAACATTAGCAGCCCAAGAACCGCCATCCCCTGACTCAACAATAGTCCAGGAGACCACCGAGCCAGTGACATCACCAAGAGGATTGCCGTTGGCATCGAAACCTGCAGCCGTGTAAGTCACAGACGAAGCAGCAGTAACCGTCTTCGGATCAGGAGACAAGACAATGGACGCAAGGACACCCGCGCTCACGGTGATGGGACTGCTTGTCTTCGATACTGAGCCATCCGTCACAGTGATCGTCTGGCCACCAGTCGTCTTCAAGACGAAGCCAGCACCAGCAAACGTGTGAGCACCGTGATCGCCGCCTGTGAATGTGTACTTACTTCCAGAAGTGTACGGCAGAACCGCCTGAGAGTCGCTCGATGTGAAGTACACCTGACCAGTGTAGTCGGTCTTCACGTTGCCAAGCGCGTCATACGCTGTAACCACGACGTCGCTGCCGAAACTCTGCCCAGCCATCACAGACGAAGGATAGCCAGTGAGACCAAAATGATCAAGCCCAGCTGGATTCACAGTGATCGAATTGCTTGCCTTTGATACTGAGCCATCCGTCACGGTAATCGTCTGGATGCCAGCCGTCTTCAAGACGAAGCCAGCACCGGCAAACGTGTGGATGCCATGATCGCCGCCGGTCCCTATCGTGAAAGTATACTTGCTCGCGGAAGTGTAGGGCAGAACCGCTTGCAGGTCACTGGATGTGAACCACACCTGCCCCGTATAGTCAGTCTTCACGTTGCCGGAAGCATCATACGCGATGACGGTGACATCGCTACCGAAACTCTGCCCAGCAGTCAAAGACGAAGGATAACCAGACATAGTGAATGAAGCAAGCGCGCCTGGATTCACAGTGATGGAACTGCTTGTCTTCGATACAGACCCATCCGTCACAGTAATCGTCTGTGATCCCGTTGTCTTCAGAGTGAAACCAGTACCAGCGAACGTATGGACACCCTGATCACCAGCTGCGAACGTGTACTTGCTTCCAGAAGTGTACGGCACAACCGCCTGAGAGTCACTCGATGTGAACCACACCTGACCAGTGTAGTCAGTCTTCACGTTATTGTACGCATCATACGCTGTGACCACGACATTGCTACCATCGAAACTCTGTCCAGCGGCTACTGAGGATGGATAGCCGGTCATAGTGAACGAAGCAAGCACGCCAGGGTTCACGGCGATTGAGGAACTCGGCGTGGATTTGGCTCCATCTGTAACGGTAATCGTTTGAGATCCCGCTGTCTTCAAGACGAAGCCAGTGCCAGCGAACGTGTGCTGACCATTATCGCCACTCGTGAACGTGTACTTGCTTCCAGAAGTGTAAGGCAGAACAGCCTGCCCGTCAGACGAGGTGAAGTATACCTGGCCAGTGTAGTCAATCTTCACGTTATTGTACGCATCATACGCCGTAACCACTACATTGCTACCATCAAAACTCTGCCCAGCAGTCACAAACGCTGGATAACCAGTCATGCCAAAGTGGTCAAACCCACCCACATTCACCGTAATGGAATTACTTGTCTTGGACACCGACCCATCAGTCACGGTAATCGTTTGAGATCCCACTGTCTTCAATGTGAAGCCAGTGCCAGGGAACGTATGCTGACCATGATCGCTACTCGTGAACGTATACTTGCTTCCGGAATTGAACGGAAGAACCGCCTGCCCGTCAGAGGATGTGAAGTACACCTGGCCAGTGTAGTCAATCTTCACGTTATTGTAGGCATCATATGCTGTGACCACGACATTGCTGCTGCCGAAATTGACCCCGGCCGTTACAGAGGCAGGATAACCAGTCACAGTGAATGAAGCAAGGACGCCTAGATTCACAGCTATAGAATTACTTGTCTTCGATACCGAGCCATCCGTCACCGTTATGGTCTGGGAGCCCGCTGTCTTCAATGTGAAGCCAGTGCCAGGGAACGTATGCTGACCATTATCGCCGGTCGTGAACGTATACTTGCTTCCGGAATTGAACGGAAGAACCGCCTGAGCATCAGTGGAAGTGAAGTACACTTGGCCCACATAGTTGTTCTTCGTGTTGTTGTAAGCATCATACGCCGTGACCATGACATTGTTGCTGCCGAAATTGACCCCAGCAGTCACAGAGACAGGATAACCAGACAAGCCAAAGTGGTCAAGCCCGGCCACACCCACGGTTATGGAACTGCTCGTCTTCGATACTGATCCATCGGTCACGGTTATGGTCTGGGAGCCCGCTGTCTTCAATGTGAAGCCAGTGCCAGGGAACGTATGCTGACCATTATCGCCGGTCGTGAACGTGTACTTGCTTCCGGAATTGAACGGAAGAACCGCCTGCCCGTCAGAGGATGTGAAGTACACCTGGCCAGTGTAGTCAATCTTCACGTTATTGTAGGCATCATATGCTGTGACCACAACGTTGCTACCATCGAAACTCACTCCAGCAGTCACAGACGAAGGATAACCAGACAAGCCAAAGTGGTCAAGTGCGGCCAGATTCACAGTGATTGAATTGCTTATCTTTGACAGAGACCCATCCGTCAGGGTAATCGTTTGGCCGCCAACCGTCTTCAAGACGAAACCAGTACCAGGGAACGTATGCTGACCATGATCGCTACTCGTGAACGTATACTTGCTTCCGGAATTGAACGGAAGAACCGCCTGCCCGTCAGAGGATGTGAAGTATACCTGACCAGTATAGTCGCTCTTCGTGTTGTTGTAAGCATCATACGCCGTGACCATGACATTGTTGCCGCCGAAACTCTGCCCTGCAGTCACTGAGGAAGGATAACCAGTCATGTCGAAATGGTCAAACCCAGCAACGTTGACAATGATGGAGGAGCTTGTCTTAGATACGGACCCATCGGTGACAGTGATCGTCTGGGAAGGCGCAGTCTTGAGGACGAAGCCGCTGCCAAGGAACGTGTGGACACCATGATCGCCTAGGACGAACGTATACTTGGTCGAGGACGTGTATGGCAGAACTGCCTGCGTGTCAGTTGATGTGAACCATACCTGGCCCGTGTAGTCGATTTTCACGTTGCCAAGAGCATCATACGCTATGACGATCACATCGCTACCGAAACTCAGGCCGGCAGTGACAGACGATGGATAGCTGACCAAATCAAAGTGGTCAAAACCGGCCAAATTAACGGTGATGGAATTGCTTGTCCTAGATACCGACCCGTCAGCCACGGTGATTGTCTGGGACCCCACCGTCTTCAGCGTGAAGCCAGTGCCGGCGAATGTGTGGACACCATGATCCCCGCTCGTAAACGTATAGTCAGATGGTAGAGTTGCCTTCGAGTCTATTGAGGTCCAATGTACCGAGCCAACATAATCTGTCTTCACGTTGCCAAGCGCATCATACGCGGTTACCACGACATTGCTACCATCAAAGCTCTGTCCTGCGGTTACAGACGCGGGATAACCGGTCATGGTGAACGAGGCAAGCACGCCAGGGTTCACGGCGATCGACGAACTCGTAGCAAGCTTTGCTCCGTCTGTAACAGTGATCGTCTGAGAAGGCGCCATCTTCAGAACGAAGCCAGTACCAGCAAACGTGTGGACGCCAGCGTCACCGACCGTGAACGTGTACTTGCTTCCAGAAGTGTACGGCAGAACAGCCTGCCCGTCACTGGATGTGAAGTATACCTGGCCAGTGTAGTCAATCTTCACGTTGTTGGAGGCATCATACGCCGTAACCATAACGTTGCTACCATCAAAGCTCTGACCTGCCGTTACAGATGCGGGATAGCCGACCATGCCAAAGTGGTCAAACCCACCCACGTTCACAGTAATGGCGCTGCTTGTCTTGGACACCGACCCGTCGGTCACAGTAATCGTCTGGCTACCAGTCGTCTTCAACGTGAAACCAGTACCGGCGAACGTGTGGGCACCAGCGTCACCGACTGTGAATGTGTACTTGCTTCCAGAAGTGTACAGCAGTATCGCCTGCCCGTCAGTGGAAGTGAACCACACTTGGCCCGTGTAATCGGTCTTTACGTTTCCGTAGGCATCATACGCCGTGACCACAACGTTGCTACCATCGAAACTCTGTCCAGCAGCTACTGAGGATGGATAGCCGGTCATAGTGAATGAAGCGAGAGCGCCTAGATTCACAGTGATGGGATTGCTTGTCTTGGGTACCGATCCGTCAGTCACTGTTATGGTCTGTGATCCCGCTGTCTTCAACGTGAAACCAGTGCCGGCGAACGTGTGGACGCCAGCGTCACCAACTGTGAACGTGTACTTGATTCCGGAAGTGTACGGCAGAACCACCTGCGGGTCAGTGGATGTGAACCACACTTGACCAGTATAGTCAGTCTTCACGTTACTGTACGCATCGTACGCCGTAACCACAACGTTGCTACCATCAAAACTCAGCCCAGCAGTCACAGACGAAGGATAACCAGACAGACCAAAATGGTCAAACCCACCCACGTTCACAGTAATGGAACTACTCGTCTTAGATACCGAACTATCAGTCACAGTTATGGTCTGTGATCCCGCTGTCTTCAACGTGAAACCAGTGCCGGCAAACGTGTGGACCCCAGCGTCACCGACCGTGAACGTGTACTTGATTCCGGAAGTGTACGACAGAACCGCCTGTGGGTCAGTGGATGTAAAGTACACTTGGTCGATGTAGTCTGTCTTCACGTTGCCGGCGGCATCATACGCGGTGACGACAACGTTGCTGCCGTCAAAGCTCAGCCCAGCCGTCACTGAGGAAGGATAGCCGGTCATATCGAAGTGGTCAAGCGCTGCTAGACTCACAGTGATCGAATCGCTTGTCTTAGGTGCAGAGCCGTCTGTTACAGTAATCGTCTGGGAGCCGGCCGTCTTCAATGTGAAACCAGTACCGGCAAACGTGTGGACCCCAGCGTCACCGACCGTGAACGTGTACTTGATTCCGGAAGTGTACGGCAGAACTGCCTGTGGGTCAGTGGATGTAAAGTACACTTGGCCAACGTAGTTTGTCTTCACATTGTTGAAGGCATCGTAGGCTGTGACTATGACGTTGTTGCTGCCGAAACTCACCCCAGCCGTCACAGAGGAGGGATAACCAGACAGACCAAAATGGTCAAACCCAGCCACACTTACGGTGATAGCGCCGCTTGTCTTCGATATTGACCCGTCAGTCAGGGTAATGGTCTGAGAAGGCGCCGTCTTCAGGACGAAGCCGCTGCCAAGGAACGTGTGGACACCATGATCGCCTAGGACGAACGTATACTTGGTCGAGGACGTGTATGGCAGAACTGCCTGCGTGTCAGTTGATGTGAACCATACCTGGCCCGTGT
>Ga0315296_10002019_pt1 | contig 17470 bp, 19 predicted proteins | sample YL17G14_18_MG_FD_203921 | JGI IMG/M metagenome (GOLD analysis project Ga0315296, IMG submission 203921) | Sediment microbial communities from Yellowstone Lake, YNP, Wyoming, USA - YL17G14_18 | ecosystem: Environmental > Aquatic > Freshwater > Lake > Sediment | place: USA: Wyoming | collected... | reverse complement strand
AAATATTAAAAAATCCCTTAGAATTAATTTTTTTATGGAATGCTCTGTTTGCGGGATATCTGGAAAAAAAGCAAGGCTTTTAGATGTTATATCTTCAGAAGGAATTATGCAGATTTGCGAAGCTTGTTCCAGAGCAGAAGATATGCCCATTCTAAGAAGACCCACAACTTTTCAGCTTAAAAAATCTGAAGAAAAACCAGGGATTTATGATATGCTCTTATCTATGAGGGAACAGAGAAAAGAGTCCAATAGAGAACCTGAGAAAAAAGATGAGAAAAATAAAACAGAAACTACCTTAAGGGAAATTGTAGACAAGAACTATGAAAGAATGGTTTCTGAAGAGAAGAAACCAAGGCCTGATCTCATTGATAACTTTCACTGGGTTATTATGAGAGCAAGAAGGCTGAAAAAAATAACACAGGAACAATTAGCAGAGGAAATTTCAGAATCAACTGCTGCAGTAAAAATGGCAGAAAAGGGAATTCTTCCAGAAGATGATTACAGGCTTGTAAATAAACTTGAGAGTTTTCTTGGAATAAAAATTATTAAAGATGAAACCAAGACCAAAGTCATAAAAATTCCTGAAAAACAGCCAGCAAGAATATTGAAATTTGACACAAAAGCAATGCAGAATTTAACAGTAGCTGATTTAAAAAGGATGAAAGAGCAGGCGGAAAAAATAGGTGAGCGTTTGGAAGAAAATGAGGAAAAAAATATAGGAGAAGACCGAATAAAAGAGAATACAGAAGAAAAAGAAAATCGTTAAAATTTCTCAAATCCATGTTTTCTCAAATAAAATTTTCTTTTGAAAAAGTTTATAATCGAAAATCGTTGTTTTCTCAAATAAAATTTTCTTTTGAAAAAGTTTATAATCGAAAATCGTTGTTTTCTCAAATAAAATTTTCTTTTGAAAAAGTTTATAATCGAAAATCGTTGTTTTCTCAAATAAATTTTTCTTTTGAAAAAGTTTATAAACCAAAATAATGAATTGTTATTATGGAAATAAATATTCTAAAAAGCTCAAAGGATGAAATTGAAATGCAGGTTGAAAATCTTACAATAGCAGAATTACTCAGGGTTTATCTTAATAAAGATTCTTCAGTTACTTTTGCCGCATGGAAAAGAGAGCATCCTTCAGAAAAGGCAATACTTAATGTAAAAACAAAAGGGAAAACAGCCAAAAAAGCTGTGAGCGATGCAGTTGCAGCAATAACTAAAGACCTTGACAAAATTGAAAATGATTTCTTGGCGATGAAATAGCGAGGACACGTTGCGGCAGACTTGGATACAGAAAACCACAACAATCCTTTAGACTGACGCCGCTGCGACAGACTTGGATACAGAAAAACACAACAATCCTTTAGACTGACGACACTTCGGCGGGCTCGGATACAGAAAACCACAACAATCCTTTAGACTGACGCCGCTGCGGCAGACTTGGATACAGAAAACCACAACAATCCTTTAGACTGACGCCGCTGCGGCAGACTTGGATACAAAAAATTACAACAATCCTTATTAACATAAAAAATTTGCTATTTTTATGAAAAAAGCTGTTAATGCTTTAATTATAAGAGACAAAAAACTTTTGCTTTTCAGGAAAAACTTAACATGGATATTACCCGGAGGAAAACCAGAGAAAGGAGAATCAGATATTGAGACATTAGTAAGGGAATTTAAAGAAGAGGCTTCTTATGCTGAAATAGAGGTGGGAGAATATTACACAACTTTTATGGGAGTAACTCCTCATAAAAAAGATTCTTTAGAAGCTGTTGTATATTTTGCTAAACTGAAAAACCCTGATTTAAAAGTAATTCCCTCCGGAGAAATTAAAGAATTAAAGTTTGTTGGATATTCAGATACCCCTTTTCTTTATCTTTCAGATATAACAAGTAAAGTTATAAGACAGTTAATTAAAGAAGATATTTTATAAAATGCATCTGGCAAAAATCTCTGCAGGAAGTTTTGATTTGAATAAGTGGCTTTATGGGGGTTATGAAAAAGGAATCATAACAATGATTGCAGGTCCTCCTGCAAGCGGAAAAACAAATTTTGTCCTTTTGGCTTCATGCAGTCAGGCTAAAAAAGGAAACAAAGTTATTTTTATAGATACAGAAGGTGGTTTTTCTTCTGAAAGAGTCAAGCAGATTGTCGGAGAAGGGTATGAAGAAGTTCTTAAAAACATCCTGCTTTTAAACCCGACAAGTTTTAATGAACAGAAAAAGATTTTTATGAACCTTCTTAATAGAGTGAAAAAAGAAAATGTCGGATTGATGGTTGTTGACGGAATGGCCATGCTTTATAGGCTTGAATTTGGTGATGCGGTTAAGCTGAAAAATGAAAATAAAGTTAAAGGAGTTAATAGGGAGGTTGCAAAGCAAATGAGAATTCTTGCAGAAATTTCCAGGAAACAGAATATTCCTATTTTAATCACAAATCAGGTTTATCATGGGTTTTTGTCGGAAGAAGAATGGAAAAAGAAAATTAAACCAGAGGCAAACATTGTCGGAGGAGATTTATTCAAGTACTGGAGTAAAACAATAATTGAATTGAAAAATGAGGATGGAAAGAAAAAAGCAATTCTCCTGAAACACAGGAATATGCCAAAGAAAGAATTAAGTTTTGAAATCAGAGACAGAGGGGTATTTAGAAAACGCTGGTTTTAAAATATTCTTTTTTAGATAATAATACTTATATATCTTAATTAATTTATTTTTTATGATAGAAAAGAATAATTTTAGAACTTTAGATGAAATAACATCAAAGTATTCTATTATTTTAATGGATACTTCTATTTTATGTAATGGATGTTTAAAAGAACGAAGACGTTTAAATTTTTGGGATGAGAGAAGAAATGAGTTAGAAGAACAAATAAAATTTATGGATTTATTAATAGATTATATAAAAAAAGATGCCCCCTATTTTATTACTCCCCTTATTGCTGAAGAATATTTAAGAGGCAATTATCCTTATAAAAGAATTATCAAATCAAAAGAAGTCCAGCAAAACAGAAAAATATTAGAATTATGCAGAAAGACAAGAGATTCAAGCAAAAAAAGAAAGAGTTTAATTGATACTTTCAGGGAAAAGGATAGAATTCTTAAATTGAATAATGATGAACAAGATTTATATAATACTTTTTGTGAAACACATCCTAATCTTTTAGGCTATGAACTTGGAGATGTTGATTTGGATTTTTTTATTTCCGGAGCAGTAATCTCTCAAGCGAGAGAACCAGTAGGTTTAATTTGTAATGATTTTGGTATTGCTCGAGCATGGAGATATGTTTTAAATAAAAGAGAATTAAATTCTGGGCAACTTGGTTTTATTATAAGAACAGAAATAAATGGCTTCAGGATTCTGAATTAATTTTTATTCCATAAAAGAATATAAACTTCTGTTTATTATGATTTTTATGGTAGACATCAGATTTGAAGTTATAAAAAAGATAGCTGAGATAAATTTTAAATATAAAAATCTTGATGAAATTTCAGAATTGGATACAAATTCTCCGCCAAGCGTGTTTGTCGGTTCCAAACTTAAATATCCCTTGGTAAATGTAGGAATTTTAAGCCCACTTGAAAAAGATGAGAATGTATGGGTTTATGATGACTCAAAATACTGGGCAAAGCACAATTTTGGCATAAGAGATATAGTAAGTTTGAGAGATAATCTTCTGAATTCAAGAGTTCAGTTAAAAGCGACAGATCCTCGTTCAAACAGCAATAAGTTTGTTCAGTTAGCTCAGGAGCTTGCCCTTGCTTCAGAACCTGTTGATGTGGAGATTGAGCTAAAGAGAAAAATTGGTCCTGGATTAAAAAAAGACAGGATTTTATTACCCCAAGGAATGGCAGCACCACTGAAAAAAGCAAAAATCACAAATAACATAAAAATAGACAGAAAACTCGACAAGGTAATTCATGATGAGATAAAAGCATCAGAGGGAATTGAATATCTTTATAAAAATAAATTCGATGAGTATACTTTAAGCAAAATTCTGAGCGTAGGTGTTCTTGGTTTGAAAAAAGACAAAAAGTTTGTTCCGACAAGATGGAGTATTACCGCGACAGATGATATAATCGGAAAGAAACTTTTTAAAAAAATTAAAGATTATAAATGGATTGAAAATCACGAAATGTTTTTTGGAGAATTTCTAGGAAATGCTTATCTTATAATGTTTTTCCCGAATATCTGGAGTTATGAACTTTTTGAGCTTTATCTGCCAGGAAGTTCATGGAATTCCTCAAACGAGATAAAAGCTGCGACAGATTTTGAGGGATATGACGGGAGGAAAAATTATGCCTCAAACACAGGAGGAGGTTATTATGCCTCAAGACTTCCTATTTTAGAATATCTTGAAAAAATAAAAAGACAGGCTTCTGTTTTGGCTGTAAGAATAGAGCTTCCAAGCTACTGGGCAGCTTTAGGTGTCTGGATTGTGCGGGAAAGCGTAAGAAAAGCCCTGACTCACAGAAAACTCGAATTCAATGAAATGAATGAAATGCTTGACAGCTCAAAGAAAATAGGGATGATAAAATTCGGTTTTGACCCTGAAAAAGTTTTTAAAAAAAGCAAATTGCTTGAAAATATAAAAACTCAGACAAAAATCACAGATTTTAGCTGATTCGTCCAGGCGTGGCCAAATCAGACAACCCTGGGCAAGTGGGTTTGATTTTTTATTTATTCTTCACTTTCTTTTTTTCTTCTGTAAGCCTCAATTCGTTCTCTGTTTGTTGGACACTGGGGGTTGAAACAAAATTCCCACGGCCGTTTTCCTTTTCTGATTGATATTAACATAGGAAAGCCACATTCTTTGCAACTCTTACTGCTCTTTTTAATTAAACTGTATGGCGGCAGGCTGTAAGTATTCTTGCATTCAGGATAAGCATTGCAGGCGACAAAATATCTTCTTGTTTTTTTGGAGTAGGTTACTCTCAGATTTCCTTTTTTGCAGGCAGGACAGATGTTAAGTTTGTTTTCCTCCCTCTGTTGCTCTCTAAATTTATCATTTGCTTCTGAAATTTCCTTTCCTATTTCTTCTTGTTTTTCTTTAAACTGTTCAGAGATTTGGGTTATTGTTTTTTTAGCTTCTTCAATTATTTTCTCTTCTTTTTCTTGATAATCTTTTTTTGCCTGCAGAATAACATCTATTTCTTTCTCAAAATTTCTTGTAAGCTCCTCATCAATTATTATAGGAGAGTGTTTTTCGAGAGTTTCAATTAAAGAAATACCCAGAGGAGTTGCTTTTATACTCTGCCCTTGGATATAACCTCTCTCATAAAGTGTTTCGAGAATGCTCGCACGTGTTGCCTTTGTTCCGAGATTTCTTTTTTCAAGTTCAGAGATTATAGAAGCAGGAGTATATCTTTTTGAAGGCTGAGTTTCTTTTTCTTCTGTCCTTAAATCAGCAATTTTTACATCTCCTTTAATATTAGGAACCTTTTTTTCCTGTATCGTTAGAGGATAAATCTGAAGCCAGGATTTCTTTTTTACTGAAAAACCTTTTTTAATAAAAAGCAAATTATCGACATTCAGGGTTATTATTTTGTTTTCAATAACAGCGTCATCCATAAAGACAGAGATAAATCTTCTGATTATCAAATCATATATCCTTTTTTCATTTTCATTAAGGATTTTGAAATCTTTTATTTCTCCTGTCGGATAAATTGATGGATGAGCAGGATCAGATTTTTTTCCTTCAACTGGTTTTTCTCTTGTTACGAGATTTTCTGCATTATATTTTTTTGCGAGCTTTTTGAGTATCTCTTTATAATTAACCGAAGCAGGAAGCTTTTGACTGGAGGTTCTTGGATATGAAATTAGTCCTGTGAGATATAAAGACTGTGCTGCTTCAAGGGTTTTTCCCGGATTTATTCCAAAAATCCTGTAGGCTTCTGTTTGCAAAGTTGTTAAATCGAAAGGAGGATTTGGAGGAATTTTTTGCTCTTTTTTCTTTGTTTCTGCTCTTCCTGTTTTTCCAATTATGCCTTCAAATTTTTTTAATTCTGATTTGTTAAAAATATCTCTTTTGTAAATCAGTTCGAGTTCTGGTTCCTCAATTTTTACAAAAATCTGCCAGTAAGTTTGAGGTTTGAAATCAAGAATCTTTTTTTCTTTTTCAACTATGAGATTTAATGCAGGTCCCTGAACTCTTCCTATTGATATTATCTTAAATTTTCCTATAGATCTTAAAGAATTCATCAGGGCTCTTGAAAGATTTATTCCGTAAAACCAGTCAAGATAGTGTCTTGTTTCTCCTGCAATAGCCTGCCCCCAGTTAAGATTTTGAGACTTTGATTCATAAGACATATTGAGCTCTTTTTCTGTCAGAGTTGAGAATTTCATTCTTGCTGCGTCAGACTGGGCTGCAATAAATCTTACAATATTCAAGCCTATGACCTCTCCTTCTACATCATAATCTGTAGCAACTGTCAGACTTCCAGCGCCCCTTACGAGCTTTGATAAAACATCATGATACTTTTTGCTAAAGTCATTTTTTCTTACAAGATAATTAGGAACCCAGATTAAATCAAAAACAGGAATTTTTGAACCAGGTTCTTTTTGAGCCAGTGTAAATAAATGCCCGACTGCACAAGCAACAACAATTTTTTTTCCTTCTCTGTCAATTTCATAATACGGAACCCCCTGGAGAGTTTTTTTAACAGATTTTCCCAAAGCAGTCGCAATTTTCCAGGCAGCCTGTGGCTTTTCAGTGATAATCAGTTCATAGCCATCCTTTTTTAATTTGATTTCTTGTAGTTTAAATTCTAATTTTTCAGTTTTGGTTTTCCCTCTTCTTTTTGCAGGTTTTTTTATTTTTTCAACTTTTTCTAAGGATTTTCTGTCCGGCTTTGAGTATTTTTTTTCTATTGCATATTTTAAATCATCCTCATCAATAGGGAAATAACTTTCAACTACTTTTTCTTCTTTTGTCTTTTTCTTTTTTCTGGGCATTTTGTATTTTTGTATTTTAAAAATAAGATATTTTTAAGGTTTATCTAATCTTGGGTAAAAAGAATTTAAATTTTTTTAGATTTCAAAAATTTTTTCCTTCCTGCTGACATTTATAACCCGTGTTTTTCCTATCTTTTCTTCAACTCCTCCTGCTTCATGTATGTGTGAATTGATTAAAATATCTGGATGAAATTTTTCTATGGCGTCTCTTACAGCTTTTGAACCCTTAAAGCCAAACACCTCTGTCTTACTTCCTGCAGGATGGATGTGGGTTACCATAATTTTCTTTTTCATATTTTTTACTCTAGAATGTCCTTTTTTCAATAATTCAAACATCTCAGAATCTTTTATCTTATGAAAACCAAAATCAGCACCTCCTGCTCCAAAAATACCTAAATTTCCTTTTACAAAAGAATATCCATGAATATTTTGTGCTCCATATACTTCTGCCAAAAAATCAGCCGTTGCAATAGATTCGTGATTTCCAGGAATTAATAAAACTTGTTTCTTGGCTTTTATAAACGGACCTATTAAATTTTTAGTCGATTGCTCCGCGAAAGTCAAATCGCCTGCTAAAATAACCAAATCGACATTTTCTTTCTTGGCTTTTTCTGCAAGTTTTTTTACTAAACCCGTATCTCCGTGAATATCCCCCACTGCAAGGATCTTTGTTTTCTTTTCCATTTTTTAAGAACAAAAAAGAGGTTAATAAATATTTTTAAAACAGGAAAGGGCGGTTATAAGTGTTACTATTTTAAAATTAAAAAAGTAAAGATTTAAAAATGCTTATTTGATATCTATTATAAGAAATATTGGTTTCAAAACATTTAAAAGTAAACCACTATCAGAATATATACAACAAAATACGCACGTTAAAGACAAAGACAAGGGCTTAGTCGCGTCATTTTTTCCAAAAACACAATGAAAGACAACTTTGATATCTTTTTTAGGAGAAAGCCGGCCTTAATGCTGGTCTCTCTTAAGAAAAACACAAGAATGAGATACGGTAGTATATTGGCCAAAGAAGTTGACTGTACATATAGCCATGCAGTAAAGATTCTGCAAACACTTGAGGTACTGAGTCTGGTTAGTTTTGAAAAAAAGGGGCGAATAAAAATTATAAAACTGACCAAGAAAGGAAAAGAAGTTGCAGATGCAATTGAAAATATTCAGAAACTCATAAGATAATTCTAACTCCTACCGCCCCAAAGCATTGAAAGCTTTCTTATTTGTTGATATTTTTTCAAATTTTAATTCTTTTTTGTCTACCGTTCCTCCACCCAGCAAATAAAATAAATTTTTCAGAAAAATTTATAATATATCTATTCTTCAGGTTAATATTAAAAGAGATAAACTCGTTTCCTTAAAGGAAAGAGGTTTGAAATGGCTAAAAGAAGAAAAGTTAAAACAGGTCGTGCTAGAGCAAAAAGAAGAAGAAAATCGCCCAAGCGTGGTCGATTTAGAGCAAAACCCGGAACAAGAGGAAAAGGAGAGTATTATAGGATTGTTGTAAGACCTAAATCTGAGTTTAAGACTTTCAGAATTCAGGTTGTTGGAACAGAAAGAACAGAGAGACTTGCCGGAAGAAGGAAGAACGGAACATGGGATACACAAGCATGGCTGATTCCTAAAAGCCACGCGCATGTTTCAGGAGGAACCTTGATTGGGGAACCGCGAAAATAAAAAATATCCTTTCTAAGTTAGGTTCAAGGCCAAAAAGATTTAAGAAGGATATCTTTAAAGCAAAGCCGCGGAAAGATATTCCTGAAAGAGCAAAGCCGACTCCTGCAATGAGAAGAGCACAAAGAAGAAATATAAAAAAAGCCCAGGCTGCGAGAAGGAGATAATTTAAATTCGTGCTTGGCACTCACAAATTAATTATAAATTTTAATAGAAAGAAGTCAATGAATGAATTTATTATTAACATATTAACAATACGAGCGACGAAGGAGCGAGCATATAAGCAATCGTAAAATGGTTTTACAATATAAAAAGAAAGGTGAAACCAGGTGGAAGAAATATCCTGGAAAAGCCAAGTTAAAAGAACCTGTCAGCAAATATGATTTTCGGCTTTTGAATGAAGCACAGACAAAGGTTCTTGTCCCTTCAGGTTCTTATGCAAAAGTTCTTAAAAGATTTAGAGCTATCGAGTTTTTTAAGCATAGGAAATGAGAATATTTTTATAACTAAGTTTTCTAATATTAAATAAGCTCATAAAACAAAAGGCTCCGTAGCTCAGTCTGGTAGAAGCTAAAGCTAACCAGATGAGCTTAGCCAATCAAAGCATACGGATGGCTCCGTAGCTCAGTCTGGTAGAGCACTGGACTCTTAATTGTGGGAGAACCAAGGTTCTCCTTGATTCGCGACTTTGTTCGCGGATTAGTGAGATTTTGTCAAACAAAATCGTTCACACTACCTCTCCTCTAAGAGAGTAAGAGAAATCCAGGTGTCGTGGGTTCAAATCCCATCGGGGCCATTTAAAACCCGAGAAATTTATTTATATTCTCTCCAGGTAAACCCGCATTTTGTGCATTTGAAGAATCTTGTTTCTGCTTCATCAGTTGCACGAGTTTGAAGAGTCCAGAAAAATGCTTTTTTATTTCCGCATTTTTTGCATTCCTGCTCTATTACAGGATTTACCTCAGCATCTTTTTCGAAGATGATATTGATTTTCTTTTTTTCTTCAATTTTCTCAGAGGTTTTTAATTTTCCTTTGTTTTTTGTGGAATATTTACATCTAGGGCAACGATCTCTTTTATTTTGTTGAACAAGAACAGCACCACATTTCGGGCAAAATTCCATTTTAATTTTTGTTTTAACTGAGATAATATCTATTTAAATAGTTTTTGTTGTGACTTGTGACTGTTATTTTTACAGAAGAAGTTATTTTCCACTGCAAAACCCTCTTTCTGAAGAGGGTTTTTGCCATTCATAAAATAGAAGTTTCATCCAACCAACATAAGGGACTATTTTCAGGACGGCTTTTCCAATCAACTGATTCTCTGTTATTTCTTTTTCAAGATCTAACTGTCCGCTGTTATTATCCCCCAAAGTAGAGAAAACTTTTCGGCCATTTATTTCTTTTATATCAATTATTCTATGAATTACAGGATTTCTTTGATTTATATTAAAAATGATAATATCCCCCACTTTCAATTTTTCAGGATTTGCTCTAATTACTAATAAAATATCTCCTTTATTAAATCCGTTTTCCATCGGAAACTCCTGGAAATCCAGTTTGTTTATTATGAATTCTGCGTATTTGTCTTCCTGCTGATTCCACCAAGCATCAAAATCAGAAAATAAATTTCCTTTATGGTACATACTACAGGATTCAACAATTGCTAAGGGCAGAGAAGTTCCTGTAACCAAGCTAAGAAAAGGAAAAAATATTAATTTTATGAATACAAATAAGAAGATGATTGAGAACACCCAGCCCTTAAAACTATTATCTTTCCACAGAAAATACCAGAATTTTTTCAAGAATTTTTTTCCCTCTAATTTTTTCCCTTCTTTTTCCGAAACCATATTTAAAAATAACTTTTAATAGTTTTTAAAATGTTTCATAAATATTCTATTTATTTTTCTACATTCAAAAAACCAAAATATTTAAATAGGTGTATATTATATGTATACACAAGAGGTATATCCTCATCTTACCTCTTTTCAACCCAGCCGTGTCTTCGAAATCGCTGACACGGTTGCATACTCACAAAACAAAATTTTCAAAAACTCTACAAAACCAAAATCAAAATTCACAAAATGACAGACATATTTGAAAATACAATTCTTTGTAAAAATTGCAATATAAAAATGAAGAAAGGAGAAATAGTCAAAAATGGATTTATTTTGAGGACAGTTATCTGTCCGAGGTGCAATGACAAGATTACCCATCCTGCAGATGAGCAGGAATACAACAAATTTATAAATTTAAAGAACAAAGAATTCAGGGTTAAAATGAGGCTTGTGGGAAACAGTTATGCTGTTTCAATCCCTAAAGAGATTGTTTCTTTTATAAGGGAACAGGAAAAGATTATGGATGATATGGTGAAGTTATGTTTTGAGGATTTTGGAAGACTTTCACTGAGTTTTGCCGAAACAAAAAAATTAAGAAAAACTCGTCTTGGCGAAGCCGAGTTAAGGAAATAAAATGCCTAAACTAAAATTAAAAATTTTGTATAAGTCATTTTTAGGAGATAAAAATGCCTAAAGAAGTTCAGCTTAAGGTTGTTGAAGCACAGCAGGATGATGCTTATAAAGGAGTAGCGAGAATAGACAGCGAAATGATGAGAGAGCTTGATATCAGAAGAGGAGATGTTATTCTAATTAAGGGAAACAGAGAGACTGTGGCGATTGCTGACAGAGCATATCCTGCAGATGTCGGGGAAGGAATTATAAGAATTGACGGAATTCTGAGAAGAAATGCAAAGACAGGTATTGGAGAAGTAGTAAAAGTTTCGAAGGCAGAAATCAAGGAAGCAAAAAAAATAATAATTGCTCCTGCACAAAAAGGTATGATGGTTCAGGCAGAACCCGAGAACTTGAGAAATGGTTTGCTGGGAAGAGCTGTTATGAAGGGGGATGTTGTTGTTCTTGGAGGAGTTCAGAGAAGAAGAGATTTGCTTTCCGAGGATTTTGGAGAGTTCGGAGATATGCTCGGCGATATGCTTGGAAATATGGGTTTTGGTCAGCTTGGAGGATTTACACAAATTAAATTTTTGGTTGTAAACACAAGTCCGGCCCAACCAGTTATAATCAGGGAAAATACTCAGGTTTCTTTAAGTCCTAAGGCTGTTGAAATAACAGAAGAAAATATTCCTGAAATAACTTACGAAGATATTGGAGGGCTCTCAGACGAGATCAAAAAAATAAGAGAAATGGTAGAAATTCCTCTGAAACATCCGGAGATTTTCCAGAGGCTTGGTATAGAGCCCCCAAAAGGTGTTTTGCTCCATGGACCGCCAGGAGCAGGTAAAACTCTTTTGGCTAAAGCGGTTGCAAATGAATCCGAGGCTAGTTTCATACTTTTGAATGGTCCTGAAGTTATGTCAAAATTTTATGGTGAGAGTGAAAAAAAGATAAGAGATATCTTTGAAGAAGCAGAAAAAACAGCACCAACAATTATCTTTATTGACGAAATTGATGCAATAGCTCCAAAAAGAGAAGAGGTTACAGGAGAAGTTGAGAGGCGTGTTGTTTCCCAGCTATTGACAGCGATGGATGGCCTTAAGTCCAGGGGAAAAGTGATTGTTATCGCCGCAACGAACAGAGTTAATGCTATTGACCCTGCCTTGAGAAGGCCGGGAAGATTTGACAGAGAAATAGAAATAAATGTTCCAAGCAAAGAAGGAAGGCTTTCAATATTAAAAATCCATACAAGGGGAATGCCTCTTTTAAAAGATGTTAAGCTTGAAGATATCGCTTCTATAACTCATGGTTTTGTTGGAGCTGATCTCGAAGCTCTTGCAAAAGAAGCTGCTATGAGTGTTTTAAGGAAACTTCTTCCAAAAATGAATCTTGAAGAAGAACAAATTTCACAGGAAATTCTTGAAAAATTAGTGATTAAAAATAATGATTTTATGGATGCTCTCAGAGTAGTAAGACCGAGTGCTATGAGAGAGGTTCTTGTTGAAACTCCGACGGTTGGATGGAATGATGTTGGGGGTTTAGATAAAGTCAGAGAAGAATTAAAAGAGGCTGTTGAGTGGCCTCTGAAATATCCGGAGGTATTTAAAAGAATGGGAATAAGACCATCAAGAGGAATCCTTCTTTACGGACCTCCCGGAACAGGAAAAACTTTGCTGGCTAAGGCTGTTGCAAAAGAATCCGAGGCTAATTTCATACAGGTTAAAGGACCAAGTTTACTTAGCATGTGGGTTGGTAAATCTCTGCCCTATGATGAAGAACTGATTGTTAAAGATGCTGGCAGAGTAAAAAAAATGAAAATAGGAGATATTGTCGAGAAAAAACTGGAGGTTCAGGTTCTGGCATTTGATAAAGATAAAAGAATCAGATTCTCAAAAATAACTGATTTTATTAAACACAGGCTTGAAAAATCAAAGTTAATGGAAGTAACCACAAGGACAGGAAGAAAAATCAGGGTTACAGATAACCATTCCCTGTTTTCTTTCATAAATGGAAGGATAATTGATGTTCCAACAAGCCAGCTTATTCCTGATGAAAGCTATATTGTTATACCTAAAAACTTGAATCTTCCTCGGGAAACAATAAAAGAAATAAACCTGTATGAGCATTTCAGGAATGATAAAGAAGTATTCGTTTCAAATATCTTTTCTTATTTGAGAAATGCAAAAAAAATATTAGGATTAGAGAAGACTGCGCAAATATTATGTGTTTCCAAGAAATATCTTTCAGATATTATGTCGAAGAATCTTCCTATATCGATAATCAATTTTGATGCCTTAATTAAAGAAGCAAAGCTTGCTCTAAACTTTGAAGAAATAAAAATAAAACTTAAAGGAAGTATTCATGAATATGATTCATTATTCAAGCTCAATAAAGATTTCTGGAGACTTATGGGAATATGGGTGGCTGAAGGGGACTTCAACAGTTCTACAGTCAGGATTCACAACCAAAATCCAGAAATTAGGCTGGATATCAGAAATATTTGCGCGTTTTACGGATTCGGAATATCTGAGATGAAATCGTGTATAACTATAAACTCTTTGTTCCTGGAAAAAATATTTAAAAAAGTCTTTGAATTAAAAGAGGGGGCCGCAAACAAGAATCTTCCGGAGATGGCATTTATATTGGATAATGAAAGCAAAGCAAATCTTCTCAAAGGATATTTCAGCGGTGATGGTTCAATATATCAGGCAGAAAGAGGAAAATTCCATATAGAAGCGTCAACAATAAGCAAGCGGCTTGCCAATGACCTTTTGTATTTTCTTTTGGATTTCGGCATCGTTGCAACCTGCTACACAAAGAAATCTGAAATGTACAAGAACGAGATTTATAGGATTAGCATTTTAGGAGTTAAGAACTTTGAAAGATTCAGCGAAATAGGATTTATTGACTGTGAAAGAAACAAGAGAGTTTTACAATATGTGGAATCCAGGAAGTGGGCAAGGTCTGATATAATACCCTTAAGTGGCGAGCTCTATGAGTTAGCTTCAAGCTCAAACCAAGTTTATAACACAAACCAATCCATAGGAAAAGAGGCTCTTAAGAGCATGCTTGTTTTAGTAGATAAAGATAAAACAGAATACAAAGAATATTGGGATTTAGTAGAGGGGGATTTATATCTAGACCTGGTTAAAGAAGTAAAAATCATTGAACCTGAAGAATATGTTTATGATATAGAAGTCAGCGGCGAGCACAACTTTGTTTCTGGTTTTGGAGGAATTATAGCACACAACAGCGAGGAAGGAATGAGAAAAGTTTTTGAAAGAGCCAGACAGGTTTCACCTTGCATTATTTTCTTTGATGAAATTGATGCGCTTGCAGGAAAGAGGGGGGTTGAAATAGGAACAAGAGTTACTGAAAGAGTTTTGAATCAGATGCTTGCAGAAATGGACGGGCTTGAAGACCTTAACGATGTTCTTGTTATAGGAGCAACGAACAGACCAGATATGCTTGATCCTGCATTATTGAGACCGGGAAGATTTGACAAGATTCTTCTGGTTGCAGCACCTGAAGAAGAAGGCAGGCTTCAGATTCTGAAAATTCACACAAAAAATATGCCTCTGGATAAAGTGGATCTTCTTGATCTTGCAAAAAAAACAATTGGATATACAGGAGCTGATATTGAAGCTCTTGCAAGAGAGGCAGCTCTGATTGCTTTAAGAGAGTCAAAAGAAGCAAAAAATGTTAAAAGAAAACACTTTGAAGAGGCTCTTAAAAAGGTTAAACCAAGCGTCAGTAAACCTGTTCTTGAGGTTTATAAAAAGATAGAAGACAGCTTCTTGAAATCTGCAAAATCAGCCATTCCTCTTGAAGGTTCTTATCTTGGATAAGTTTATAAATTATTTACCCCTAAAAGAGTTTATGAAGATAATCTTTTTAGTTTCATTTTTGCTCTTATTATTGCCTTTTATTTCAGCAGATGTAATTCTACCTTTTTCTACTGTTAAAAAAACACTTCCTTATTTTCTTTTAATATTAGTCATAGAAGTTATTATTTTTTGGTTATTAACAAACAAAGTTTTTAAAATAAAAACAAGGTTTTGGAAATCTCTATTAATAGTTTTTATTGCAAATGCAGTTAGTTCTTTATTGGGTTCTTTACTAGGAACTTTTTTAGAATATTATTATGCATTCGTTTTGAGTGTATTTATAGAATTTGGGGTTTATTTGTTATTTTTTACTAAAAAGAAATTCAAAAAAATTAATCTTTTATGGATTTCTCTTGCTGCAAACTTTTTAAGTTATTTAGTTTTATTCTTATTATTAGAATCTTACTAATTAGGATAAATAATTATTCTGTAGTAATTCTTACACCTTTGTCATTAATAAAAATTGTATGCTCTGCCTGACTTACTCTGCTTCCCTGAATTTCAACGAGCTGGGGAAAATGATGGAGATTTCCGTTATTTTCTAATTGTTTAAGACCAAATAACGCCTTTGTTCCGAATTTTTTAACAAGCCAACGGGAACAGAAAGGAAGAGTGTTGTATTCTTTTTTTATAAACTCTAGAATTTCTCTTGATATAGGATTTCTTATATTTTTTGTTTCTCTTAATTCATAAATTCCAGAAGGTTTTCCGTCATGAACTTTTCCACTACCTGTTGTTGCAAAAGGCTCAAAAGCATAAATCCCCTCTTCAAGCTTTATTTTTTTGCCATCATTGACATTTGGAATATTGATTCCTGAATGCAGCTCATAATTATCCATACTATGTCCAGAAAGATTTATTATAGGAGAGAAACCGTAAGATTCTATTGTTTTAGAAATCGTGTCTCCTATCTCGTCTGTTGAAATAGTCGTTACTACCCCGCCCACCACCCCCTTATTTTTTATTAACTTGATTGCATTGTCGAGAGCATTTTTTGAGGCCTGAATTAATTTTTTATTCCCCTCATTATTTTCCAGATTAATCGAAAAGGCAGTGTCAGCTATCCAGCCATCAATATGAACTCCGAAATCAACCTTTAATAAACCACGAGCCAAAGTTTTGTCATCATGTGGAGGAGTATAATGTGCGGAAATATTATTTATACTAAGATTTACAGGGAATGCCGGTTTCCCTCCGAGCTCTTTTATTTTTGCCTCAATTTTTTCAGCAATTTCAATTAAAGGAGCGTTTTTCTTTATAATTGACTTTGCATATTTTCTGACTTCTGAGGCTATTCTGCCTGCTTTCAATATTTTTTCAGCATCCATTTTTATTCTTTTTCTAAATTTATTCTAAACTCTTTTCCCCAATCCTGAAATCCCAGTTTCTTATATAACTTATGAACTTTGTCACGAGTATAACGGCTGGTGGCGATTAGTTTGTAGCAATTTTGCTTTTTAGCTTCTTTGATTAATTTTTTAACAATTTTTGTTCCATAACCCCTGCCTCTCAATGATTTGTCAATAAAGACATCTTCCATTAAACCAAAGGGTTGTTTGTGTAAATCATTTTTCATTAAATAAAGATAAGCCCGGACAATTTCTTTATCATCTTTCTCAATAGAAAATTTTATTCCTTCATTACTTATTTTTTGTTTTTTTATAGACATTTTATCTGCATTTACATTTCTTTATTTTTTCTCCTAGAAAAAAGAAGGGAAATAGGATATCACTCGTACAGCAGGGAATTATAACTGATATGAACACAATCAAAAAAGTACCGATAAAATAAATAAGATTAAAAATTGAACTAAATGCTAAAAGATAAAACAAACTTGCAAAAACAGATAAAAATATGTGTATAAAATGAGGTATCTTAGTTATTTGTGTAGATATTCCAATTGAACTTCCGATTAACGCTGAGGATAAAATAAGAACAGGTTTCTCAATCAGTGGTAAGTGAAAAGAAGTTCCGAAACCCAACATATTCCCTCCGAACCAAGGCAGGATTATATCACTCAGGCTCCCCATAATTATTGATCCTGTTAATCCCACCAATAATGCAGAAATTAATTCTGATTTATATTTATAAAAAATTCCTGCAGTTACTATTGATGAAACAATGATATGGAACGGATGGAAAATCTCAAATAAACCATCTGAAATTTTTTTCTGAAATATATACTGAAGGAAAATGATTAATATTATTGCAATTATTGTTGCGGATGCAGTAAAAGGAAGATGGTGTTTTAATTCATGAAATAGTTCCTTTGTTCTCATTTTTTGAATAAAATTCTTTCAGTTTCTTTTCTTTTAGGCATATAAGATTTTAATTCTTCTTTGGTAATTCTCTTTTCCTTTAACAGTCTTTCTAAAAAATCATTTAAGAGTCTTATTTGATGTTTTCTTAAAATATTCATTCTTATTTGTACTTCAGCAATTTTACTAATTCTGTTAATATCTTTTGATAAGTGAGAATGGATTTTTGCGGATTCAGATTTT
>Ga0315296_10002016_pt1 | contig 17496 bp, 13 predicted proteins | sample YL17G14_18_MG_FD_203921 | JGI IMG/M metagenome (GOLD analysis project Ga0315296, IMG submission 203921) | Sediment microbial communities from Yellowstone Lake, YNP, Wyoming, USA - YL17G14_18 | ecosystem: Environmental > Aquatic > Freshwater > Lake > Sediment | place: USA: Wyoming | collected... | reverse complement strand
CTGGCAAAGGTTGCAGCTGCTCAAGGCGGATATACCGACATGCTACGTGGCCGTAACCCCCAGTCACGCTCCTTGTTGCATGCAGTGGCTGATTATGCCTAGTGAGAACGACAACGTCCAGTCATATTTCGGCGGCCTCTTCCCAAGGCTTGCGCCAGACGAAGCGCTGCTTGAGGGTGCGTTCACCTCTGAAACTCATCGAGGGCAACGCATCATGTCCTGCGCAATGGCTCAGATTGCCAAGAAAGCGGAGGATTTCGGGGCACGCTGGGCAATCACATTCGTCTCCCATGACAACATCCCATCACTCAAGGGTTGCAAGCGCGCCGGCTTCATTCCATTTCTAATACGAAAAGAGAAGTGGCGACTGTTCCGCCGACGAGTGACCTTCACGCCATTGCCTGCCGGGACAGCCTATCCACTTGATGTTGAACAAGCAACAGGCAAGAGACGAGTTAATTCATTGAACTGATTGGAGTTTTGGGTCACGTATGTTAATGCCACACCTGCTGCAGACACGCGAAGTGGGCGTTCGGGAGAAGAGATGGATCCGGGAGAAGAGATGACTGTTGCATGTTGAAGAGTTGAAGGACAGAAGAGAATGGGAAGATTTTCTCCGCGCTTGTCCAGACGCAACATTCTACCATAGCTTGCAATGGAAAGAGGTACTCGAAACGTCGTTCGATGATTCCCCCGTATATCTGACAGTAAGAGACGCAAATGGAATTGTTGGTATATGTCCAGGCTTCATCCAAAGATCGATCTACACCAAGATCTACTCCTCGATGCCCTACTCAGATTATGGAGGCCCAGTGATAGCTAACCATTGTATCGAACGTGCTTCACTCTCATTGCAGGACTTTCTTCAGCGCTTTTGCTCAAGCATGGGTGTAGCATATCTCAAGATCAGTTTCATGAATGAGGAACTTCAGAGATCTTTCGGGTGGCCATTGCGCTATACTACTAGGGGCCGAGGCACGGTGGAAATTGATCTTGAGGCGACGCCCTCGGATTTCATTTGGAGTAGCTTATTCTCTAAGAATCGACGGTGGAAGATGAAACGTTTTGAAAGAGAAGGCTACGAGGCTCGACAGGCGCGGGGGAACTCTGATTTGAGGGATTTCTATGCCGTGTACCATGATAATATGAAGTATATTGGTGCCCGCCCGTACCCGTACCATTTCTTGGAGAATATGTGGAGCCTGCTCTATCCTCTGAATCTTCGCATTTGGGTCGTTGCGAGGGAGAAGCCAATTGGCGGAATCCTTGTCCTAAAGGATGCGCGAAGAACCTACTGGCTCTTAGCGGGGATCGATAGAAGACAAGCTTACGCTCGGTATCCTGTGGTGAACTATTTGCTTTGGAAGGAAATTGAAACAGCAGAGGAGGAAGGGTATAGGTACGTATCTTTGGGAGCAACACCAAGCGATCCCGACAATTTGTATTACCTCCAAAAGACGAGTTTCGGTGGATCATTCGAACAACAAGAAGTGGCCTATTATCCATGTAGTTCCACTGGACGAGTTTTGCTACAAGCCAAGGCAAAAGCCGTGTCCCGATGGAAGACTATTCGAGGTTTTGTTCCGATTCGTTTCAGACGAATGGTCGAACGGGAACTGCAGAGATTCTATTAATTGCAAGCCTACTTTAAGCTACGGAGGTCTGAAAAACTCGCGCCGCCAGCGGCCTAGTTTCACGCCCGGCGATACTAAGAAGCGCGAGAGTGGCCACGGCGATTCCTGACCAAATAAAGAGAACCGAAAGCAAGGGTGGAATGCGACAAGGATGATCACGGGCGCGCTGGATGCAAGCCGCACCAGCGGATCGCGATCCCGGCCAATGTAGATCAAGAAGACGGTCCGCGTGTACACCGGTAGAATTGGATTCGCAGACCGTTGACCAAGATGATTGAGCTGAAGAGCACAGCCAGGGCGATCGTTGCAGGCAGTCAACACTCAAGTGCATTCTCCGACCAGCGCTTGCCCTTATTGGCCTAGGGATTGCGGCTGCGGTCTGGGAATATGTACTGGTCTTGGCGGCTGCAGGATTGGCAAGTTATTCGCTCTGAGAGAGGATGACTATCACTCCAGAAGAAGAACTCCTCTTTGTCTAGAGATTGCTTCCCCACGAATTTAATTGCGGTAGCTGCGAAAAACGAGGTGATACGCAAACATAATCTGTTGGAGGGACACGGATTCTCATCGAGTCCTCGGTCCACTCGAAAGGGTGCGAGACTGAATGTACGAGAGCATGAATGAATACAGAGTCAGAACCTATGAAAAAGGAGACGAGACTGAACTTGCACGTCTCTTCAATGAGGCTTATCAGGCCTACGCGGGTTTTGTACCCAGAACACCAGAGTATTGGCGTTGGAGTTGTCTCGACCGGCCTGACGTTGAAAAGGAAGGAATAGTAATTGTCGTTCACGCGAGAAAAATAGTTGGATATGCAGTCGTTGGAAAATCAGGCAACATCTGGGAATTGTGTTTCGATCGAGGTCCCGATCAGGAACGCGTTGGCTCGTTAATTCTTGACAAAGCAGTGGATTACCTAACTCGGGTTGGTTCAGACTCAGTTACCTTGAATCTACCCTCTAAGGACTCTGTCGCGAGACAAGCATGCGAGAGACTGGGATTTTCGCAGCTTCCCCCGGAGATACCTTTTTTGAGTGTACTAGACTTTGAACGACTTCTTGGCTCGCTCTATTCGGCTAACCAGCAGCGCCTGATGGATTTTGAGGGATCTTTCTTGATAAAATTTCAGGATGGACCCTTCTGGATAACCCCTTTTGTCTCGATGAGAGTGCGAAATGGCGGAATAGATATTGCAAGCCAGAAGGAACTGTGTCAGGCCGTGATAGAAACCGATACGCGGACCCTTACCTCCGTATTATTCGGAACGGAAAAGGCTCTATCGGCCTTGCTTCGCTTGAAGCTGAAGATACGCCCCCTGCGAGAACTGCGCACGGTACTCAGGCTGTTTTCGCTCTTACGGGTTAAGGAGCCTTGGTTTGTTCCGGGGGCTGATTTGGGGTGAAGCTTGGGGGGAATTGCTTGGCGCAGAGTGAATATCTCTATCGGACTTTCGCTGAAGGGGACGAGGAAGGTCTTAAACGGCTCGTTGAACCTAGGTGTGCCAGTATTTTGGCGAGTGACTACTGGGAATGGAAGTATTCCCACAATCCAAATTTCGATCCGTCCTTAGTTGCCGTTGCTGAAAAAAACGGCGAAATAGTTGCCTGCAACCATTGGCTTCTTCGGGACGTTAAGCTTTCAAGTTCGTCAGTTGCTAAGGCAGTCTTGTGTTGTGATATTGCCGTTCATCCTGATCATCGAGGGCGTGGTGTTGCAAGATCTTTGCTTGTCTTCTCGAGATCCTCAAGCCTCTCGAGTGCGAGGGGAGCCGTTCTAAGTTACGCGTTTGCTGATGCAGAACTGAGCAAGCGATTGTACCAACCCGCGGCGGGCTATATTCCGATGGTAGGTTCGACCGTAAGATATGGCAGGCGCTGGAGCTGGAGGGACGTTGTTCGCAGAGTGGAAGAGATGAATATGAATGTAGGTCCAGAAGGCGCATTTACTAGAAGAGGTGTCAAGCGCGGCTTCAAAGTTGTCTTTCATATCTTAGGAGCGCGTCCGCTCAGTATCGCAGTGAACGAAGTGGGAATTGAAGCGTCTGAGCAAGATGTTGAAGGTTCGACTGTCACCGTGAAGGGTGACTTGGGCACTTTGGCAGCGCTGAAGAGGAGGCAGAGCAGAATCCGAACATTCCTTAAAGCGTTGTTGACACGAAGACTGAAACTGAGCGGAAGCTTGTTCGGCATCATCAGTCTCTATCGACACCTTGCTCTGCTAGAGGAGATTTTTCATTTCGCATGATCAATCTTCGGCGATTGCAAATGGTTGAACAGGTCTTCTGGAACAAACGCATGGAAACGTTACCGATTAAGGCTCAGGAAAAAATGCAGTTGAAGCTCTTGAGAAGTACGATTGAAAGGGCCTACAGAAGCAGCAAGTTTTACCGGGCAAGAATGAAAGCAACGCAAATCAACGCCCGTGGGATAAGACGGCTGAAGGATATCGAGAGAATGCCGTTCACGACAAGGCAAGACTTGGAAAACAATTTTAGAGACGTACTCTGCGTTCCATTCTCGCGGGTTGCAACGGTCCGCGTGACCAGCGGAACGACGGGAAAACCTCTTACAATTGCGCACACCCAGAGAGATGTTGACAACATTGGTGAGGCGTCTGCCAGGAAGCTTTCGTACCACGGTGTGACCCCGAAGGATGTGCTCCAGGTTACTTCAACGTATGGATTGTGGCAAGGGGCGTGGTCCGTTCACTGGGGGGCGGAAAGGATAGGCGCTTGCGTTATTCCAGTGGGTCCTGGAGATACGGAGAGGCAAATTAGAATCATCAAACGATTTGGAACTACGGTTCTCTACGGTGCCACGAACTACCATTTTAGGATAGCAGAAGTGGCAAAGAAGTTAGGGGAGAACTTAGCCGGCTATTCTCTTAGAACCGGGATATGCGTAGCCGAGAAACCTTCTAGCGGTCAAATCTCAAGACTGAAAGAAGAGTTCGGGTATAATTTGGTCGCGATAGACTATGGCGCGACAGAATTCCCAGGTTTTTCAGTAAACTGCAGCACAGACCCTGCCTCTCATCATGTCTGGGGTGACTTCTATCTTGTAGAGGTTGTTGACCCCAAGTCTCACGAAGTGCTTGGAGAAGGGGAGAGGGGGGAACTTGCGATTACGAGTCTACAAAGAGAAGCCTATCCTTTGATCAGGTATCTTTCGAAAGACATAACGGTTCTGAAGGGTTGTGAGAAATGCGAATGTGGCCTGACACATGCCAAGATAGCGGCCGACATTGACAGGGAGGATTTCATGATGAAGTTCAGAGGCACCGCAGTGTTTCCGAGTCAGATCGAGTCCATTCTGGACCAGCTTCATGTCCCTGCCGGAAGGGTTCAGATGATAGTGGACAAGAGGACACCAAGGGAGGAGGGCACCCTGAAAGTCGAAACACCAGAGGTCCTTTCCAATGCTCGGCAAGAATCAATCAAGACAACTCTAAGAGATGACATCAAGAACAGAATCGGGGTTACCATTGATAACATTGTGTTCGTACCCTTCGGTACTCTCGGCGATAAGGTCGAAAAAGCCGTCGTGATCAAGTGAAAATAGGTTAGGTCTTGGCTTTGTTTTGAGGGAAAGATAGGCATGATTGTGTGCGCAACCGCCAATCAAAAAAAGGTCTCGGTGCCCATGCTTGAATCAGTCAATTTCAAACGCAAAGATGAAGCAACGAAGAAATGCTGTTCCCTTGGGTCAGTCAAAGAGGCTGTGATCCTGCAAACCTGCCACAGGGTTGAGGTCTATGTCGCTACAAACGGAAACGAATTTGGAGACATCGCTGACAGGATCGTGAAGTTCTGGAGTCAAGAGGTGGGCGTTAGCTCCGATATTATTCACGATATTGCTGAAGTGTTGCAGGGTAGGGACGCTCTTATGCATCTTCTTCAGGTTGCGTCTGGTCTTGAATCTATGGTGATTGGTGAAGACCAGATTCTAGGGCAAGTTCGAATGGCCTGTGTTGACTCGAAGAGAATTGGGACACTGAATGGTCCGCTCGAAAAAGCGTTTATGAAAGCTGTAAATGTGGGAAGAAGAGTGCGTAGCGAAACTCGCATAAATCACGGCTCAGTTTCGGTTGGTTCGGCGGCCGTTGATTTGGCTGAGAAGAGCTTTGGCGACTTGAAGGACGTAAGAGCCTTGGTTGTTGGGGCTGGGGAAGCTGGTTCCCTCGTTGCTCAAGAATTGATGAGGAGAGGGGCTGGGACTATCTGTATCGCAAACAGGACATTTCAAAAGGGTCGAGACTTGGCAGAAAAGGTCGGGGGAAAAGCGATTCCTTTTGAAGAACTCTACAGGGAATTAGAGGTAGTTGATCTTGCTCTGTTCGCTGTTTCTGCGGATGAGCCTCTTGTAAGGTCAGAAAAAGCCAGGAGTATTTTGGCCTCGCCGCAAAGGGACCATATAATGCTGATCGACATATCACAGCCTAGATGCGTAGAGGGAGCCATAGGTTCTCTGCCGGGTGTCGACCTGAGAAACATTGACGACCTGAAGTTGGTCGTGGAACGGAACCTAGAGCAGAGACTAGGTGAAGCGGCAAAGGCAAATCGAATAGTTTTGGAGGAACTACAAAGCCTACAGACTTTGCTCGGCAGAACGTTGGCCGAGCCTCTTGTTTCGGCGTTGTGCATGAAGGCCGACAGGATCAGAGACAAGGAATTTAGGAAGGTTCTTCGCATGGTTGGAAACCTGAACGAAGAACAGAAGCTTGTGATCGAAAATTTGACTAAGGAGTTAGCTGAAAGAATTTTGCAGGTTCCCATCGAGAGCTTGAGGAAAGCGGCCTCCGGTGAAGATGCCGCATTGGTCGCTGCGGCAAAGAAGCTATTCGAATTAGATTAGGTGAAGTGGGCCTCTCTTAAATGAAAGGAAAATCCAAATCCGAGCTTCTTTACGAGAGGGCCAAGAAGGTGATGCCCGGGGGAGTGAGTAGTCCCGTGAGGGCATTTCCTCCATATCCTTTTTTCACCAGTTATGCAAAAGGATCAAGGATCGTTGATGTGGATGGCCACGAGTATATTGATTATTGTTTAGCTTATGGTCCTCTAATACTCGGGCACTCACACCCTAAGGTGGTAGCTGCGGTAAGGGAACAGCTCGACAAAGGAACCATGTATGGGACCCCGACGGAGAAGGAGTTGAGGCTGGCGGAATTGATTTGCGAGAGTGTTCCGTGTGCAGAGATGATTAGGCTGGTGAACACTGGAACCGAGGCAACCATGAGCGCCATTCGAGTAGCGAGGGGCTACACGGGGAAGAAAAAGATCGTGAAATTTGAGGGATGCTACCATGGCGCTCACGACTGCGTCCTGGTTAAGGCAGGATCGGGAGCAGCGACCTTCGGGACGCCTGACTCGCTTGGTGTTCCTGAGGAGATCACGCAAAACACGCTGCTTCTCCCCTACAATGACATTGAACGTTTTGAGCAGGCAGTTAAGCGTGAGAAAGACCAGATAGCCGCAGTGATCATAGAGCCCGTTGTTGGAAACGCGGGTGTCATACTTCCTAAGGAGGGATATCTGAAAACCATTTCTGAATTAACACAGGAGCACGGAATTCTGCTGATTTTTGATGAGGTAATAACTGGTTTCAGGTTGGCTTTTGGTGGCGCCCAAGAATATTTCGGCGTTGTTCCTGATATGGTCACGCTCGGCAAGATCATGGGTGGAGGCTTTCCTATAGCGGCGTATGGTGGGCCCAGGGAAATTATGAAGATGGTTGCGCCTGCTGGCGGTGTGTACCAAGCTGGAACGTTCAGTGGGAACCCCATTAGCGTCGCCGCAGGACTGGCAACTCTTGAGTACATCAAATCAAAGCGTGAAGTCTTCTACGACATGTTGGAGTCAAAAACCGAGGCGATAGTGAAGGCATTCGGTGACGTTGTACACGAAAGGAATTGTCCGTTCCAGATTAGCCACATCTCATCTATGTTCCAGGTTTTCTTCACAGGAAATCGCGTTTACGATTATCGCTGTGCCAAAACCAGCGATCTCGCACGATTCAAGATCTACCATGGGAGACTACTTGAAAAAGGGATTTTCATCCCTCCATCCCAGTTTGAAACATGCTTCGTTTCCGAATCGCACACAAGAGAGGACATCGATCAGACAATAGAGGCGATGGCAGCGTCTCTGCGTACATCTGATGGCGAAAGGGAATAGTTGGCAGGTTGGATATGGTTGGGCGACCTTGACGTTTTGTTCGTTCATCCTGTTGTAACTCGTAGAGGCAGGCCCATACATGTCATTCTCCCTTTGGGTTTGTTTAGTCTTGCTCATTGCCTACAAGAGGAGGGCTTTCAAACAGAAATTCTTAACGTAGGGGTTGAGAAGCTTCTGGACGGAGATTTCGAGCTGGGAAACTACGTTAAACAGAGAAGTCCGAGAGTTGTTGGTATCGACTTGCATTGGTATACGCACTCTTATGTAGCAATTGAAGCTGCCAGAACCGTCAAAAAGCACGCAAATGCTTTGGTAGTCCTAGGCGGTTTCACAGCTTCTTACTTTGCCGAGGAGATCATGAAGCAGTTTCCCTTTGTAGACGTGGTTTTGAGAGGCGAGGCTGAGCGACCTCTAGTCGAACTAGTGAAGCAGCACACGACGAACCAAGATTACGTGAGGATCCCAAACTGCACTTTCAGAAGGTCTTCAGAGATTTGTCATAATAGGATTTCTCATGCGCCAAAGCACATTGATAATCTTCCCAACTCGGGCCTGGATCTCTTAAGAAATTGGGATAAGTACCTCACTGTTAAGCTAATGTGGGATCCTTCACCCTACGCGTATTTTGATTCTGAGATGCCTAAGAGCTTTGATCTATGTATCTCGCGAGGCTGCCCCTATCAGTGTTCATATTGTGGAGGCGGAAGAGAAGCTCAGCGAATGATCTCAGGGAGGGACGGAGTTTGTTTTAAGAGTCCGGAAAAAGTTCTTGAAGAAGCTATCTTCTTGAAAGAGAAGGGAGTCGAAGAGGTTAGGCTGCCGTATCTGGGGTATCCCAGGCGTTACCTAAGGCTCTTCGACTTGATCAAAGGGGAGAACCTGGGACTGTCGTGCAGAATTTCTTTTTGGAATTTGGCCCGAAAGGATGTTGTTCGGAGGGCGAGTGAGGCTTTTTGGCGGGTTTCCGTGGATATTTCCCCCGACTCGGGTTCCGAAAATGTGAGGCGCCTCAACAAAGGTCCTCACTATTCAAATCGTCAGCTTGTCAAGACCCTTAGGTTCTTGGAGACTAACGATTCGTCGGTAGACTTGTATTTTACGGTGGGTTTACCTGGGGAGACCCAAGCGGATTTTCAGGAGACTATGAATCTTGCAGTCAGCCTTATCCTTGATAACAGTAACATCGCAAATGCCTACAGTTTTGGGGTGAATGCTGAGCCAGGCTCACCGATGTTTCGAGAACCCGATCGGTACGGCGTGATTCTTTCTAGGAGGAGCTTTCTAGATTTCTACAGTTTTTGGGAGACCGTTGAGATGGGTTTGAAACCGACTGATCTGTTGGGTCTGAGAAGAAAGGACCGCTCGCAAGACTCTATTGTCGAGATGAGCAAAAAGTTGCGGTCAAGAGTAAGGGATGCACTAACAAAGAGTCGGATCGGTTCATTTGAAGGAGAAGGGTTGAGCAGACTCGCGGGGGAGAAGATGGGGCCGGTGGTAGGGATTGGGCATAACAAGTAGGCTGAAAAAATCAAAGCAAATGATACGGATGGTCAGACCCATGGAGCTGACCCCAAAGGATTTGATCTATCCAATTTTTCTTAGGGAGGACGGCAAGAAGTTCGAGATACCTTCTATGAAGGGACAGCAATATCTCTCTTTAGAGGATGCTGTCGACGTTTGCCGCAAGACGGTGGAGTTCGGCGTGCCCGCCGTGATGGTCTACGGTGTTTTGATGGAGAAGGACGCTGAAGGTTCAATCGCATTGCGAAGTGACGGCTTTCACGCCAGAGTTTTTAGAGGTTTGAAGAAGGAGATGGGCGACGATCTGGTTCTCATATCTAATCTGTGCTTGTGTGACTACACTGCAGATGAGATCTGTGTTTACACTGAGAGGGGCAAGGTTCTGAATGAGAAGACAGCGGAGATGCTTGGTAAAATAGCTGTGGTTCACGCTGAAGCTGGTGCTGATGTGATTGCTCCTGCAGGAATGGTCGATGGGCAGGTGAGACACATCAGGTCAGCGTTGGACAGGCAGGGGCTTGAGGATGTGGCTGTGATGACGTATGTTAAAACGGACACTTGTCTCTTCCAACCATACTTTGAGACAATGACTTTGTCGAAGGTTCCGAGGCGTGGAGTTGACCCCGGCAAGTTTAGGACTGACATAATCAACGAGAAGATGTTTATGCAGAAAGTGGATTTGGATATCAGTGAAGGAGCGGACATTGTTATTGTTAAGCCTGCGTTGACAAACTTGGACTCTATACTTAGAGTCAAGCAGAGGTATCCGACAATTCCTATAGCTGCGTATCAGGTCAGCGGCGAGTACGCCATGATAAAGCTTCTAGGCCAGTATGGACATGTGGACGAGAATGCTTTGCTTCTGGAGACCTTGAGTTCAATAAAGAGAGCTGGTGCGGACACAATTTTGACTTATCATGCTTTGCAAGCGGCCTCACTTTTGATGAAATGATTCAAATCAACAGAGCTCTCAGCCTCATCGCGCCGTGACGTCTACGTATGGTCGTATGCGCACGCAACGCCACTCATACTTCCAGTACTCATGCTGGCGCTGGGTCTCGTAGTGCGCACACACCAGAAATGGCCTGAACGACGACGTACGAGGAACAGCATCAAACGACGACGCACGACGGGTTAGGAGAAGAATCCCCCAACAACCCCTCCTTCTAGTCTCTATCTATCGAAACGATGGGCACAACATGGAACGAGCCCTAAGATAGGCTCTTGATAATCTCATCTAATGACAAGACCTTTGCGAAGCCTTTCCTCACGAGAGGAAGGAACGAGGTATAGTCTCACTGCCTGAATCTCTGTCGGAGGCCTTGGAGGACATGGAGTGCAGCGAACTTGTCAAGGAGGCTCTTGGCAAAACACTGTACGAGAACTACCTAAAGGAAAAGCACAGGGAGTGGGATCTCTATAGGACTCAAGTCGCTCCGTGGGAAGTCGAGAGATACATTAGAAAGCTGTAAGCTCTACGCGCCGTAGTCCAGATCGTCCGTGTTATGCAGTCTCTGAGACTTTGAGAGACTGCGGGGTCGGCATTCGCGCACGAGCCAGGAACCGTGAGCCTAATGAGAAGTGATTAGAGCTCAAGGGCTGAAACGCGGCTTCTATGAGTTATCAGACAAGCCCGCTCGGGCCATCCATGTGCCAGAGGCGGTACACTAATATACCTTATGTCCATCCCCGATATACTGGGTTTGGCGAGGGTCCCGATGGCGAATGCAATTTCGATGCAGCAGCATTTGCCCAGCCCGAGATCGCCCCACATTGGTCGTGATTCCCCGGTTTCCTGGGAACTAGGGTTCCTTCGATCATCCTTCAAGGCGCCCACGATCGACATAGAAGAGATCAGAGCTTTACAGCTGCTGGGCCTGACGCCTTATGAGGCGAAGGCGTATCTCGGTCTGGTCAAGAATGGGCCGCTCGGGGGAAGCGAGCTTGCCTTTCACTCACACGTGCCCCGCTCCAAATTGTACGGAACGCTGCGTCTCCTCGAACGGAAAGGGTTAGTCCATCTTACGCCCAGCATACCGGAAACCTTCACAGCTGCATCGCCCCTCACAGTCTTGAACGCGAAGGCAAGAGAGATTGCGGATCAAGCTGCGTCCGTCTTGGAGGTTGTTCAGAAGCTTGCGGAGGAATATGCGCTCAAAGCAAAGGGCAGCGGCGGACTTGAACTGCCCAGAGAGGCAAATGAACTGTGGCACATTGACGGACGAAAGCACATCTACGACAGAGTCGGCCACATGCTGAACCGCGCGGCCAAATCGATAAGCTACTACGCGACGCCTGCGGGCTTGGTGAGAGCATACAAGGCCCATGCCGATTACTTAGAGAAGGTGGGCAAACGCGGCGTGGCTGTTCGGCTCCTAGCGCAAACCAGCAAAGATGTCCACTTGGTCACTCAAGAACTGGCTGCCGTCGTCAAGATCAGGAGAACTACGAAGCCGCTTGCCGCGAACTTCGTGTGTATTGACGGACAAGAACTTGTCGTCATAGAAAACTCCCCTGATGACTTCGATGTAGAAAGGGGTACAGACAGAGCGGCTTGGACAACGAACAAGCTCCTAGTTCAACTGTACGAGAACCTCTTCGAGAGGGTCTGGGAGAATTCATCCCCCCTTCACCAAGGATAGGAGGCACAGCAACCCTTTGGCCCACAAGCGGAGGCCGATTCGCGTGGCGAGTCGCGACTCGCGCTTACTGGATCTGCCCTCGTTTTCTGTCGCCACGGTTCGGCGACCAGCGTTACGCGATCCTTGGTTTCGGGTGAACATGCTATCGCGAGGAGTCTCGGCAAAGGCTAGGGGAACAAGGCTATGAACTATGCACTTCCACGCTTGACGCTCTTGCTAATCCTCCTCATCAGCTTTGCAAATCCTTCAGTCATGGTTCATGCCGGTTCCCCTGATCTGACGGTCGATAGCATATGGCTTGAGGACGCATCACAGACGGGCCAGCCCATCAGCGAGGTGTCACCTGGGCAGTCGTTCAACATCATCGCGACGATAAGGAACATCGGCCAAGAGACCGCAGCCGGCTACTGCCTCGACGTCTACTATGACGGCGACTATGGGCGGGGAGGCCCAGACAACATAGCGCCCGGAGAGGTACAGACCTGGTATGTGGGTCCCCTTACGGCTCAAGCTGGCACCCACACGACGAAGTGGGTAGTGGATCCAGACAACCTGATAGTGGAATTGGGCGAACTCAACAATCAGAGAGAATTCGTGTTCACGGTCGGATCTCAGACTGTAACGACCGCTGTGACTTCTAGTTCAACATCCTCCGTGACGCAATTGACAAGCACATCAACGTCTTCCACTAGTGAATCGACAAGTACGTCGACGTCCTACAGTACTGAATCAACAAGCACAGAGTTAACCAGCACAACAACGACCACTATGACTTCTAGCTCGACATTCTCCACTACTCAATCAACAGGCTCAACCACAACGACTTTGAACGCGATTTCGAATCCTCTGGTCGCGGGTCAGACTGGCGTCGCATTCTCCGGGTCTGTGTCGCCGGCATTTGTGCCTGATGGCGTTAATGTGGAGCTTCATTACGCATCCACATGCCTTCAAGGAAGCGGCGGGACCGTTGCGATAACATTTCCAGTAGTCATTCAGACCTCTGGTGGGAACGGCGCTTTTGGTGGGAGCTTCACGGCTCCTGCGGCTGGTACTTACCAGTTCTGGGCTTACTTCGTGGGCGGGAGCGGGTATGGAAGTTCCTCATCAGCATGCCAACCAATCACAGTCACCAATAACCCGGCTACCGTGTCTATTACTGTAACTGCTAATCCATCAAGCTCAATAGTTGTCGATGGCACAACGTACACGTCACCGCAGACATTCACCTGGGTTCCAGGAAGTTCCCACACCATCTCCGCCAACTCCCCAGTCTCAAGCGCTCCAGGAACTCAGTATGTCTGGACATCTTGGGCTGACGGAGGAGATCAATCGCGCACAGTCATGGCGCCCTCGTCTCCCACCACTTACACAGCCAACTATCAGACTCAGTATCAGGTGACGTTTGCTGTCAACCCGTCTGGTGGCGGGGCAATTACTGTTAACGGTCAGCCTTCTGTGACGTCGTGGTACGATGATGGCGCCGTAGTCAGTGTACAGGCTAGCTCTAATGCTGGTTATGGTTTCTCATCTTGGAGCAGCGATACGGCTTCGATAGTCTTCGCTGACTCCTCATCCCCATCGATGACGGTTACCATACACGGCACCGGAACAGTGACAGCCAACTTTCTCCTCCAGGACGCTACGCCACCGGTAATCACGTCCACAGTCAGCCCCAGCGCTAACAGTAACGGCTGGAACAGTGGACCCATCACGGTCAGCTGGTCCGTTTCGGACTCTGAATCTGGAATAGCTTCATCCACTGCTTGCACGACAACGACCGTGAGCGCTGAAACCTCGCTGGCGGGAACTACGCTCACTTGCACTGCCACGAACGGTGCGGGCTTATCGAACTCAGCCTCGGTGACGGTGAAGATTGACCTCACCGCTCCAACGTTAACGTTGCCTTCGACGGTCACAGCGGAGGCCACGAGTCCCAGTGGAGCCACCGTCTCCTATGCCGCAAGCGCTTCGGACTCGTCGTCAGGTATTGCCGGATTCTCCTGTACCCCAGCCTCAGGTTCCACATTCCCAATAACTACAACCGCTGTAAGCTGCTCTGCGACCGACAAAGCTGGGAACACTGCTACCGGAACCTTCAACGTGTCCGTTCAAGATAAAACTCCGCCAGTTGTGACGGTTCCGTCGGATATGACGAAGCAGGCTGCCATTCCTAACGGCGTGGTTGTCTCCTATGCTGCGACTGCCTCGGATCTCGTCGATGGTTCCATAACGCCGATTTGTACGCCTTCGTCTGGTTCCACTTTCCCACTAGCCTCGACCAAGGTCACGTGCACCGCGACGGATAAGGCCGGGAACACTGGTTCTGCTTCCTTCAAGGTAACTGTTGTTGATACGACTCCTCCAAAGCTGACCATTCCGTCAGACATGACTGTGCAGGCTTCAAGTTCTGGAGCGGTTGTCACATTTTCAGCTTCGGCTTCAGACCTCGTGGATGGCTCTATCCCGATTACCTGCACTCCAGCTTCGGGTTCCACCTTTCCGTTAGGAACAACCACGGTGACCTGTTCGGCAACCGATAAGACGGGTAACAGGGCGTCAGGATCGTTCAAGGTGACTGTCACCCCATCTTCTTCAACAGTAACCGTCACTGTCAAGCTGCTAGCTAGCAATAACAACGGGCTCAGCGGTGGCGCAGTTCGATATTACAGTAGCGGTTGGCAGTCTTTCGGTACCACGGGCAGCGATGGAACGGTTAGCATGGCGCTGCTGTCTGGCACCTATACCTTCGAGGTCTCCTATGCTGGTGTAAGTCAGCAGAAGAGCCAGAACGTAGCCGCGAATCCCAACGTTGTCTTCCAGACGACGCTGGTGACTATGAAGCTTCTTTCCTCTGCCAATACAGAGTTGGCTGGAGTGGTTCGGTATTCTGCGAACGGTTGGCATACCTTCGGTTCAGGCAGTACAACGACAAGCATGGAGCTGCTTCCGTTCACATACACATTCGAAGTCAGATACGGTGGTGTAAGTCAGCAGAAGAGCCAGAACGTAGCCGCGAATCCCAACGTTGTCTTCCAGACGGTGCAGGTTCATTCAGACAGCGGTAAATGCACGAGCTACTATGCGGGTGGCTGGCGGACGTTCACGCAGGACATGGAACTCTTGCCAGGCAGCTACAAGTTCCACTTCAGCGATGGAACAAAGAACACATCGTACACGTTGGTCGTCGGCGCTGTCAAGCACATTCACTAGAACGAGCCTCTCATGGAACCCGGCATTCTCCATCCCCTCTTTTTCCGGTTTGGAACTTGATTCTTTCCGCTTGGCAACATTGATAGGGCACATTCATGCAGTCGGCGGCTGTACCAACATTAGGGTTGATTCAGCTGGATGGTGCGGGAATCGGCGCAGTCAATCTGATCGTTGGGGGGCTCGCCTGTTTGGCGGTCTATCTGACCTCAGTCCCGATCCTCGGCGCCGTAGAGAAACAAGACATCCTCAACTTGAGGACTCTACTAGGCGGCACGCGGATAGTCGCGGTGCTCGTGAATCCAGTGTTCGACTACGAATCGAAGCTCCTGTCTGCCGTGAAGCGAAAGTAGAAGATCTTTCCTAGAGCTAGAGCAAGCGGTGCTCGCTATTTCTTGGTCTCGAGCCCCAGCAGATGGTTGAGGCTTACAGGAAACGATTCAAAGCACTTGCCCCGTTCACAGAGGACGCGCTCCTCACTCTCGGTCGAATGAGCCGCGGAATCTTTCGCCGCTTTCTGAGGTACATCACGTTGACTCTCCAGTACTCAGAGTCGCACGGGAAGAAGATCATCGATACGGAGACGGTGAAAGAGGCGGTAACGGTCGAGCGGCTGGCTGAGGACATGGAGCTCGAGCTTGTGGAGCTCTTCCCGAAAGAGATGCTGCTTCACGAGTCGCGAGCCCTCTTCTTCCTCTCCAGCGGATTCGAACCTCTATGGTGACGATGCTTTTTCGATTTGGTATCTTCAACTAGTGCTCTCACTACATCTCATCTTTACATAGTGCAAGTTCATTGAGCTTGCCAGGATGGTTGAGTACGCGCCATTACCGATCATGCGGCGCTAGGCGCCCGAATAGACCAGTTGAAAGCCATGTCCTCTGATGAGTTGACCACGATCGCTCAGAAGGCCGCTCGAGGAGGACTATTCCTATTCATCGGAAACGCATCCTCAACCGTGATCTTGGCGGTAGGCGCGATCATTGTTGCGCGTCTTCTTGGGCCATTCAGTTACGGTCTCTACACGCTGGCCGTCGCGATTCCATTACTCCTTGTGGCTCTCGCGGATGCGGGCATGAACTCCGCGCTGATCAGGTTGCCCGCGAGACTCCGATCCGAAGGCGACCACGCGCGAGCAAACAGGCTGATCAAGCTGGGGTTTCTCCTCAAACTCGCGATCAGCACAACAGCCTCCGTCGTCTGCTACGCTGGCTCAACGGTCATCGCGTCCATCGTATTGAATAGGCCAGAGCTAACGCCGTTCATACAGCTCGCTTCGCTGATGATCGTCTTCCAAGCCATCTATGACGCGACGAACCACATATTCATCGGACAAGATCTGATGCACTACAGTGCAAGCGTCCAGATCCTGCAGGCAGCACTCAAGGGCGCGCTTGCACCTGTGCTTGTCTTTCTCGGGTTGGGTATCACTGGCGCGATCTGGGGATACGTCTTGGCCCTGGCCGCCGCTGGATTGACAGGCGCAACGCTCCTCTTCACCAGACACGTCCGCTCCTCAGGTCGGACAACTAGTCTGGCGTCGACGGAGTTGCGTACACTGCTCGGTTATGGTTTTCCGCTCTATGCTGCCGCGATCTTGTCCGTGTTCCTTACGCAGTATCAGAACATAGTGCTCGCTCATTTCGCAAGCAACGTGGAGATCGGCAACTTCAGCGCAACCTGGACCTTCACCTCATTCATGATGATTCTCATCTACCCTATCACGACATCGATGTTTCCCATGTTCTCGAAGATGGATCCCAAGGATCAGAGGAGCGACCTTGCGAGGGGTTTCGTGTTAGCGGTCAAGTACACGTCGCTGCTCATGATCCCTGCATCCGTGGCCGTCATGGTCTTCTCGCGAAACCTCATCTACCTAACTTTCGGTAGCGGCTACGCGCTCGCTCATCAATACCTCGTGCTCTTGGCTGCGCTCTATCTACTCACAGCAATCAGCTATCTGGTCATAGGGAGTTTTCTCAGCGGAATAGCTGACACAGGGACTGTTCTGAAGATGAGTGTCGTGACGTTGGCGGTTTACTTGCCGCTCGGTCCAGTTCTCGCCACGCTTTGGGGGCCATTCGGGCTCCTCATCGCATACATACTCTCCATCGCGACTTCGACAGTCTACGGACTCCGTCAGACTTTAGTGAAGCATGACGCTGGACCCGATCTAAGAGCGAGCGGAAGGATCCTTCTCGCTGCGTTGGGGGCGGCTGTACCAACATATGGTTTGATTCAGCTGGATGGTGCGGGAGTTGGCGTAGTCAATCTGGTTATCGGAGCGCTATTCTATGTAGGGATCTATCTTACCCTGATA
>Ga0315296_10002015_pt1 | contig 17497 bp, 12 predicted proteins | sample YL17G14_18_MG_FD_203921 | JGI IMG/M metagenome (GOLD analysis project Ga0315296, IMG submission 203921) | Sediment microbial communities from Yellowstone Lake, YNP, Wyoming, USA - YL17G14_18 | ecosystem: Environmental > Aquatic > Freshwater > Lake > Sediment | place: USA: Wyoming | collected... | reverse complement strand
CAAAGATATCTATGGCAACCTGATGCAGGTCGGCTTCTCCGTGCTGGATGTCGATGCGTAGCGGAACTGGTACTTCCCACCCGTCGTAGGTAGCCAGTCGGGGCTTGAACCCAGACGCCCAGAGGTAGCCTCTACGAGGATTGACCTGCCAAAACGTGCCGCGGAGCACGGGATACGGCCCTTCCCGGAAGAGGCGGGCGTCGAACCGTTCCTGTCTGACTCGTATTCCGGCGATCCGAACCCCGGCCGGACACGCGTCCTCGAAGCCTGTGAACTCTTCGTCATCGATGCTAGACCGACAATGCAGAAACACCTCGCCCAGGTGTTTTCCCTCAAGTTGTTCGTAGGTTCTCAGAACTCCCTCCAGCAAACGCTTGGCAGCGGCACGTGTGAGGTGGAAGTCGTTTTGTTCTGGCGAGTACCAGGGCCCATACTCGCCCATGAAGACGATGCCGTCACCGCTGTCGAGGAACATGAGAGCGGCGCAGCACGCTGATCTGCTTCCAGAACTCTGACCCGTGCGGCGGTAGGCAATCCCGATATAGCACACTCCCGCTCGCGCCGAACTCAGCCGCCACGGCTTGCCGCCAGCCTTGTAATAGAGAGCCACTCCGAGATTCCACGCGCGGTCACACAACGGGGTGAGGCCACGCTCAAATGTCTGCGCCGACGGACCCAAGCGGAGCGTGGACTCACGAATGATCTGAATGGGGATGTCGTATTTCATCGCTCTCGCCTTTATTTGACGGCGGAAGTCCACGGAGTAGTGGTAGAGACTCGGATCATAGCTGTCGAACAGATCTGTTTGTCCTCTGGCTCGTTCGGCGCGGACTCTCGCGGAAACGGCATAGCCCACCCCGTCCGAGACTCGCGACAGGGGACGACAGTTTGCATAGACGATGTCTGGAACCACGCAGATGATGACGCCAAATGGCTCGTCGCGTTTGTGAAGGTGCTCTATCCCATCGAGGTACTGTTCGACCACGCCAAAGGCTCGTTTATTCGCATCCTTGTTCCGCGACGCGTCAATCAACCTATCTTCGTCGAGGGTAACTGTCCGCGTCGGCTCGGTCGGCCAAGCCGACACAAAGGCGGCGTCGAACCCTGGAAACGTGGGCCACAGTCGGCGGTTCTCGTGCTCTTGCGGGTGGATAGCAGAACGCATTCGTTGAGCCCAATGGCTGAATGCGTCGATTCCAGAAGGACTCCCGATTACGCCGTAGGAGATGTTCCTGGGATGCGACGGCATGTCCGCGTCGTAGGGTCCGAACATTGAGAGGCCATCGTGGGGATCCGTCATGGCTTGAGCATAACGGAATTCCATTTGAGGCTCAGCCAGGACTAGGACACCGTCACTCCTGGCCACTCATATCCTCCTACGAACGGTTTTCGTCGTCGCCATCATCTTCGAGGTCATCGTCTGGGATTTCCCCATCCTCGTCCACGTAGACGGGAGCTAGCGCGCCCTCATCGATACCAACCGGAGCGGCCAAGCGAATAGGAGCTCCGGCAAGGACCAACGGACCAGAAGTGGTGTCAGCAATCTTGAAGGTCTCCCTGCCGTCGGCAAGCCAAGATACGACGCCCAGGAGTCGAGACAGCCATTCATGATTCCACCAGTGTTTACATATGCTCTTCCTGCGTCGGAGCGCCTTGGCTCCATCAAGCGGCGCTCCTGCAAGATCAGTTAAGTGGACGCGGAGCTGGATTTGTACCATGGGTTGGCCGAAGGCCCGCAACATTGGCCGGAAGACGGGCGAAAGATGATACCTTGATTTCTGACGAAGGCCGTCCCTTTGACGAAATGTTCTTTCGCCTACCGCACGCACCCAGCTCTTCTTGCCGTCGTACCCAACGAAGTTCAGGCGGCCATCGCGAAGCAGGCCGGGTGGAAAGTACAGTTCCCTCTTGTCGGTGGTGATTGCCATGCCCTTGTGTATGCAGTGGTGGATTAGGTGTTGCCTCACAAGGTTGGTCACAACGTCGATCGTCCGGAGACCGCTGTGCCGATATTCGCTCTGCCAATCTATCCGCTCTACCGGACAGGATGACAGATCGGGACCGCTGGTGGGATATGCGAACGCCCAAGCCACAGATGGCTTCTGCCAATAGTGAGGCCACGCCTGGGCCCAGCCGTCGATCCGGCCGGTAGGCAGCGCGAACTTCAGTAGCGTCCGGGGAATCTCCCTTACTTCCAGGAGGTTTGTCCAGATCCGTTCCGGTTTCTCCAACACACTGCCGCGAGCCGCGAACCATTGACAGACCGCCTCCCTGCCGTTGAGCCCGTGGCGGGGAGCGCCAATCGAGGCCAGTTTCTCAAGGAGCTGCGCGAATCCGCTAGCCCAACTCTCGTGGAACGGGATGAAAGTAAGATCTGACGTCATCCAGTCCAACCGGGTCGGGGACAGGCCATCGACGTTGAGCGGGATAAGGAAGTCGATGGCACCCTCCCGAGAGATGTTGAGGGCCAGAGTACGTTCCTTCAAAGGATTGGGCTTGCGGATGGAATGCTGGGAGAGCAGCGCCAGCAGTCGAAATGTTCGTTCCTTGATGGCTATGTCGATGTCGCGGGGGTAGGACTCCCCACCAAGAAGCTTGATCTTGGCGCACCAGACCTCGTAGCCTTCCGCCGTCAGCTTCAGGGTAAGCCACTCGGCGAGTTCGTAGTCCTCAGACGCATAGCTGATGAAAAGGTGAGCCCTTTGATCCTTGCTCATGTTTGCCATCGGTCGGATCTTGCCTCTCTAATCCTAGCCGACAGGACGGACGCCGGCTCATGTTTTCGCTCATCGCGGCGCGGAAGCTTTGCCTCTGGGGACACCAGCTGGCCCCAGAACGCATGAGCGACCATGGTAATTATAGCACGTGCAGAGGATGATCTTTGGGGCACGGTGCATCTCTTTCGGTGGCACCTGGACCAGCGTAGCTCGGCTGACTTGCCGCCAAGAAACCTGCAAGGGAAGGGCGGTCAATGGGGGGTGTATGAAGCTAATCGATCGCCTGCTCCGCGGGCAGGCTCTCTCCGACCGCAGGACGCGGCACAAGGGGAGTCGGGAGGGCGGCGGTTCCTACATAGAAGATTGGCCGGCGCTCTCATACTCTCGGCCGTTGTTGTCTCCTGTGACTGGTGATTAGGCGTTTCGGTCAGCCAGATGGCTGCGCAGGAGGGATCGAAAGAGCCGTCCATGGTTCGCCACCTTCAAGTGCAGCAACTCGTGGACGATTGCCTCGGCTCGAAAATGAGCCGGCTGACGGAGGAGGCCAATGTCGAAGGTGAGGCGCCCCGAACTGGAGCAGCTGGCCCACTTGCGCTTCATGGGGCGCAGGCGAATGTCCTTGGGTTCGACGCCAATCCGCCTGGCCCACGTCTCCACCTCCGCCTTGAAGACGGCCGCGGGCACAGACTCCTCCAGCAGGCTTGCACCAGCCGGCTTCATCGTCATCGCTCTCTCCGCAGCACCGTCATGATGCGTTCCGCCAGCTCAGGCACATCCTTTACGTCCACGTTCGCCAGCAGGCCATACAGGGCCTTCCGCACCTCGCGGGCTTGCTGCTCGCTGGTGCGCCAGTGCGGGAACTTGTTGAAGGCGGTCGCCATCCCCTGAGCTACCGCCTCGGCATCAGCAATGCCTGATCGTTTCAAGAGCCAGAACACGGTGAAGGACTCAGCGGAGATGTCACGCTGGGCCTGCTCCTGCTCTGCCTCGTTGATCTCACGGATCAGCTCTTCTAGCTGCTTCAGCGCCTCCTGAGTGGAAATCTGGCGTTGCTTGAAGGCCTCAGCGATCAGCGCGGCTCGCTCGCCGATGGAGAGCAGGTAGGGGGCCCTAGCCAGGTCTCGCTCGATCTTGTTCTCGATGCTCTTCAGCAGGTTGAATACCTTGACAGTGTCGGGCTTGCCGCTTTGAGCGATCTTGTCCAGCGTCTCGACGTTGATTTCGTATACGGCGACCGTCTCTCTAATGACGCCGGCCTTGGTGTGCTCCTGCACCAAGCGGGCGGTTTTGCGGGCCAGTTCCCTGTCTAGGAACCGCCCGCCTTCGTAGGCCGAGCGCAAGGTCGCGTACACGTCAGCCAGGCGGTTGTAGTCATCCAGGTAGTCCCTGAGGAACGCATCGGGGGAGATGATTTCGTGCAGGTCCTCCAACTCAAGGTAGAAGCCGTAGAACTTGTGCCGGGCGTCTTCGTCGCGGAAGTGCTCCAGGGCGGCCTCCGCCGCCTTGTCCATCGACTTGCCCGCTATCAACGGCAGGTAATCCCGCCGCGCCTTCTCCATGAGCGTCGCGAAGCGCTCTTTCAGGACATCCAGCCCTTCGACGACGCTCTGCACGTCTTTCGAGTCGAACGCCAGGGCCTTCTCCAGGTTCTCGAAGATGCCGACGAAATCCAGGACGAAGCCTCCCGGCTTGTGCTTCCCATTCTCGTCCTCGTAGGGGCGATTGACGCGGGCGATGGCCTGAAGCAGCACGTGGTCCCGCATGGGCTTGTCCAGGTAGATGCAATAGAGGACGGGTGCGTCGTACCCAGTGAGCAGCTTTTCAGTAACGATGAGGATCTTGGGCAGTTTCTCTGGCTTGACGAACGCCTTCCGTATCCGCTTCTCCTCGTCTTCCGACAGGTGGTAACGGGCGAGCTCCGGCGGGTCGTTGTGGCCCGGGCTTATCAGCACCGCCGAGTATTCCGGTGGCAAGTGAAGGTCCAGCGCCTCCTTGTACAGCGTGCAGGCCTCGCGGTCGACGCCTACCAGGAACGCCTTGTAGCCGCTGGGCTCTACTTTCTCCAGGAAGTCCTTGGCCACATGCTGGGCGATGCGCTCGACACGCTCCCGGTTTTTGAGCATGTTGCGGAGGTTGACCGCCCGGTCGAGGATACGGTTGAGGTCTTCGATATCGCTGAGACCCTCGGCCTCCGTCAGGTCCAGGAACTCGCGATCCAGGGTCTCGCGGTCTACGCGAAGCTCGTTGGGGGCCAGGCTATAGTATAGGGGCACTGTGGTGCCATCGGCGATGGACTCAGCGATGGAGTACTTGTCCAGGTAACCGATGTCTGGGTCATCGACGCCGAAGACCTTGAAGGTGCCCCTGCCGTACGCCGTCTTGTCGATGGGCGTGCCGGTGAAACCGAGATAGGTGGCGTTGGGAAGGGCGCCGATCAAGTAGTTGCCCAGTTCTCCCCCGGTGGTGCGGTGGGCCTCGTCCACCAGGACGAAGATGTTCTTGCGGGTGTTAGTGTTGGCGGGGATGTCGTCGAACTTGTGGATCATGGAGACTATCAGGCCGCGGGTGTCGTTGCGCAGCAGATCCCGTAGGTGTCGCTTGCTGCCGGCCACAGCCACATGCTCTATGCCGCAGGCGGCGAGGTTGCCGAAGAGCTGCGCCTCCAGCTCGTTGCGGTCCACCAGCATCAGCACCGTGGGGTTCTCCAGGGCGGGCTGTTCGATGAGCTTCTTGGCGATGGTGATCATGGTGAAGGTCTTGCCGGAGCCCTGAGTGTGCCAGATTAGGCCACGTCGCCTCTTGGGGTCACGGGCGCGGAAGAGGGCTCGGTCCACGGCCCGCATCTGGTGCGGACGGAGCACCACCTTCTTGAGCTCGTCGTCCCTGCGGGTGAAGAGGATGAAGTCGGACAGGACGCGCAGCACCCGTACGGGTGCGATGAAGGTCTTGACCAACGTCTCGAAATCTTCGCCGGCCGCCTCGTCCTTCCAGTTGAAGAGGTCCTTGTGGGAGAGGTTCCAGGTGGCGCCGTAGTAGAACTGGATGAGATGCGTGAGCCCAAAGAGCTGCATCAAGGCCAGCAGCTCGGGGCCCTCACGGTGGTAGCGGCGCACCTGGTCTAGCCCTTCGGCGATGCCCTCCAGCTTTGTGGCAGCCTTGGTCTCGATGAGGATGATGGGGACGCCGTTCACCAGGAAGACGACATCGGCTTTGATCCGATAGGTCCCGTTGGTGAAGGCGAACTCATCGGTGACGTGGAAGGCGTTGCGCTCCGCCTCCTCGAAGTCGATAAGGCGAACGTTGCGCTCCCTGCCCTCGGCCGGGACGAAGACAGTCTTGAGGCCCTTCAGGAACTCCCAACCCTGGAGATTGCCCTCGATGTTGGGCGGCACACGGATGAGGCGCTTGGCGACCTCCTCGGCTTCCACGAGGTCGACATTGCCGGGGTTAAGCTTCTGTATCTGCTCGACGAAGACGTTCCAGAGGATGGGGCCTGTCTCGCCCCGGCGCAGCCGCACGGCCTCCTCTGCCGGAAGGTATGTCCAGCCCGCCTCGCTTGCGTAGCGGACGAGGGGGTTCTGAACGGTGTGACGCTCACTACTCAGCCGGGCCATGGAACCGTTACCTTCCGCCAGCGGCCGGCAGACGGACCCGATGCCCAAGTCACCTGTCGATCCTCCAGAACAACCACCCGTTTACCTCTGTCCTCGTCAAGGACTTCGCCGCCGCCGTCGGCGTCTGGTAGGTCTTGTGCCCAACCTTGTAGGCGATGCCGTCTCCGCTCACCACGACTGTCATTCGGTAGGTTCCACCCTTGTAGGTGCGTTCATATGTCGAACCGACTGGTGGCGGTGTTCGGAGCCTATGCTTTCGACCCATGGTAGCCTCCCTCCGGAACAGGGGCGCCTTTGTCCGCCGTTGTTCGGCGCTCGTCCGCCTCTGGGTTATTTCAATCCCTCACCCGCACCTGCCCCGTCATGAGCAGATGGAGCATGGTGCGGAAGAGCTCCCTCAGCCCCGCCTTGTGCTTCTGCTCCGCCTGGATCTTGTGGTCGGCGGTCGAGAGGATGTCCGCCATTTTTTCTTGCTCAGCCACAGGAGGACGTGCCAGGCGAAACGCTCGCAACAACGTTTGACTGATATTGGGTTGTGCACCTCCATGCCGTTCTCCAAGTAGCTCAGAACGCCGATAGACCAATGCATGAAACAAGTACCCAGGCAGGGCGGCAGCATCAGGGAAAATGGCACACACAGCCTGGTTGGTGGCCGCTTCCAATGCTAGGATGCCCACCATACCCGCCGTAGCCCCATACATGGCGACTAACAATGTGCCCGATGGAAAGATTTTGGCGCTTGAGTTGGCTAACCCATCCTTGGTGACTGTTTCGCTGGTCGAGGTGATCATGGAATCATTCAGTTCCCCCGACTTCACCCAGGGGATCGGGCCTCCGAAGTACTCGGGATTGGCCCTGCTAGGGGTGCCTCCGCTAGCCATCCTGACCATTTCACCAAGCCTCAGAACCTGCCAGTGCTCCGGCACGGGGCCGGTCTCCGTCTCCTTGAGCGGGACGCGCTCCGCCTCAGCGATGGGCACAGGGCCGTAGGTGAACAAATGACGCATAAGCGAGCTCTTGAACTGGCGGGCGGTGGCTATGACGCGATCCGTCGCCTCGATGGCCTGCTGGATGGTGAAGAGCGCCTCAGCGATGGCCCGCTGCTCATCGAGAGGGGGGAGAGGGAAGTTCTCGTGTTCGAGGAACTCGCGATACTTGAAATTGCGTATTCCCGTGGTTCGCTTCTCATAGACCCTGGTCGCGCCTCGTTCGTAGACATAGGTCCAAAACCTGTACAGAAACCACGGATCGACGCGGGCTTGGTCTACGCGAAGAAGCTTGACAAAGTTAGTGAAGGTAACTGGCCGATCCGCCCAGGCCAGCATGGCATCGTCAACGCAGAGAACTCGCCCAGTGGGTTGATCCTTGCTGCCTCCGGAAAGCTCAACGAGCAAATCGCCAGCCTGCAGTTGGCGCTTGGTGATGCTCGCGGGCTTCACCCACCGACGCGGGATTGATGAGAGGTCGCGCTGTTCTAGCCTTTGGAAGTCAGTACCCCGGACTACATAGCAGTTGACCAGGTCGCAGGAATCCCCTGGCTTGTCTTGGCCCCAGTCGCCGCTTACCGTCTCTCTGACGACCTCGTCAAACCGCGGCAGCTGCCAATCTTGCGGCAGTGGCCCGATCTCGGTTAGCTTAAATCCTTCCGGGATGTCTTGGATGGCTTCAGCCTTTATTGCCATAGCCCTGCAACCCCAGCTTTTCGAGGACGGCTGCCAGCTCTGCGTCGGCCTCGCGGCACTCCTCCTCCGCCTCGGCCAACTCCACCAGCGCCTCCTCCAGCGGCAGGACCTCCTCGCCGCCGTCCAGCGCCACGTAGCGGGACGGACTCAGATTGTAGTCATTCCGCACTGCCTCCTCGGTGGCGATGATCCGGCTGAGCCCATCCACCTCCCGCCAGCCCAGGTAGGCGTCGGCAATGGCGCCGATGTGCTCCTCCGTGAGGTAGTTCTTGGGCCGGCCCTTGGCGAACTGTCGCGAGGCGTTGATGAGCAGGACTTGGCCCTTGTGGGGCTTCGCCCGGTGGATGACCATGATGATGCCGGGCGCCGTCGTGTTGTAGAACAAGTTCTCCGGCAGCAGGAGGACCGCCTCCACTTGGTCGCGCTCCACGAACTGCCTGCGGACGTCGCGCTCTCGGTTGGAGCCGGTGTTGCCGCTGCCGCGGGAGACGGCGCCGGTGTCCAGTACCACCGCCAGCTTGCCGCCCTCCTTCAGGGACGAGTACATGTGCTGCACCCAACCCCAGTCGGCGCTGGAGGCCGGCGGGTAGCCGAAGGCGAAGCGGCCGTAGAGGTCGTGCTCATATGTGCTCAGGGCGAAGTTCTGGTTCCACATGGGATTGGCGGTGACCTTGTCGAAGCGGCGCAGGCTGCCATCGTGGTTCAGGAAGCCTGGCCGGTTCATGGTGTCGCCCAGGCGGATCTCGGCCTCCATGTCGTGGATGAAGGCGTTCATGCGGGCCATGGCGAAGGTGGCGGGGTTGATCTCCTGGCCGAAGAACTGGAGCGGAGCGACGCGGGGGTCGGTGCCATGCTTCTCGCGAAACCGCAGATGGCTCTTGATCAGGAGGCCGCCGGAGCCGCAGGCTGGGTCATAGATTTCGTTCCCGGGCTCGGGATCGAGGATGCGCGCCATGAGGATGGCCACCTCGCGGGGGGTGTAGAACTCGCCGGCGCTCTGCCCTTGGCCCTCAGCGAACTTGCGGATCAGATACTCGTAGGCCCGGCCCAGGAGGTCCGGCTCCACGTCGCGCAGGCCCAACCGATGCCGCGATAGAAGTTGCACGAGCGCTCGGAGCTGTTCGTCGCTCAGGATGCGCTGGCCGGCGGCGGTGGCGTTGAAGTCCACAGTGTCCATGACGCCCTGGAGCTTGGGGTTTTCGCGCGCCAGCGCCCGCACGGCGTCAGTGAGCAGCTCGCCCAGGCCCGTGGTCTCCTGGGCGATGGCCTGCCAGCGGGCCGCCGGCGGGATGTGGAACCGCACCAGGCTGTGGTCCTGGTCGACGTAGCGAGCAGTATCGCCCAGGTCCGCCAGCTCGTCCTCAAAGACGTCGGAGAGGCGCTTGAGGAAGATCAAGGGCAGGATGTAGTCCTTAAACTTGGGCGCGTCGATGGGGCCGCGGATGACGCAGGCGGCTTCCCATAGCCAGCTTTCCAGGGCGGGGACATCCAGCGTTCTGCTTGAGGGCATCAGGCAACTCCTGCGTAGGTGGTCATTCTTGTCGCATTGCCACGCTGTGGCCCACAGCTATTGTCCGCTCGTCAGAGCGGCTATATTATAATACAACCGCGAACAGGAATGGTCTGTCTTCGGCAGGAGCCGCAACGTTACGCGTCGACCAATGTGTGAAAGGGACCTGAGAGCTTGACGGTGCAGCATCTCTTGGGGGGGCTATGCAAGTTTCCCTGCCTTGGAGCAAGTCACGCTGGCTGAGCGCTGAAGTCGCTGCTGCCAAGCGGCGGCTGTTCGAGGAGTCGGGTGCTCGAGTTGAAGGGACAATCGAGAAAGCCTGGCGGAAGCTCCGGGAAGGCTTGGACTCGCTTTGGGGCTATCTTGCTATCCCTGCCGTTATCGTGGCGTGCCACGCGATTCTGATAGCGCCACCGGCCTGGCAAATTGTCTCAAGCAGCACAGCGCTCGACTGGATTAGAGGTCTCTGGCCCGCCCAAGTGGGGTTGGTCAGCGCAACCTTCGTCATCGTCTTCTTCATCGTCCAGGCCGTTCATCGCGGTGAGCCCCACGAGCGGGTATTCGATCGATTTCTCGCATTGTCCAACCTGCGGCCAATCGCGTCGCTGGCGTTCAGCTCAATCGTGGCGCTCAGCCTGGCAGTTCTGATACTCACTGTTCAAGCGAACGAGAGGACCCCCGATCCCGGGGGAGCGAGCAACCTTGTGTTTCTTGATGGCGGGTTGTTTGTCGCCACCGTTCTAGCTGCGATGCGTCTCTACTGGGTAACATTCAAGTTCGTGCGTCCAGGCGAACTCTTCAAGCTTTCCGTGGCCACGGCTGAAGATGAAGTCAGCGCCAGTCTGGACAAGGAGCTGGAAGAGAGATTGGCCCACGCAATCCTCGATCAGTACTGCAAGCAAACCGCCATTCGATATCGGTGGTTTGGTGCATCCTTGGCGCCCAAGCCGACCAAAGCCGTCTTCGCACCCACGGATGGCGAAGTCGCTGATATAGATCTGCACGCTTTGTCGGCCGTGGTGGGACACTTGCGTGACCACGTTGGGAGCGACGCCAACGGGACCATGATGAGAGCCGAACTGTATGTGGGCCTTGGCTCGCGTGTGAATCAGTCGGAGCCCCTTATTCGGGTGGCCGATGCAGATCACACCGAGAAGCTGGCGGCGGAGTTGCGCGCCGCTTTTCGCTTGGCCGCTCCTTCTGAAAAGGTGCCTGACGCTCGCTGGTCCGTTGACTGGACGCGTGACCTGGCCGTGCGAGGGCTAAGCCAGGGCGACAGCCACGCATTTCAGGCAGCGCTGGATGCCTTTGAGGGTTTGTTGGAGGCCGTCCGAGAAAGAGCGAGGGCCTTTGGCCTCATCTTCACTCCGGACGTTGCGGAAAGGATGCTAGCCTTCGAGTGGCGCACTCTGTACCTCATCGAGGGTGCCATCCGGGAGATAATCAGCGCAGCTTTCCGATCAGGGCCAATGCACCTGTTCCTGGATGCTCTATACTGGCCAACAAAGTTGGCGCGGGCAGCTATGGACTCTGGGGATTTCCGAGCCTACCGAGAGGCGCTTGCTCTCTGTCCTGCCATGTATGTATTCGCCAGGCAATGCGTTGATCCTGACAAGCGCAGGCTGGGAGTGGATAGAGCGGGCCAGCGCCTATTTGAGCTCGGGGCGCTCGACCTAGTGCCTCGGATCGAACGCGCACGGTCTGCAGTCGCTGTGCAGCGCCTTACGCCCCATGCCAGGTTGATCGTCACCACGTTCAACACTCTGCTGAAGTTTGCAGCCGACGAGCGGGACGCGGAGGCGTCTCGCGGTTTTGTCAGAAAGATGGCGTCGTTTCCTGGCATCATCCCTGGCGTTCCGGCCTACGAATCTGAGCGCTTGAGGCTTGAAATGATCGAGAACACGGAGCGTCGACAGGACGAGGAGCGCGACTTAGAGAGGCGCCTCGCCCTTACCAGGCTGGTGGACGACCTCGCGATTCTCGAGCGAGGTGTGTTGTTGGGGTGGGCGAGCTGGTCAATGGCTCGGTATGCGAGCAATGCAACCAGTCCTGAGTTCGTCAGCGCCGCGGTTGAGACGACGAGACCATATTTTGACTCACTACGAGCGCTTTGTGAGACGGTGCTTGCCGCCTTCGACAACGAGTGGGACGAAACCCTCCGGTGGGATAGTTGGGACCTTGAGGAAAGGGAGCGCAAAACGGAACTCGAAGCCGTATGGGTTGCACCTGAACGGTGGCTCGTACGGTTCTACTGCTTGCACGGCCTGAGGCTGACTCCAGATGCCGACGCAGCCCCGACACTTCCGCACTCAGTGAGTGCGGAGAAACTGCTGGCATTTGTCCGAGAAGGTTGTGCGCGCCTCGTGCAAGAAAGAGATGTCTGGAAAGACCTGCTCTCGGACGACGACCTGAAGAAGGAGGAGGCATTCGTCGAGGCACATGAACTTGGTCTTCAGCGACAACGCCGTGATGAGGAGGACTGGCTAATAGCGCAGCCCATAAGCCAGTCGAAATGGGAGGAGTTCATCGGCGGCCTTCTCCAGAACTGGGCTGAAGGAGTTGCACTAAGGCCATTCTTCGATAGCGCTGGACGGGTATCGGTGGTTGAAGGACCCGCTCCCGCCGACCCCACGATCAGACGGATCGCATCACCGACATGGCTCCCCAAAGGAGCGTTTGTGGAGGGAGGCCATGTGGTCCTCATGCGTTATGCCGGCCAGGACTTCGCCCGTGAAGAGAACCAGTATGTCGCGGAAGTCCTCGCCGAGCGTATCTCACCCAAACGGATAGTCCCTCTGGACAAGGTCCAAGAGGCTATCGAAGACGCAGTGAAGCAACTGAACCTAAACGGGTTCGCGGCATCGCTCATAATCGTGGGGGGCGGCTGGGAAATTGATTCCCAGCTCATTCGCTCTCCCTCCTGGTTGTGGCCGCGGGCCAGAGCAGCCGAATTCGCGACGTTGCCGCGTCTCCATGGTTGGCTGGGCGAATTGCCGGTCGTGCAACTATGGGAAGCGGGGGAAGATATCATCATGGTAGTTGACACGGCTCAGGTCGGAAAGCTTGAGCATTTCTGCGGCCGCGAAGGCGAGCTCTTCCAATGTACTTTGCGCGAGTTCGGCACAGGCGAGGCAGTCGCTGATCTCATCAAAGAGGTTCCGAGGGTCAGGAGGGACAAGAAGGGTCGCTTCAGGCCTATGCACGAAATCAAGAGGGAATTCGGGCAGCGGGTTCACCTGACCGTGAGTCTCGACATACGATTCAAGATTACACAGCCCATGGCCGGTATTTGCATCCCCGTAAGGGTCCCCAGGACATAGAAGCCCGGCGACAGCAACGAAACCAGAGAAGTGGCTTCAGGTCTCTCAATGGAGGATGCACGCCGTTCGGTGAACACCTGCTCCGTCGGCAGGAGCCCTCAAGCAAGGTCGGGCTGACGGGCAGCCACCTCTCGAAGCATGGGGATGGCCTTGGTCCCCTCGGATGGCAGTAGCTCCTCGCAAGGGGAACTTCAACTGCGTGCACCCAAACACCATCGCTAGCCCGGTGTCACTACCCCTGAAGTCGGATAACTGGCGGTATCGGACATCCTTGTAAGGGGGTGCGCATGGTAGTCGAGCCGGGACACGAAGCAGCAAGGGACCCAGATGGTCAGAAAGGGTGCGAACCTAAGAGTCATCCAGGAGGCGCTGGGCCACAGACCTCACAACACCGCCTCGAGGTACGTGTCCCTGGCCCAGGAGTTGATGCACCAGCAGCTCGCAGGCCTGGCGCAGGGCCACGTAGGCGCCGGTGATGGCTGCCGTGCGGGTGCCGCCGTCGGCCTGGATGACGTCGCAGTCCACGGTGAGGGTGCGCTCGCCCAGGAGGTCGAGCTTGGTGACCGCCCGCAGGGAGCGCCCGATGAGCCGCTGGGATCTCGTGGGTGCGGGCACCCACTCGCCCCAGGGCGGCCTCGCGCGGGCTGCGGGTCAAGGTGGAGCGTGGGAGCATGCCGTACTCGGCGGTGACCCAGCCCGAGCCGGAGCCGCGCAGGAAGGGCGGCAGCCGGTCCTCCGTGCTGACGGCGCACAGGACGATGGTCTGCCCCAGCTCGATGAGGGCCGAGCCCTCGGGGTGGGCCAGGTAGCCGGGCGTGACGCGCACCGGGCGCATCTGGTCAGGCTGGCGGCCATTGGGGCGCGTGGTCATGGCGAGATCACCAGGGGGAAGTATAGCACGCTGGGCCAAGCAGCGGGGGCTGTGAACCGGGTGACTGCTTGTCCATCGCGTCCGTGGGCGTGCAACGGCAGGCTCTCCAAAGCGTCTACATCTTGTAGGAGAAAAGATGAGCAGGGTTCAACCGCACTAGGGACGAAGCGATCAAGGAGGCCATGCCATGGGGATAGTCAAGTTCGCACGTCCTCTCCTGATTGTAGCCGTCGTGGTTGGCGTGGGCGCCTCCAGCTTCTGGGCAGGTCATGTCAGCGGTGGCAGCCCATCGTTGCAGGTGAACACATACCAGCCTGGCTGGGTGAATCAACCTTGGCTTGGTGAGACGCTGCCCATCGGTGCCGCCCTTTCACCAATCGCCGATTCTGTGGGTGTCGTCTACTACCTAGACCCTGACAGCGGGAGTTGGCAGCGCTATGTGTCTGGAAGGCCGGAAATCAGTAACCTTGACGCCATGGTGTTTGGCAGGGCATACCTGATGCTCTTCACGAAACCTGTGACGGCGACGCTGAGCACGCAGCCCGAAGACATATGTCCAGCAACGGCAGGTTCTGCAGACCAGCGGTTCTACATCTACCAGGACGACTTCGACAATTTATGCGCCCTGCTAGAGGAAGTCGTTGAGTTCAACGACAACCTTCAAACGCTATGGTGGAACCTCGCAACAAGCTCGGCGTGCACCCTGCCAACGTCTTTGGGATATAGCGTGGGCTACAACGAGTATTGTATAGAAGGCCCTGCTTGTGCCGAGGGTCTTGATTGGCGATTTATGGAGATAGCGCTTTCTGGCCTTAACGACAGGGCAACCGCACTAGAGCACTGGTGTCTCCTGCACACGCCAGCCAGGCCAGCGGCACAGTGAGGCTGGAGCGGGCGAGAGCCCTGCCTGGGAGCTATGGCGGGCCTGCCTTAGCAGCCAGGCGCTGGGTTGCGTCCGCTGCATGGTCAGCCACTTGTTGATTGCTCTGCTGCCCCGTGCAACGAGAGGCTCTCCAAAGCGTCTACATCTTGTAGGAGAGAAGATGGGCAGGGCTCAACTACTTGCGGTGGTTGTCTTGGGGCTGGCTCTCGGCGCGTGTAGCGGTCAGGTGGGCAGTCAGGAGAACACTCCGAGCGCTTTCTCTTGTCCGACTGCGCCGACGCTCACACCCCAGCTTGCGCCCACGCGGCAAATTCCACCCACGCCGAGTCCACAACCTACGCCTACAATCCCGAGTGACACACTCCCGGCTGGCAGGATAGTGGTCTTGGGCGGCGAGCCTGGCTACACAGATGAGCCACCGGGCGTATACCTCGTCGATGCTAACGGATACAAGCGCATCGGCGACCGCCTGTATCACGGATTCCGTGGCTCCGCACGGCTGGAGTGGTTCCCAGCACTGGCCGGGCCCCAGGTAGGGTGGTCCCCGCTAGTGTGGTCCCCGGACGGGACCAAGGTCGCGTTTTGGGAGTGCGTCTACGGGCCGCCTTGGGATTCGGAGCTGTACGTCATGAACTCCGACGGCAGCGGGTTGACGAACGTCTCAAACCACCCAGGCAGTGACGCGGTGCGCTGCGGAGGCGGTGACTTCTCAGTCCCCAGATTCGGATTCGATTGGTCACCGGACAGTAGGAGCCTGGTGTTCTGGTCCGCTCGGGATCCAGTTGGCCTTTACGTCGTAAACGCTGATGGTAGCGGCCTAAGATACCTCACAGATGGCCATAATCCTGCCTGGTCTCCAGCAGGCGATTCCATCCTGTTCGCCTCTCCCCAACTTTCCGATTTCGACAAGTATGAGGCGCCGATCTACACCATAGAGCCGGACGGTAGCAACAGGCGCCTGCTGGCCAGAGTCCCTTTGGACACGAACGTCCTCGAGAGCTACAGCCCGGAGCTACGATGGTCGCCCGATGGCACCTTGCTGGCCTTCACAGCCCATCCACTACCAGCTTCAACCGTCAGCCTCAACTATCAGGTGTTCGTTATGAATGCCGATGGTACGGGCTTGATCAACATTAGCGGTCTTCCCAAGAACGACCCTCCAGGTGGTGGGAATCACTTCGCTAGCTGGGTTGACTGCCAGCTTCGTCTTCCCACCGCTGGCTGTGAAGCTATCGTGACCAACGTCCAGCCGCAACGACTAAACGTGCGGGACGGTCCTGGCACTGACCAAGACGTCATCGGCGGGCTTTCCCAAGGCGATACCGTCTGCCTCTTAGGATTAGGCGCCCCCGCTCTGGCGGACGGCATCCAGTGGTGGCCCTTGCGCACCGCCGAAGGCACGGAGGGCTGGACGGCTGCCTTCGATCCCGACGAGCCTGATAGCCCCTGGCTGACAGCTACGGGGCGCACATGCCAGGGAGTCCACTGAGACAAGATAGCGGTGTTTCCTAGTGACGAAAGGGAAATCTCGGCTGGGGACCATAGGGAATTACCCTCCGGCGAAGCAGGATAGTCCGTGGGGCTGGCTAAGGACTGTCTCCATGCTCCTGGGCGGATGGGTAGCGGCTGCTGTGGCTTTCGTCCTATTGTCTTTGCTCCTGTCCCTGTTGGATCCGAAACCTTCATCTACCGCGACGGCAACGCCAACGGCGGTTACCCCAGAGGAGAGAAGCGCCAGGCTAGTAGCTGAAATGGAAGCGAGGAAGGAGCACGCCACCGTAACCCGCGTGATTGATGGAGACACCATTGACGTGCTTTTCCCAGACGGCACCACGGCGCGGGTACGTTACGCTGACATTGATACGCCGGAGCAGGGCGAGGAGTGCTACGAAGAAGCCACGGCCCGCAACCGGGAGCTCGTCGAAGGCAAGGCAGTGACCCTAACGATGCCCTTCGACCCTGACAATCGGGTGGATCGGTATGGTCGGCTGGTGAGAGACGTTGCGGTCGCAGGTCATCCCTGGGTTAACTGGGAGCTCGTGTTTGAGGGACTGGCATACCACTGGGGAGACCCTTGGCTTACATGGATTGACGAGTGGGGCGAGGAGCAAAGCGAGATTACGGGAATAGCACAGGCCGAGATCACCGCCATGCAGCACAACAAGGGATGCCTCTGGGCTCCCTAGAGCAGTCAGCAGGTGTAGTGTATACCCGCGCTCGCATCTTCGGCGGCGCGAAGCCCGTCACCGCGACGCCCCCTGCACGGGCCGCGCGCCCTGCTCCCCGTTCCGCTGCCTCCTGACCCACTGCCTCTCCCCGTCCGTGCTCATCTCCACGTCGCCGTGGCGGTCGGTGCGGAAGACGGGGCGGCTGCCCAGCCTGTCCAGCGTCTCGGGCGAAGGGAGGCCGTAGGTGTTGTCTTCCCCCACCGAGATGACCGCCGTCAGGGGCTCCACCGCCGCCAGGAAGGCGACCGAGGTGGACGCGCGCGAGCCGTGGTGGGCCACCTTCAGCACCGGCGCCCGCAGGTCGGCGTGGTTGCTCACCAGGTTCGCCTCGTCCTCTGGTCCGATGTCCCCCGTCAGGAGGAAGGCGGCATCCTCCAGGCTGACCTTCAGCACCAGCGAGTTGTCGTCCTCTTCGGCGGCGGGCGGGGGCCCCTGCGGCGGGTAAAGTACCGACATCCTGGCGCCGCCGCCCAGGTCGAGCCACTGGCCAGCGAACGCCTCTCGCTGGGGGATATCCTTCGCGGCGATGGTCTCCTGCCAGGCGTGGACAGTGGCGGAATCGTCCGCCAGGGCAGGCGCCAGCACCTGGTCCACGTCGTAGCGCTCGAGCACGGTCACCAGGCCGGCCAGGTGGTCCTGGTCGGGGTGGGTCAGCACCACCAGATGGAGATG
>Ga0315296_10002013_pt1 | contig 17505 bp, 15 predicted proteins | sample YL17G14_18_MG_FD_203921 | JGI IMG/M metagenome (GOLD analysis project Ga0315296, IMG submission 203921) | Sediment microbial communities from Yellowstone Lake, YNP, Wyoming, USA - YL17G14_18 | ecosystem: Environmental > Aquatic > Freshwater > Lake > Sediment | place: USA: Wyoming | collected... | reverse complement strand
CGGCACATCACACGACTAACATTCCGGATGAAGCATGCTGGGTCTCAATCGGCGAAGGGACAGGGAGGCCCGGAACATATACCCTTGTTGACTGGATAGCAGTGCGAGAATGCACTCTTACCGAACCTACCCACTTGGGTTGGAGCGCCGAAGAAGCGTCATCGGGGTGGCTTCTTGGATGGAGCTTCAGAAAGGCTCATTCGATAGATGGGTTGGCAGGTGCAGGCACAAACTACCAGATAAGAATCACAACACACTATGGTCTCGGGACTGATTCGGGTGGAGATGTCTACTGCGATTATAGTAGCCAACCGGATTTCGACGATGTCCGTTTTACGGATGATGACGGCGTTACCCTTCTGGATTACTGGATGGAGGATATGGTTCAGTCTGACTATGCATCCATATGGGTCGAGGTCGCTGACAACCTGGACTCTTCCGTCAGAATCTACCTCTACTACGGAAATGCCGCTGCGACGAGTGCAAGCAACGGAGATGCCACATTCATCTTCTTTGATGACTTTGAGTCCGGTGTTCTTAATCCTGCAAAGTGGCAGAACCCGGCAGATTGGCAGATAGTTGGGACAAACGTGAAGGATGGCTCATACGCTGCATACTGCGTTGCGCTGGCTCCCAACCTGACCATGATGTCCAATTTCACGGGCAGGAATCTGGGCTCCAGCTTCATGCTTCACGTGTGGGCCAGGTTTGGAGGTCTCTCCGGGTCAGCAGGCTACCCTTCAATCTTCAGAGACACTGACGGAAAGAATGTCTATTCCATCTTGGTCTACGACGGCTATTATAGCTATAATATCGGAGGGGGTGTGACCCAATGGCCCGCCAACAGCAGTGTCTCAACAAACACGTACTACAGAACTGAACTGGGTGTGGATTTCCAGAACAACAAGCAGCGCGCCTGGAGGTCGGGCAGCTATATGGGCGATATAGACTTCAGGGATGCCGCTGGCGGCAACGTCACTGGAATCAGCTGGTATGGCCCAAGTTCTGGGTACCATCCTGGGGAGGACGTGTGGATTGATGACTGCTACATCAGGAAATGGATTCCAAACGAACCTCAACATGCCGCTTGGGGCGTCATAGACATCACGAATGGCACAACGAGCCCCCACATCACAGACGGCACAGCTAGCATCTTTACATTCGAGCTCCTCTTATGGTTCTTCTACTCTGTGACGATTGTGAGCATTCCCGTATTCCTATTGATTCAGTCGAAGCGGAGTTGATCCAACCGCAGCCTGAGGCGAGTGTGTGAGCTCGCGGAGGAGCAGAACAATGATGAGCCAAGCGTAGCCGGCACTGTTGATTCTCTCGGTGTTCATCTCAGTTCAATCCGGCCACACAAATCCGGGGCCAAGAACTCGACTGGATGTTTGTGGAATCGCATTGACTGCAGCGTTAAGGTTCTTGGCTCTCATAGAAGTAATGGGAATGGTTTGCAGGCCCAGAAGATAGTTCCTGTCCCACGCCGCAGTGTTTGATCGCTTTCAGAGCACAAGGTGAGAAACTGGCTGTGTGTCAATAATTCTCAGTCCGTTCGGTGGTTGGGCCAGCATAATGCTGAGACTCCAAACCATGGTTTGCTAGTGCTGGGCTGCAATGCCCAATTGGCGCCAAACTCCGGGGACGCTTCAGACGTATTTGATGCACTGGTACTCAATATCATACACTGGTACGTATGTTGGTATTGCTTCTCGTAATACCTAGGAAATGCGTGGATTTGACATTTGTCTTATATTCAAGCGAGCCCCTATTCCACTGGAAATTGAGGTCAGTGACTATTGACCTCAGTTCATCACCAGACATGAGGAAGACTGGAAATTGAGTAAGAAGAAGGTGACACCCAGCAAGGGAACCCCTACCAAGAGCGTCTCTGCCAAGGGCGGCAATCTCATTAGGACTAGGGGGATGGGATTGTCAATCAAGCTCTTCAAGCATTCTGGCGTAGACCTGACTTCAAGTCAGATTGCGACGATGCTGAAAGCCTCTCCGTACAGCCCGAAGAACCCCAACTCGATTGAAGCGGGCTTCTCGAACGTGACATCCACAGCGAAGAGCGTCACTGCAGACTTCGCGGCAGGATTTAGAGTCCCGGTCTTGACAATGGGCAAGGATGGGGCGTTGACACCCGTTCACTACGTGAGTGTCGACAGGGGCGCGGCGCTGATCAAGCTAGACCGCGGCACGATCGAAGTCAGAGGCTCGGAACGCATTGCTCGCAAGTTCAGAAGCATGTTTGAAGAGATGACTGGAGCGAAAATCACTCCACTGAATCTGAACGGCGGTACCATGAAGCTGTACAACAGCGCGACTGACATAGCCTCAGTCCTTCTGACCGGAGTAGAGAAAGGAAACATCACTCAAGCTGAGTTCAGAGGGCAAGGCATACAGCGAGAAGAGGACATTGGCATGTACACTCGAAGGTACAAAGGCCGAATAACCAGATTCAGAGGAACGTATCCATATCCAAGTGGAGCCCTTCTTACAACAACTGTGAACGCTGAGGTCGGCTCCCTGATGGTCTACAAGGGCGGCGAAGGCATTCTGGAGAAGGACCTTGACTGGATTGTCGAACTAATGGAAAACGCGGCCCTTGAGCAAGGCCAACAGAATTAGAGTCCGGGAGAGCTCTCTGCAGCCCTCTCGGTCTTCCTTTTGTGCCTGAGATACCGAGATAATGTTCCATGGATAGCGCGGGCTGGGCAATCCCATCTATGCATTCGAAGTGGTCACGGCAACCACAATCGCATTCTACTAAGGTCCTCGGTAGTGCAGCCGCCGGTCAATGAATTGAAAAGAACTCCACTCCTCACTCTTGCACCAGACATGAGCCAGCCACCAGAAGGAATCGTCCGAAGGGAATTCCGTCAAGGCAAGATAGCATACAACTTCCAGTGGAATCGTTCGAACCATGAAAAGCTCGGTCATCTGGAAGGTGACTTGGCTTGTCTCTGGGCGCACTTGTCTGCAGTGTGCAGCGGTAAGATACCAGAGGCCCCTTTTTCCAATCCGTTCTACACTCGTGCTTCATCTCTGAGACTTTCGAAAATGCCACCTGCTTCACGAGTTGGCCTTCGCAGGAGACTAATGAAACACGGATTGATCACAAGCAACGCCGAAAGCGATTTGGTTACCAGAATCCGGAGCTATCATCGCGCGGTCAACAGCATAAGTTACGCCGCCGACCACTCCATTGTTGAGCGTTTCATGTTTGAAGATCCCACCACAATCGCTGTAGAAGTTCCGGTATGGTCAGAGACGTTACGGCTCTCGGGGCACATAGACTTGCTCCGCTGCGTGGAAGGCCAAATCCAAGTATGTGACTACAAGCCCGGACCACTTGACTCCGCCCAGAACAGGTTCCTCGAGTCGCTCCCCCAGGTCTCAGCATACGGGGAAATGATGGCTCATCATCTCTCCTCGACGCTAAGGAGTGCGCTGGACGCACCAATCCTACCAAGAATCACATGTTGCATCTTCGATGCCCACTCGTGTTGGCAATTCGGTGCAGAGCTGTATGTCAACCTTCAAGCTCTCGGGCTGGTCGAGGGGCACTAGGCCATGTCATTTGAGACCATAGACATCTTCACCGTTTCCTCTATCACAGGCATGTCAGCCCCAATCGTCTTCCACTTCAGCTGAATGGTAGGGCGCTCTGATACAAGACCCTCCCGGACTCGAGAGAAATAACTCTCCGTAAGCATCCCGAAATGGTTCAAGGCAGGATCTACTGGGACCCACCCTCGATTTCTTAGGAAGACTTCACACCACGCATGTGGTTCAGGATTGGGACCGCTTCTGAGATAATGGCCAACGACTCTTCGAGAAGGAATCCTGACCGCCCTTGTTAGAGCGATGAATAGATCTGCATGCTCATCGCAATCGCCCTCCTTCTCTCTTGCGGCCCTTGCTGCTCCTCGCCTATCGTCCAAGTTCGTCTTAAGCTTGACCCTTTCTCTGACTGCTCTGACAGCAAGCCTCGCGTAAGATTCGTCGCCATCACTCTTTTCAGCAATAGAACCAGACAACTCTTGGACCGCGGGGTCATCCGTTTCCCAGTATCTTTGGATTCCGGAATAAGTGCCTCTAATTCGGGCGATGACATTATCGGGGGTCGGCTGCGATTCCATGAGCCAGTCTCGTGTAGTCGTGTCTATGCGCAGAACTACTGAAGGGGAGAAGCTTTCTCCCGAACTCAATTCGGGAACCTTTATCAAAGCCACCATGTTTCTCTCGGCTTTTTCAAGAACTCTAGCTGGGGGGAAAACGTCAATCGTACGCACGAATTGATTGCTCATGTCAGTAAAGAGATGCCAGACCATCCTGCCGTCCCGCATTCTAGAGGTGATCCTATTGTGTACATTCGCTTGCATCTCTATTAGGAGTCTCATCGCTGGTTCGGCCCACTATGAGTAGCCCATCCAGCGTGCGAATAGATTTATGTGTTGTCAAGCATCTCAGGACTCGTCACTTGAGATGGGTTGAGACGAGCGAGGTCTGACAATGGCAAAGACTCCGAAAGACAAGACTCCCTCCACCGATGAGGGCGAAATGATTGACAGTCTGCTGGCCGAGCTAGGCGTCGATGAAACGATGAAACGCAAACTAATCGAGTCAGGAAGGCTATCTAGCGATATCTTCAAGGTTGAATCAGCCGAGCAGGTCCGAAGACAGATAGAGATAGAGAAGAGTGCGCAACGACTTCAGGACAGCCTTCATCTCATCGAACGGGACATGACAACAATCGACACGACCATTGACCGGATAGAAAGGGACCTTGTCCCTGTTGTGCTGTCTTTCCTAATAGGTCTCAAGGGCACCCTCGTCAGTCTGAGAGGGAACATCGTAAGCAGAAGCAAGAAGCAGGCCAAGACAAACCTGCAGGCTTCTTACATAGATACTGGAGTGAGGGAGATAGTTGACGAGTCGTTTGGCAAGGTCGAGTCAACGCTCACGGCTGAAATGGCATCGCCCATACTTGAGAAGCTGCGCGAGCTTACTGAGGCCCTCAAGGGATCGGTGAAACTAGCCACTGAGGAACTGACCAACCTGAAGGCTAGCCTAGACGACCTCACCCAGAGAAGCACAACTGAGGTTGAGTTCCTTGCAAAGGAACTGAGTATGAAGCCTCGCCTAGAAGTACCCAAGGAGGTCTCTGACCAGATAAAGGCCCTAGACCGCCAGATAGAGGAACTCAAGAGAGATCTGGGCCTCTCCGTCCAGAAAGTCAAGAACCGCGAGGCACAAGTTGACACACTCCAGAAGGAGCTCACCGCAACAAAAGCGCGAAATGAAGATCTCGAGGAAACAGCGACACGCTTGCGTTCTGGTCCGATTACAGATTCCGCGACGATGGTTGAACTGAGGCAGAAGATACGTTCGCATGAGGCTTCACAGGAAGTTCTTCAAGACAAGCTCGACGAGGCAAACAAAAGAACCGAAGAGGCCGACGGAAAAGTCAAGCAGTATTCCTCGGACCTTGCGAGAACAGAACTCAATCTACAGGACGCCCTGACTAGAATAGAAGAGCTCATGGACGAAATGGGCAAGTCTCGTGAACGCCTAGCCGAGATAGATGACTTGGAGACCCGGATAAGGACCTACGAGTCAGGCGACAAGATGCGAGAACTGGACCGAGTCAAGACTGAACTCGAACGCACATCAGCTTCACTCGAGAGATTGACTGCGGATCATTCAGAATCTCTCCAAACCCTTGCATACCTGCAGAAGAAACTCGATGGTTATCTCGGGCTTATGCAGTCTGCAGAGAAAACCAAGGCTTTCTTGATGGTCGAGGATAATGGTGAACTGCCAGTGAAGGAGATTGCTAGATCCTTGGGAGTAGCACCTGCCATTGTCATGAAATGGGCTGAAGACTTCCAGAAGATTGGCATCGCCCGATTGGAGAATGGAAAGACCCTAGTCTTGACCTTGAAGAAGCCACAGATGGGAGACGCCTAAGTCCACACAGACCGGGGATTGCGGCCGTCTTTGTGAACATCGCGGCCGCCTAGACTTGGTGCTCGACATCGCATCATCAGTACTTACAGCATTCAGACCACAAGAGGCATAAGAGCCGCCACCAATCATCGTTCTAGAATGAAAGAGGCAGTCCTATATTCAAAACTGAAGAACGGGGTTCGTTGCGACCTTTGTGCCCGTCGTTGCGTAATCCAAGAGGGGGAGAGTGGATTCTGCCGCGTTCGCTCTTTGAAAGACGGCGTTCTATATAGTATGGTTTACGGTCTTGTCGATGGCATGGCAGCCGACCCCATCGAAAAGAAGCCGCTTTTTCACTTCGCTCCCGGCTCTAGGACCTTTTCTATCAGCACTTCATCGTGCAACTTCCGCTGCCAGTTTTGTCTGAACTACCAATCATCGCAGAGAGAGTCGCCACTTGGAGAAAGGCTTCAACCAGAAGAGATAGTGGACTTGGCAAAGCGCTACGATTGCTCAGGGCTGAGCTACACATACACTGAACCCACAATATTCATGGAACTGGCCCACGACACTGCGAAGATAGCGCACGAAGAGGGAATGTACAACACCTTTGTGACCAATGGATACATGACACGTGAAGCAATCGACTACATCGCGCCATACCTAGATGCGGCCTCTGTCGATCTTAAAGGGAGTGGCAATAAGGAGTTCTACAAAAGATACATGTCGGTGCCCAAGGTCGAACCAATCTATGAAGCCCTTGCCCATCTAAGGGAAAAGGGAGTGCATGTCGAAATCACGAATCTGATTATTCCCGAGATTGGAGACCATGTCGAGGATACTCAGGCAATGGTGAACTGGGTGGTTGAGAATCTGGGTCCTCGGACCCCGTTGCATCTTACGGCCTTCAGTCCAATGTATAAGATGACTCATATCCCAAGCACTCCAGTCTCAACTCTAGAGCGGCACATTAAGATCGCAAAGGACGCAGGTCTTGTTTTCGTCTATTCGGGGAACATAGCTGGCCATGACTATGAGAACACCTTCTGCCCAGACTGCGGTTGCAAGGCAATTGAACGGTGGTCCGTATACATGAAGAAGAACAACCTCAAAGAGGACGGACACTGCCCGAAATGTGACCACGACTTGAATATCGCTGGCCTGAAGTGGATGGGGCATGGTACGGGCCGGCTTGTGTTCTGAGGGGTCCAATGATGTATGTCATCGATATCATTTGGCGACCTGTGGGCCAAGACCAATTCGCGCCCGGAATAGCTTCATGGCCTGATCATGGAGAGTCTCCTGTATTCTTCCCGCTTTCAGCCGGCAGTCATGTATCTTGGGCAATAGATGGACCTAAGAAGTGCATTGGCAGTCGCGACCCGACAGGTGCTCATATTCGGTGTCCGGAACAGAGCATCGTATCTGCGAATCGTCAGAGATGTGGTCCCTGCTCAGCCACTGACCAAATGGGCCCATGCATCCGTTGTCGCGGCACAGCTTGTGATGCATCTGAGAGTCGTATAAGCAGGTGCCAGAATTCTGAATATGCTGTTTACCTGGCAGTCTTCAAGGACCGAACTCTCAAGGTCGGAGTGTCAACACTGAGCCGAGTGAAGATACGTTGGCTGGAGCAAGGGGCCGACTTCGCAGGCGTGGTTTCAACGACTCACGGCGGGATGAGTGCCCGGAAGATTGAGGATTATCTCGGACATATGACAGGCATCACCAAGCAAGTGCGGGGCGAACGAAAGGCATCGGGACTGGTCCAACAGCTGGATATCGAACAAGCACACAGTATCGCAAAGGAGTTCCTTGCCTCAAACAACATGACTTCCTCAGATTCCAGCTTCACCCTTGAAGACCTCTCAGGTTACTACGGTCTATCGGACGTCGACACACAGCCGAGACCCTGGCGGTTCTCATTGGCATTGAGAAGTTGCCAGCATCTCGTGGGCGATGTCGTCGGTGTTAAGGGCTCGCTTCTGGTGACAAGGACAGGCTCTGCGTTCATGGCAACCAACCTAAAGCAGCTAATCGGGTACTCAGTCTCTGTCGACCCACAAGCAATGATGATTGCTCAGACGGGACTACTCGACTTCCTCTGAACATGAATGTTATTATCTGAGATTGTAGCTACATTATGTGGGATGAGTGCGGCCGCAAGTTATGAGGAACACGTACGTTACATCTCGCTCGTACGAAGAGAAGGCGGAGAGCCTATCGTAGGCATAACCTATCGTGAGATGAGCGTAGATCCTGACCTCGTAGCAAGCTTTGTGCTCGCAGTGATTATCTTCGAAAACAGACAGCTGAGGAGGTTTGTAAAAGAGGGATATGTGGTAGTAATCGAGGAGGGGCAACAAATGGTGGGCTTACTCATCATCGACAAAGTTGAAGACGAGGAACCTTACAGAGAGAGCCTGAAGAATATCATCAAATCCTTTGAGACAAAATACGAAGGTCAGCTCGCAAGCTGGAAAGGGGATGTCAGACCGTTCAGAGAATTCGCTCTGCATATAGTGGAGATTTATCCATACCGTCGGTTTGACTGGGAGCTTGTCCCTAGACTCGCAAAGAAGTCTGACCCAGCACTGGATTCGTTTGCGCCAATACCTTGGAGCGTGGGCGAGGCTGACAAGAAGATTCAGACTGCTGTCAGCTTCATCAATGGGAAGAGGACTATATTCGAGATAATGCAATCGACTGGTATGTCCAGCGAGGAGACAACGGCAATCATCTCAATCCTTGACCACTTCGGTTGGACTACCTTTGGCAGAAAGATAACAGAGAAAACTATTCTTGTAAAACTGACCGACCCCCACAAGTTCCTCGTCGGTGTCTATGGCGAACAAATCAACAACTTCGTGGAGCTATGTGACGGAAAAAGGACCCTGAAAGACGTAGGCGCGATGCTGGCTTATAGTATGGAGGTCTTGTTGACTGTTGCAAAGAACCTTGTGGATGCGAGAGTGCTAGGATTCCATGACGAATGATTGTAGACGGAGACATTCAAGTCACCTGAATCCAAGTCCGTGCGCATCAGTGCCCATATCGCTTCAGGAGAAGCCTTATATCAAAGGCCGTAAGGACGTGCCCTCTCAACGCCCCGGGGACATCCCTGCTATCGGTCAGGATGGTTGACGTAAATGCCGGTGGATGTATCGAAGGTCCGGTATGTTTCCTTGATTCGTCTAGAAGGCGGCGAATCGATTCTGAACATACCGTATGCCGAGATGACTGTCGATCCTGACTTGATTGCAGGATTCGTGTCTGCAGTCACCATTTTCGCGAAGACTCCGATCAGGACCATCCGGAAAGCCGCGTATGACATCCTAATTGAAGTGGGACAGACCGTGCTTCTACTTCTAGTGGTGGACCCCGTTCCAGAAGAGGCACCTTATCGAGAGCGTCTTGCTAGGATTCTGAAGCTCGTCGAAGAGGAACACGGTGACAAGATACGTGCCTTCGAAGGAGACATAAGGCGCTTTAGGGAGTTTGCACTGGCAATACTCGTAGAATTCCCTTTCAGTATAAATGACCTGAATCTCGTTCCTACCCGTCGGAAGGAAGGTCAGCACATACCCTTCCGAGTAGGAACCATCGACAGCCGGCTTGAGAAGGTCGAGGGCTTCATAAACGGCAAGCGGACTATCGGCGAGATAATGAACCTCATTGACGTGCCTGAGAGTGAAGTTGTAGCCCTTGTTTCGATTCTCTCCAAGTACGGATGGATTGAGTTCAAGAAAAAACTCACGGATTCGGACAGACTCGCCAAAGTGGATTGTGCTCCAACCGTACTGCGGAAGCTGAGAGGAGAGTATGGAAAGCCAGTAGACGACATACTGACTGCATGCGATGGAACGAGGCGTGTCAAGGAGATCATGGATGCACTGGAATACGACAGGAACGCGATATGGTTTCTGGTTAACAAACTGGTCGAGACCGGGTGCCTAGCGGTTGTCTAGGCATACTGGAGAATCGTGTCAGCACCCGGAATCCCTACGACATCTGATCTGCATTGATGGCAATGACAGAATTGCTTAATGTATTCCCGTGCCTGCGCTCTTGACTGTTCCAGTTCTGCACAGCTAGGAGGTCTGTATGTCGACATGGCAGCACATGGGACAAGAGGGATGATGTTCTGAAGCTCCGCCCCGGCATGGGCTGCTTTCTCTGCTAGCAACGGCATCTCGGCGTGATTGACTCCGGGAATGAGCACCGAATTGATCTTGACATGAATTCCCGCGTTTGACGCTCGTTCGATTCCAGCTAACTGCGCGGTTATGAGATTCTTGCCCATATCGATACCAGTCATCCGCCTTCCGCGTATGTCCGCCCACTCGTAAATGGCAGCGGCAGTTGTCTCGGCACTGGCACTCATGGAGACGCTAAGACTATCAACACCCAGCTCGACCAGCCTGTCGACCTTGTCATGGAGAAGCACTCCGTTAGTGCTCAGGCAAGAGTGTACCCTCGGACGAGCGCTCTCTATCATGCCCAAGACCTCGAATGTTGCGGCGTTAGCCAGAGGCTCACCTGGACCAGCTATTGCGACAATGCGAAGATTGGACCGGGCTCTCAGCTCCTTAGTGGCTATCTCAATCGCGCTCTCGGCAGACATTATTCGTGCTGCACTACCAGGCCGCTGTACGTGACATGACACGGCCATCGAGCGATCGCAAAAGGCACATTTGACATTGCAGACTGTCGCCACCGGAAGGTGAATCCTTTCCCACACTTCCGTACGGTTTTCAGACCAACACGGATGGTGCTGAAACGGATACATATCTTTCATTCTGCTGGTCGCTCAGGTGACTTCTTGGAGGAGCCTGCTTGACTCTCTTGCAACACGTTTGGCGTCATTGAATACCAACCCCGTTCTCGCGTTTTCAGGAGCAATCACTGCCAGAAGATACCCGGGTGCAATAGCTATCACGATAGTCTTCCCTCCGGTTCCCTCAACAATTATCGACTTGAGCGAACCTTGGCGCATTTCCTTCATTATCTGTGCACTTGCAGAGTGAAGGCTGGCCACCATCGCAGCAACCGAAACATCATCCGTCCCAGCATGAAAATAGCTTACAAAAGGAAGACCTTCAACGCTGAAAATCGCCGCTCCGATTATCGGTGAATTGGTGGACAGGTCCTTTAGTAGCTCCTTGAGGAGCGAGGGAATGTTTTCAGCGCTGAGTTGTTTTGACTGCCTAGGCGCGGGCAAAGCGAACAGCTTCTTACTCGGAGTTGATGCTCCATTCACTCCGCCCCGCATTGATAAACCTTCGGCACACTCCGATGACAAGCATATCTGAGAATTGACATATGAAGGGCTCAACTCAGCAATCGGAGTGAGGTCACTGAGTCGCTATGCAACAGGTCTGTGGGCAGCTTCATTATTCGTCGCACTTGCGTAGCGTCCTCCATGAGACCTGTCTTCTCCAGCATTTCAGCGAACTCTAAGCCCGTTGTTATCGCTAATGCTTTGATTGGCTTACCTTCGCGGCAAGATCTTACCATATCCTCGGCAGATACGAGATCGCACTCAAGATTCAACTCATGGACCTTCTGGAGCTGCCAGAGGCCCTTTTTCGCGATGCCTCTGATCTCCCGTTGTTCATCAGTGAAAGCCTTTCTTTTTGCGATTCTCTCAAGCCTAGCAGTGCCATTCTCAATAAGCTGTTTGGAGGACAGCTTCGTTCCGTACAGGGATTGGACACTCTTCATCGTAGTAGTAACGAGCCAGGCTGAACCATATGCTTCCTGATAGCGCATTGCCTTGATGATCTCTGATTCACTCAGAAGAGTAACCGACCGGTAACCCTTGTATTCCACACAGAGTGTCCAGTCCGGGTCCTTGTGATTGACAATCAAGTCAGGCGTCAGACCTTCGCCTGTCGCGGGGACGCTTGTTGTAACATCGGGGAAGAGGTGTGAGACGAGAGCAGTAAAGGATTGATGGAATAAGTTGTGACGGAGATTCCTTGCCTCCTGTGGGTGTCTGATACCAGCCTCCTGATAGAGAGCAGGCATCTCTGCCCTTTGTCCGGTCCTGAGACCAACCTCGCTTCTCGTTGTCAGGCGGCCCCTAGATTCGTTGTATCGGATCAATCGGACCGCAGCTTCGTTCCCCATCAGCTCAAATGTGATTCTACCCAGATTTGAACTGTTTTCCGTGGATCCTTCATGACTCCTTCGAGCCGCCTCGGACTCAGCCCACTTGAGAACATCCTGGGCGTCATTGCCCAACAGTTCTGTTATCGACTGAAGCTTATCCTCTAGGTTGTGCGCCTTCACGTACTTCCTGAGGGCGGCGCTATAGGTGATTCTGGGATGCATGTCGTGCCCACTCTTTGTTGGACCCAGCGTGGAGGTGCTATGGTCAATTACAGAATGTCTTTGATGAGTTTCACTTCTTGGGTCTCTTCATCGTATGAGACTAGGTTAGCATTCCTCAAGTCGTGTATTGCCTTGATGATTGCAGTCGACATGATTCCTGAGCTAGACTCCAAGTTCTTCCTAGTGATGGCTTTCTTCGTATTGTGCAGAGTGTAAAGGACACGAGCATGTGGCTTCCCGCCAAAGACCGTTTCAATGAGTGTTATGTAGATCGAGAGCAAGTCGCTGACATCTACCTTCTCTCTGAGCTTGTCCTTCTCAGCGGAGGCTTCTCTATAAAGCTCCGAGACTCGCTGAAGCTTTTGGGTTATCTGTGTCATCTGAGCCTTCAGCTCATCTCGCTCCTTGGTGACCTCCTGAAGGATGCCCGAGGATTCGTTTGCCTTGTCGAAGTCGTCAAGGAGTGCCTTGATTCCAATTCTTAGCTCATCAAGCTGCTCAAGCAGGTTTGTTCTTCCGGATTGCATGTGGCTCTCCTCACTCTCTTGTATAGATAGCCGCTTTATATCAGTTTCACGTGCATGTTGTGCGGCACTGACAGAGGAGGGCTCGTCCCTGCCCGTCATGGATGGCTCGTGCTGTCCGATTCATAAGATGTAGTATCTGGGATAGTACCCGAGCGTCGGGATGAGTACAATACTCAAGACAAGAAGAGTGAACAGCACGAGAGACAGAGCGGCCCACACTATTCTCCTCCACGACAGGACCCTAGTTCCATCAAGGGGAAGAACGGGTATCATGTTGAAGAGACCTACTGTGCTATTGACGATAATGGCATTTTGGATCAGAATCTTGTCGCCGAAGGGGTACCAAAACACTCCAAAATGGGATGAAATCAGGGCTGCGGTCAAGACTAGTGATGCCAACACAGCGTTTGACAATGGACCAGCCAACGCAGACTTGGCCTCCTCATCTGGATTTGATGATTCCGATGTGGATACTGCTCCCGGACTAAGAACAGGAAGTGAGAACAGAATTGCCATTGCAGACAGCACGTAGCCGTAAGTTGTCATCCTGAACTCACTCCACATCCCATAGTGATGGGCTACGAACTTGTGAGCCATCTCATGAACCAAGAATGCCGAGACAAAGATGATGACAAGCACGGATATTTCTGACAAGTCAGGATTGGGTGGACCAATACTCTGACCAAAGCCAATAATCTGACCAGTCAGGAAAGAGTTTGTATAAGTAGAATCGACCGAGGGTTATGGACAAAGCAACCAAGCTGGCAAGGACAGAACCGATGACAAGATCCCGTTTTTCTACAGTTGAGAATCTCGGCCTCCTCCCTCGATGATCCTCCGTAGGCCAACCTGCAATCCGTGCACGGGCTGCAGGTGTGCTCTCGTCGGGTTCTTCTTCCTGTTCCTCATATTCGCCTGACAACGAGTCGGCAATCCTCCTTCTGGTATCGTCGCGGGCCCTTTACGGGCTCGGTTCTGGTTCTTAGCTCATCGAGCTGCCGAAGCACGTTCGCGCTTTCGGGCTGTGTGTGGCTCTCCCCACTTTCCTGTATGGATAGAGGTCTTATATGAGTTTCACTTGCAGGTAGTTGCACGCTAATGCAGTACAACCGCGTACAGCCTCAGGTTCAGATGCTGAATCTAGCATGCAATCAGCCACGTTCTTCTCGAATCCGCTAAGCCCAAAGCATCGGGATGAATTCGTAGCTCAAGATAAGAAGGGCAACCAGCACAACAAGCAGACCAGCCCATACTCTCTTACTCCACATCAGCACTCTTGCCCCATCAAAAGGAGGAACGGGTATCATGTTGAATAGACCCAGTATGCTGTTGAGAATTGCGGCATATCGGATTAGAAGGTTGAACGGGTATCGAAGTCCGCCTTCAAGTAAGAATGCGAACAACGCCATGACCATGAATAGGGAAGCCATGACAGCATTCGACAATGGACCAGCCAGTGTCGACTTGGCGTCATGGTCCGGATTCGACGAACCAGTTGTGAATACGGCGCCCGTGCCAAACACCGGGAATGAGAACAGGATTGCAAACAGAGAGAGATAGTACCCGTAGGGCAACATCCTGAACTCGCTCCACATGCCATAGTGCTGCGCCACGAACTTATGTGCCATCTCATGAACAATGAAGGATGAAAGAAAAACAACGACCAAGATGACCGGGTACCACCACAACCCAGCCGCGATGATGTAAGGAAGGATTGACAACGTCGACATTATCCCGCCGGGGTATCCTATCATAGACAGAGCAACCAAGCTAACGAGAACAAAAGCAATGGCGAGATCTCGCTTTTCTCGCGATGAGAACCTCGATCTCGTTACCGGACGTTGCATGATGGGCCTTCTGACAATCGGTGGGCGGGGGGCAGTTGTGTTATCCTTGGGCTCTTCTTCCTCTTCCTCATACTCACCTGAGAACGAGTCTGCAATCCTTCTTCTGGCATCGTCTCGTGCCCTTTGCAGGCTAGGGCATCCGTGACTCTCTGGAAGACGATGTTCGGCGCAGTATAACCCATTGCAGTACGGACAAGTGAAGCAGAGTTCTTCTTGTCCGCACAGAGAGCATCGGACCATGTCACGCATCCTTCAAATCGGGTTTCCCATTCTCCTCGTGAGTCTAGGTTCGTGTTGTTATATCCGTATTCCTTTGGGCGCGACTAAGAAAGAGTGAGAGACTGGCTGCGGCCCTACAAGAGAAGGCGAGAGATCGCCGAAATAAAACATGAGCGACGGACTCGCTGCAAGATTCCGCTCACGAATGCAAATTCTTAAATACAAAATGGTCCCTAGTACTAGGTACCGAGTGGTCCCTAGTGGCCACTCGCAAGCTGTACAGAGGCTCCGAAGGTGACTCTCAAGGCGGCATCCAGCCGCCCGGGGCCTCGCCAAGAGATGAGGGAACCATGATTGATGACGACTTCATGAGAATAGTTGACCAGCTGTTCAGCAGAATGATGTCGGACATGCTCGGGATTAGTCGCTGGGACTCGTCAGGCATAGAATCAGACGCTCATATCGAAGACTCAGAAGAGCAGAGCGTCGAGTTCGCGAAAGACAAAGATGAGAACGACGGAGAAATGATAGACTTAGGAGACAGCATTCTGGTCGTAGTTGACAATATGCCAGATACGGCGAGACCAAGAGCAGTCATCGAGAACAAGGTACTGACGATCAGGATCAAGACTGGGCACGAAAGGGAGATTAGGTTTGAACTGCCCTACAGCGTGAGTGTGAAGAGATCCAACATGTCTGTCAAAAATGGTGTGATGGAATTACACCTTCCGAAGCTTTCTAATGATGAAGAAGAGATTGATTCGGACGGAATAATAAGCTGAGAGTAAGGAGAGAAAGAGAATGCCGGGAGAGGTAACTAAACTGAAGGTTGCCGCGGCCATGCCTAAGGATCAGGGTCGCGGGATTGCTAGGCTCAATAGTGATGTCCGAAACCTTCTTGGAGTTAGGTCTGGTGATTATGTTCTGCTCAAGGGCAGCAAGGAAACCGTTGCTGTTTGCTGGCCTAGCCTCAAGGAGGATGAGGTCCTTGACATGATCAGGATGGATGGCCTGATCAGGAGCAATGCCGGTGTCAAGCTAGGCGATGTTGTTGAAGTCACTGGCATAACTCTTTCAGAGGCATCTCGGATTGTGCTTGCCCCCAGCCAGCCGGTTAGATTCCAGCCCGGCTTTGAAGAGTACATCAAGCAGCAAATCATAAACAAGCCTGTCACGAGGGGAGATTCATTGCTGGTAGCCTCGATTGGCCAAGGTCTCCAGTTCACCGTGACAACCGTCTCTCCGAGCAAGCATGCTCGTGTCACCGCTGAGACGAAAGTCGAAGTCATGACCAAGCCTGCGGCCCCAGAGGAGGTATCTATTCCCCAAGTGACGTATGAGGACATCGGTGGCTTGGGTAAGGAACTGGTGAAGATACGGGAAATGATAGAGCTCCCAATGAAGTCTCCTGAGCTGTTCAAGCGCTTGGGAATCGCACCTCCGAAGGGGGTTTTGCTTACGGGACCTCCGGGTACTGGCAAGACCTTGATAGCAAAGGCAGTTGCCAACGAATCGGGAGCGAGCTTCAAGGCCATAAACGGACCTGAGATAATGTCCAAGTTTTATGGCGAGTCCGAACAGAAGCTAAGAGAGGTCTTTGACGACGCGGAAAAGAACGCTCCAAGCATCATATTCATCGATGAAATCGACAGCATTGCACCCAAGCGAGCAGAAGTAACGGGAGAAGTGGAAAGAAGAGTTGTCGCTCAGCTCCTAGCACTCATGGACGGCCTACAGGCCCGTGGTCAGGTCATAGTGATTGGTGCAACCAACCGGCCAGACGATCTGGATCCGGCTCTCAGAAGGCCCGGCAGGTTCGACAGAGAAATAGTACTAGGAGTCCCTGACAAGAAAGGGCGCTTTGAGATTCTTCAAATATATACAAGGTCCATGCCTCTTGAACAAGGTATCGATCTAGAGAAGCTTGCGGCGATCACCCACGGATTCGTGGGGGCGGATCTTGCAGCATTGGCACGTGAAGCAGCCATGCAGGCTCTGCGTAGAGCACTCCCGCATGTCGATCCCGAGACTGGAGACATTCCGCCTGACATTCTAAACAATCTCTTTGTGACGCAGGCGGACTTTGAGATGGCTCTTTCCGAGGTATCGCCATCGGCGCTAAGGGAAGTACTGGTCGAAAAGCCAAATGTGCGGTGGGACGACATAGGCGGCTTGGACAAGGTAAAGGCTCAGCTCAGAGAAGCTGTTGAGGCACCGCTCAAACACCCCGAGGTCTTCAGCGGCATGGGGATTAGAACCCCGAGGGGCATAATGCTCTTTGGACCCCCGGGTACAGGGAAGACACTGCTCGCCAAGGCTGTGGCGACAGAGAGTGAGGCGAACTTCATCGCTGTCAAGGGGCCTGAGTTCTTCAACAAGTATGTCGGTGAATCAGAGAAGGCGGTTCGCGAGATCTTCAAGAAAGCCCGGCAGGTTGCACCATGCATACTCTTCTTCGATGAGATTGATGCGATTCTCAGCGCAAGAGGAACGCGAGATGACTCAGGCGTGAGCCAGAGAATCGTTAACCAATTCCTAGCTGAGGTGGACGGCATGCAGACTCTGCAGAACGTGTTGGTTATCGGTGCCACTAACCGTGCTGATATGCTTGACCCCGC
>Ga0315296_10002012_pt1 | contig 17508 bp, 13 predicted proteins | sample YL17G14_18_MG_FD_203921 | JGI IMG/M metagenome (GOLD analysis project Ga0315296, IMG submission 203921) | Sediment microbial communities from Yellowstone Lake, YNP, Wyoming, USA - YL17G14_18 | ecosystem: Environmental > Aquatic > Freshwater > Lake > Sediment | place: USA: Wyoming | collected... | reverse complement strand
AATAATCGGTCAAGCCACGAATGAGTTCGACCTTGTTGCAGTTGAGACAGCGGTCGGCGGTAAGAGAATCCTTGCCAAACCGCTGGGCGATCCGGTACCGCGTATCTGCTAGGGCAGATGCAATACCTGTTCTATCCACTGTGATGTGTCAGGTCTCTGAAGTATACGTCTGCCGGATATAGATAGCCTATCCCTTGATGCGGCCTCTCGTAATTCCAGTTCATTACCCACCTCTGCCTCGCCGCCTTCGATTCAACTCTAAACATTCTTATCACTGACACATCAGGGTGGATAGCTCAGGCAGATGCAATACCCAAAAACGTTTAATGTGTCACCCGCGGGTTCACATGCCCGCTGACAGCGAAGACGCCCTGGTCGTTCAGCGGTCCAGGATGATGGCCTGTCACGCCATCGACGCGGGAGATCAGAATAACTGATCCGCGACTTCGAATCCCGCCCAGGGCGCCAAATCCTTTCACCCTTCGATCGCACACCAAGAAAGTGAACTCGAGTGGCAAGCTCGGCTTAATCTGACAAAGTTATCTATGAGAACACAAGTTGTGAGGTTGGAAGTACCATGACAGACACAGGCTTGGACGTACCATTCGTCCCAACGCCTAGACCAATAGTACGAAGAATGCTGAGCCTTGCTGATACCAAGCCTGGCGAGCGATTGATCGACCTCGGTGCGGGTGATGGAAGAATCGTCATCACTGCGGCAAGCGAATTCGGCGCCAGAGCTCTCGGCGTGGAGCTTCATCCAGAGAGATACGCTATTATCCGCAACAGTGCGGCCGCGCTGAAACCGAATCTCCATGCCGTTAGACAGAATCTCTTCAACACGGACCTCTCAAACGCGGATGTGGTCACGATGTACCTTCTGCCCTCCGTTAACGAGGACTTACGTAGGAAACTTGAGAGGGAGTTGCACAGTGGAGCCCGTGTTGTTTCTCATGACTTCTCTATTCCGGATTGGACGCCGGCTCGGGTTGAGATACTCCAAGGCCCACTAGGGCTTCACGCTCTCTATCTGTACAAGATCTGAGTTTTCTATATCTTCGACGGCTCGTCGCTACCCACGTAGACAATCAGAAGGTCCATCAGATTTGTCCCCGTGTCGTTCGTGTATATCGCGTCTCCCAGCTTTCTAAACACATTCGAGGAGTCATGCTTCCTAAGCCGCTCGGATAGGTCTATACAAGATCTGCGGGCCTCATCCGATGTGTAGCCGTCAACTATTGCGCCAGCTATGTCGGTGGGCCCGTCACTTCCGTCCGTTCCTACGGAGGCAATTACTACCCGTTTACTACCTGCAATTCTCATGCCTGCCGACAAGGCCAACTCCTGATTGCGTCCTCCTTCTCCAGCATCTCCTGAGATGGTCACGGTTGTTTCCCCACCCGCGATCAGGACACACGGTGCCTCAAACGGTCTTGCGTTCTCTTCGATCTCTTTCGCTATGCTTGCCAAAACCGTGCCTACATGTCTTGCCTCTCCCTCGACGCGGGTAGACATAATCGCTGCACGAATCCCAAGCGTGCGGGCTCTGTTCTCAGCGGCTTTGCAAAGCATCTCATTTCTCGCAAAAACCAGATTGTTGACGTCTACCCCAACTCGCTCAAAGTCCTGTATCTTGGGTGTTTCTTCAAGCGGGTCCGCCCTTTCGAAGTATCTCTTCACCGACTCTGGAGCCTTGTCCCAAAGACCGTACCTCACGAGCACATGAATGGCATCTGAAAAGGTCGTGGTATCCGGAACAGTTGGGCCCCAGGGTAGGCCTGCGACCTCATCGACGGCTATCAGGCTCACTATCTTCGCTGGATGTATCATCATGGCAAGTTTACCGCCCCCCACTTGGGAGAGATGCTTTCTGACAGTATTCATGTCCTCGATTGGTGCACCTGATCTCAGCAACATACGAGCAACTTCTGCTACGTCTCCGAGCGGGATGCCCTTCGGCGGAAGCATAGTGAGGGATGTACAACCGCCTGTGACGCAGACTATTACAAGATCATCCGCATCCGCCCTCTTTGCCAGCTCAACAATTTCCTCCGCTCCCCTCACGCTATCGCCGTCGGGTATCGGATGACTCCCTTCCACGATCCTGACCCTTTTCGTCCCGAGCCCCCATCCCTTCTTCTCATCAACAACACCTTCGCGGATCCTATCTCCGAGAATGCCCTCAAGTGCATCCGCCACGAAGGCGACTTGTTTTCCGCCCCCGATCACAAAGACGTCGTGTATCTCGTGCAGATCGTACGTCGCCGAACCTATCTTCAAATGGTCTTCGGATTTCACAAGTTGCCGGACAAGCCTCTGGAAGTTCACCTGCTGTAAGGCGTGTTCCACGATATCCAGAACTAGCTTTCTGCCTTGGACGTTACCCCTGGTCGCGAGATCCTCGTAATTCCTTATTATCATACGTGAAACGCCAGACGCTTACCGCAGATCGTATTGCTTTGCCGGCGCAATTGCCTTTCTCAGCTCTGTTTCCCAGCCACCCAAAACGTCTGGTACTGTCGACGTTCAAACTGGCCTTCTGTAGTTCAAACCTGCGTATCTAGCTGCCTTGCCAAGTTCTTCCTCTATTCTTAGCAGCTGATTGAACTGTGCTGTTCTCTCGCTTCTGCACGGAGCTCCGTTCTTGAGCTGGCCTGCGCCTATCGCTACTGTTAGGTCGGCCAGCCAGGAATCTTCAGTCTGTCCGGATCTTTCAGAAGCGACGACGCTGTACCCATGCCCGATCGAGTATTGTGCGACATCCAATGCCTCGGTCAGTGTTCCTGCTTGATTCACTTTCCAGAGAACGGCATTGGCGGCTCCAGCCTCCAGTCCTTTCTTGATGCGGTGCAGATTGGTAGCGAAGAAGTCGTCTCCCACAATCTGCACATTTCCAAGTGCCTTTGTTATCCCAATGAAGCCTTCGATGTCGTCTTCATCAAAAGGATCTTCAATTGATCGCAGTGGAAAAACTTCAACGAGATCATCGTATAGATCCATGAGTTTCTCGCGCGAGAACTCAGCTCCCATCAGATGGTAGGTGCCTGCCTTCTTCTTGTAGAAGTGTGTTGCGGCGGCGTCCATCGCAAGGATGAATTTGTCTTGATAGGCAAGCTCCTCGATTGCTTTGACTACCGCTTCAAAGGCGTCATGAGGATCGCGCATGCCTGGAGGGGAGTACGCCCCCTCGTCGCCGACGTTCAAGGCGTATTTTGACTTTCTGGATAATTGTGTGCCTAGCTGCAAATAGACTTCCTTGCTCAGGCGTATGGCTTCCGAGAAGTTCTTCGCACCGACTGGCATAGCGTTGAACTCTTGGAACTCTAGATCAGTGGCGCCTAGCTTTCCACCGTTGATCATTATTATCATCGGAACTGGAAGAGTGTGGGCCTGAGAACTGCCAACGTATTTGTACAGCGGAAGGCCTTGGGCACTGCTTGCAGCCTTCGCAACCGCGAGAGAAACTCCTACGATTGAGTTTCCTCCGAGTTTGCGCTTGTCCGCTGTTCCATCCAGCTCTATCATGGCCTGGTCTATTTCTCGCTGTTTTGTGACATCCATTCCTCTCAGCTTGGGTCCGATTATGTCGTTGACGTTCTTCACCGCGCGGAGAACGCCCCTCCCCGCATATCTTGGCCCCCCGTCCCTTAGCTCATAGGCCTCGTGGCTTCCTCTTGATCGGCCCGAGGGAACGTCCGCTCTGCCCGTTGAGCCGCCCTCGCAGAGAACATCTACTTCGATCGTCGGATCCCCTCTCGAATCGAGTATTTCCCTTGCTCTCACTGTCTTGATTCTGAACAGCTCGCTTCGCATCTTGATCATCGTACGTGCGTGGGTACTAGGTGCCGCACTCTAAAGAATTACCTTGAACCAGAACTCGGGAACAAAGTTATCATACAACTGACGAGAGGACTGTGCGGGACGCCTAGAATGACCGACATTAGTGTGAGCATCTCTGGCCTTCGCCTTTCTAACCCCAGTGTGCTTGCATCCGGTGCAATCGGGTGGAACGGAGAGCAGCTGAAGAAATGCGCACATGCAGGAGCTGGGGCTGTCGTCCCTAAGACCATAGCACCGAAGCAAATCAAACATCCGCGAAATGGAAGAATGCGCTTGGTGAGAGTCGACCAGAAGGTCGTCGGGATGATGAACTTGGAACTTTTCTCAACTCTGCCGTTTGAACAATGGCTCGATACAGATCTTGGACGAGCTACCGAGGGAGGAGCCCCCATTATAGCCAGCGTTCTTTCGGATCCCGATCCAGCCTACACGCAGCAAGTTGTCGGAAAGATTTCCGACAGCGGGTATGTGTCCATGATAGAGTTGAACGTCTCATGCCCGATGCCTGTCGCGAAAGTTGGGATGCACATCAGTCGTGACCCGCTACTGATATCCGACCAGGTGAGAGCAGCTAAGTCGGCGACCCAGTTGCCTGTCTGTGTGAAGTTGACGCCCAATTTCGCGTATGTCGATGAACTAGCGAAAGCAGCTGAAAGGGCTGGGGCGGATGCCTTGACGGTGGCAAACAGTGTCCAAGGTCTTCACGGAGTCGATATTGAGACGGGACGACTGACAATGCCTGCATTTGGCGGATATTCAGGGCCTGCCATCAAGCCCATAAACTTGAAGTGTACCGCGCAAGCGGCGCGATCTGTGAACATCCCTATTCTAGGCGTCGGGGGAATCTCCAGCTGGCGGGACGTGGTCGAGTACGTCATGGTCGGCGCCTCTGCAGTCCAAGTTTGCACGGCGCCAATCCTCCACGGGCTTCAGATTTTCAAAGAGATTACCGACGGACTGAGCTCCTTCATGAAAACGAAAGGCTACGAGAGCATTCAAGACTTTAGAGGAATTGCACTCAAACATCTTTCGAGTGCGGAACAGCTGGCTGAGCTCAAGGCACTGCATGCTGTGGTTGACCAGAACCTTTGCAACGGATGCGGAATGTGCCTGCCCACATGCCTCTTCGGTGCGATGGATATGGCCGGTAAAAAGGCTGCATCAAACCCGGGCCGTTGTGACGGATGCGGATTGTGTGTAGAGTTTTGTCAACTCGATGCGATCAGCCTAGTCGAATAGAGAAAACGGACCGCTCAACGATTCCTTATGCTCTGCAACACAATTTCCGTCTAGAGTCGAAGCCTTTTATCTGCGTAGGGCTTTCTCCTGAGGAATTTGCCTCGACCTTTCTTCCCCGTGAAATGGCCATTCTCTTGGACAATCTCGCCCCTGGAAATAGTAGTCGCCGGATATCCGTGACAGGTGTAGTCCTCGTAGATCGAGTGGTCAATTCGGCTGTGAAGGTTGTCAGCTGTCAGTCGCACTCTCTTCTCGGGATCGAAGATTACCAGATCGGCGTCGCTGTCTACGGCAATTGTACCTTTCTGGGGCCACAGTCCAAATAGACGAGCCGGGTTGCACGACGTCACTTGTACAAGCCTGTTAAGGGATATGATACCCTCTCTCACTCCCCGCGAGTAGAGAATTGGGATTATTACCTCGGTGCCGGCGACACCGTTTGGAATCTTTGTGAAATCATCTCTACCAATGAGCTTCTGCTGTGTAGTGAAACAAGCATGATCGCTTCCCATGGTCTTCACATCGCCTTCTGCTAGGCCCTGCCAAAGCGAAGCCCGATCCGCTTCTTTCTTGATAGGAGGAGACATGACGAAGTTCATTCCATCTGGTCTCGCGTAGACTTCGTCGGTGAATGTGAGGTAGTGGGGACAGGTTTCAGCAAACGCCCGAATGCCTCTCTGCTGTGCATCTCTAATCGCCTCCCTTCCGAGTCTCGATGAAGTGTGAACGACATACATGTTGGCTCCTGCGTACTCTGCCAGTGTAAGGGCCCTTCTTACAGCCTCTCCTTCGACTATCGCCGGCTTCGCCTTGGGGTGATATTCGGCCCCCGTTTTGCCCTCCTTGAGGAGAGCGCTGACAAAATACTGGATCAGATCTTCATTCTCGCAGTGAAGACCAACGAGTCCGCCGCACTTGGCCGTTTCCTGCATGACTCTGTATATCGACGCGTCATCTAAGAGAAGGCCCTCGTTTCGGTAGGCCATGTACAGCTTGAAGCTTGGGACACCGTAATCGACGACTCTCTTGATTTCATTGAAAGTGGTCTCATTGACTTCTGTGATGACAACGTGAAGGCCATAGTCTACACAGACCTTCGGGTCAGCCTTCCGCCGCCACGTCTCAAGAGCATCAAAAAGTGAATCTCCCTTCTGTTGCATCGCGAAATCTATGATAGTTGTGATGCCTCCACAGGCGGCAGCCACAGTTCCTGACTCAAAGTCATCAGCAGTATGTGTTCCCATGAATGGCATCTCGAAATGAGTATGTGCATCTATCCCTCCGGGGAGAACGAGTTTCCCAGCAGCGTCAAGAACGCGTGATGCTGGACCTCTGATGTCTTTGCCTATGTGAGTGACAACGCCTCCATCAACACCGACGTCAGCCTGGACGACTTGGGATTCAGTGACTATCGTTCCGTTCTTGATAAGGAGATCCAAGGGAATTCTAGGTCGTCACTCTATCCAGAGTGGGCTTAAGCCTTGTGCGGTAGACAACCAACGAGATCTCGCCCGTGCAGACGGAAGAAAGATAGGCCCGGCTCGCCAAGTTGCAGTTTGACTGCCATGTACGACGCCCTTGCCCGACATCGCGCCATCGAGTCTCTCGTCACCCAAGATGGCTCGAGCGGACAACTTCGCAAGTACTATCGTTTCCGAGCGGATCGATGGTACGGCGGCATAGCAACCGGGGATGTGGTTGGATGCGGCCTCTTCTGCAAGTTCTGTTGGGTGTCGGAGACCATCTTGGAACGCCCCTCCGTGTCCGGACACTTCCTTTCCGCTAAGGACGCGGCTCACAAGCTTCTGCGAGTGGCCACGAGCAGACGTCTCGCTCAGGTGAGGCTCAGCGGAGGCGAGCCGACCATCGGAAGACCACACCTGTTGAAAGTGCTTTCAGAGATCGAGGAACGACGCCAATTCCGCTTCATCCTCGAAACAAACGGCATCCTACTCGGCGCAGATCGTAGCTACTGTAGCGAATTGGCTGCATTTCGCTGCCTCCATGTTCGGGTCTCACTCAAGGGATCATGTGAAAGCGAATTCGAGAAACTGACGGGAGCGAACGGTGAGGGATTCAAATGGCAACTAGAGGCGCTCAGTAACCTGCAGGGCACTGGAGTGAGCTGCCATCCCGCCGCCATGTCATCATTTTCCATTCAAGAGAGTATGCGTCAAATGCGGGCTCGCCTTTCTCAGATCGACCTCAAGCTCTCGGATGATCTCGAGCTTGAGGAGCTGATACGATATCCACGAGTAGAACGCCGGCTTCAGAAGTTCGGTCTCATGCCTAGTGTCTCGCACGATCCAAGGAGTGTTCCAGAGCGACTCATCTGAGGTTGAGATCTCATTCGCCGCAACTCAAGATTCTGGAAACAACCCTATTTGCCTTTCCAAACCCCCAAAGAATGCTAGGCAACCTGCATCCGACACACGCATACGGGAACACACGTCGAAAGGAAGGTACAGGAGACCCCTATCCAGCGCAAGAGACTACGTTGACTTCTTCATATCCGTCAGCTCGGTGGCGATCACCCGGTAAGGGCGTCCCTTCACCCACTCGGGATAGAAGGAGAAGACGATCTTCATATCTCCTTCACCTGTATTGGCAACACAGTGGGGATAACCCGCGGGAACGAAAAAGGCCTTTCCCGGTTTGAGTTCGTAGCGCTGCAACTGATCCCGGGAAGGTCCCAAAAGGACATAGCCCTCGCCAGACGCCACGTACTCTGATTCGTCATACTCAAAGTGGGCGTGCGGTAACATGGGCTCCGGTTGACCCGGAGGAATCGTCATGGTGCCCAGAACGGCATTGGAAGATCCTACCGTCTCCGGATCGAAGAGCGTGCGTATGTACCCATAGGAAGAGGAACCCTGGCGCCGCACCGTCACCGGAGGAATCTCGCCCTCATCGACAAATAACTTCCGCTCATCCACAATCCTCAGCCCCTGGCCATTACGTTTCGCACTCGTTAATGTAAGCTATCTGGGTTTCCAAATCCTTCTGGCCTCCTCATAATATCTCTAAGAGAGAACGTCGCTTGTTTATGGAGTACGGCCCCGAATCAGCTGGGCAGGCAATAGCTGCCGCTGACATCCATGTGCAGAAAAAGCACGTGACTGATAGGATAGGGTGTTGCTAGAAGCTGTAGCTCCTGCTCGCAGACGATGATGTATACTAAGAGTTGCCGTCGAACCGCACCGTGACTACATGAGAGCCTCGAAGAGTAGGACCGGGGCCAGTGTACGAGAAACTTTCGCCCGAGGCGGGGGTGACTCTCCCTTAGTATCCTCCATCGACAGTAATCCTGACTTGTGGCCCGTTTCCTTTGGCATCAAGGCAACGGGTCTGAACAAAAGGCATGGTCCCGCGGGCCTGATTTGAACAGGCGACACTCCGGTTTCCGTTGTCGGCCTGATAGGCTGAGCGGCCCACGCCATGGGCGCAGGTCTACAGCGTCTCCGTCAGAGTTTTCCTTTGACTCGGAAGCTCTACCAGGCTGAGCTACCGCGGGATCGAGAGCACTCACCGAACGACCCTGAAATAAAGATTGCCGGCAACGTTTTACAGCAATTCCTTCTTGGGCGAAAAGGCATGCATTGCATATGTCTGGGTTGTCTTGAAGGAACTTCAAAGCTTGATCGACGTCTCTTCCTTGATCGTTCTGAGTACAATCACGGTTTCTGTTCCAGCGATCCCTTCGATCTGACCAATCTTGTCGAGTATCTCTGCCAACTGTTCCGAGGTGTTCGTTCGCATCTTGAGGATGGAGTAGTAAGCACCGGTCACGTCGTGAATCTCGCAGATGTCTTCAAAACTCATCAGTTGCGCGAGCATTTTTGGATAGGATTTGGGTTCCGCCTTGACGAGCGCGAATGCGGTCACCTGCTTTCCGACGCTTGAGGGATTCAGAATCGCCCTGAAGCCTTTGATGACCCCGCTCTTCTGAAGTTTCTTGACTCTGACAAATACGGTGGCCTCGCTTGTTCCGACCTCTTTGGCGATCTCTTTGAATGAGATTCGGGCATCCTCTTGCAGCCTTACTAGGATCTTCTTGTCGACATCGTCGAGATCTGGCAAGACGATCACACAAGTGCTGATAGGGGCAAATATATCAAGGATTCTTAACGAAGGGCGTGTGTGGACATGCGGAATCAATTGTAGTTTCCCTAAGGCTTATTAGTGAATCCGCATCCTCTATGCGGCTTCAGTTACGAAGACATTAGCAAATGGGCGAAAACGACATGATGGAACGAGTCATTCTTGCCTATTCGGGTGGCCTCGACACGTCGGTGGCCATCCCCTGGATCAAGGAGAAGTACGGCGCCGAAGTCATTACCTTGACGGCCGATGTGGGCCAAGGCGACGACTTTCAGGCGATCGAGCAGAAGGCGTTGAAGGTCGGTGCTATCAAACACCACTATTACGACATGAAGGATGAGTTTGCTAAGAACTATGCCTTCGCAGGAATCAAAGCCAATGCACTGTACGAGGGCAAATACCCGCTCAGCACCGCATTGGCCCGACCACTAATCGTCGAAAAACTCGTTGAGGTTGCCCGCAAGGAGAAAGCCAGCGCAGTGGCACACGGATGCACGGGCAAGGGCAATGATCAGGTCAGATTCGATGTAGGAGTCAAGTCACTATCGCCTGATCTTAGAATCATAGCGCCTATTCGCGAGTGGAACATGACAAGAGCCGAGGAAATCAAGTACGCAAACCAGAACGACATCCCAATTCCGGTGAACCTGGACAGCCCTTACAGCATTGACCAAAATCTGTTTGGACGATCCGTAGAATCAGGCGTTCTTGAGAATGCAAATCACGAGCCACCACCTGATGTCTATGAGTGGACAGTTCCTCCAGAGAAAGCCCCCGATGAACCTGAGTATCTTGAAATCGAGTTCGACCAAGGCAAACCTATCGCTCTAAATGGCAAGCCCTTGAGCCCAGCGAAACTGATCGAGAACCTAAACGCGATCGCAGGACGTCACGGCGTAGGCAGAATCGATCATCTCGAAGATCGCCTCGTCGGTATCAAGTCAAGGGAAGTGTACGAGTGCCCCGCCGCGACTGTGCTCTTGGAAGCCCACCGAGATCTCGAGAAATGTGTGTTGACGAGGCACGAATTGTACTTCAAGCAACATGTAGAACAGCAGTGGGCATTCCTCGTCTACACGGGACTCTGGTACGATCCACTACGCCAGGATCTTGATGCATTCATAGAGAAGACGCAAGAACGAGTCACCGGCGTGGTCCGGTTGAAACTCTACAAGGGGCTCGCTATCGTCGTAGGCCGTTCGTCGCCGATGTCTCTGTATGACGCGAACCTCGCGACGTATGAGAAAGGCTCGAAGTTCGATCAAGGATGGTCATTCGGGTTCATTCAGATCTGGGGGCTACCATCGCAGGTTGCATACAACGCCGAAATCAAGAGGAAGCAAGCCCCTCCCATTGTCTACAAGATACCCAGCCAACCCAAAGCCAATGAGTAGACACAGAATCCAAGTCGCATTCATACCATGAAGGACAGCTAGCCTCTATCGCAAACATGAACGATCACTGTACGATACTAGACACGAAGCGCATGATCATTTGAGGAGCATCCGAGCAAGGGACTCCCATGTCGTTGCTATACCGAGCCTCCAGACTCGGGCCGGCGCGAAAAGAGGCTCGAAGATTCGTTTCCAGCATGGAAGCCGATAAGTATCTGTTCGAATCCGTGGTCGATATCAATCGGGCACATGTCATCATGCTCGGACGCCAAGGCATCATCACACGAGACCACGCCCGCAAAATCCTGAATGTACTTGCGAGGATTCATGCGATGCCCATGTCTTCGGGGGCCGAGGACGTGCACGCATCCATCGAGGAAGCGGTGATCAAACGAGCAGGCAATTCCGCCGGCGGGAACCTTCAGCTGGCCAAGAGTCGAAACGATCAGGTTGCGACCGCCATACGGATGCGTCTTCGAAGCGAGCTCCTCGAGATAATCGACTTGCTCATTGAACTTCTTGCTGAGGTGCAAAAGACGATTAGCAAACACTGCAAGACACTGTTTGTTGGCAGGACACACCTACAACCAGCTGAGCCAATCACCTACGGCCACTACCTGATGGCTTTTCATGACGCGATCGCTCGTGACCTTCAGAGGCTTGAGGATTCCTACGCTCGCCTCAATTTGTCACCATTGGGCGGATGCGCTCTTGCCGGCACTAGCGTTCCGATCGATCGAGACACAGTTGCGACACTCTTGGGGTTCGACGGTCTTGTCGAGAATTCACTGGATGCGGTGGGCTCTAGAGATTTCGCGCTTGAGTTTCTGGCTAACATGGCAGCCCTGTCTATTGATATTAGTCGGCTTGCGGAGGACTTGATCTTCAATACAACGCCGGAAGTTGGTCAACTGCAGTTACCCAAGGATCTCTCCTTCACGAGCAGCATCATGCCACAGAAGAAGAATCCGGACGTGATCGAACTCATTCGTGCAAGGTGCGCTCTCCCCATCGGAGCGTTTTCGCAGGCAGCGACAACTCTTCACTCTCTTCCCGTGAGCTACAACTTGGACTTGCAGGAGATCACGCCGAGCCTGTGGACCTCATCAGAAGCAATGCGGGAGGTGACCGTCATTATCCGGATCATACTCTCCCAAATTAGAATCGCAAAGATCAGAGCAGACCGCGCAGATCTTGTCATGACAACAGCCACAGAGATTGCCAACATACTCGTAACGGAGTTCGGTCTCTCGTTCCGTCTAGCCCACCAGCTCGTGGCATCGGCGGCAGACGAATTCTCTCAAAGCGGATCAAACCAAGCGGACTTCTGGTTTGAGCTCGTCTGTGAGAAAGCACTGACAGCTGTTCGGGATCGGCCCGACAAGCTGAAGGCTGCGCTGTCTCGAGCTCGGACTCTTGAAGATGTCGTGATGCACAAGAGATCTATCGGATCTCCCACACCAAAGGAGACTCTGAGGTCGCTGAGAAAACGTGCCATCACTCTAGGGAAGATCACCAACCGTCAACATGCAAGGCGCAGGCGACTTATCCTGTCAAAGGCGCGACTGCAGAGGGAGGCCCTACGACTGAGCGGGTAGCGAGGGCCTAGCGCACATCGCGAATAGTCCCATCAGGATCCCCTCTTCAGGCCAGCCACGAGTGCTTCGGCGGCTTTCCTTATCTCTTCTATGGATCCTTCGTCCTCTATTGTGGAGTAGTCTCCAAGCGGTTGTCCTGTTATCACGGCCCTTATGAGGCGTCTCATGATCTTCCCGCTTCTCGTCTTCGGAAGCATATCGACAAAGTCGATGTCATCGACCACAACGATCTTGCCGAGTGACTTCTGCACAAGTTCCCTGAGGCTCATTCTCAACTCTTCGCTCGGGTGGCAGCTAGCTTTCAGGACAACAAATGCGGCCGCGACCTCCCCTCTTAGGGGATCGGGCTTGCCTACTACGGCTGCCTCCGCCACCGCAGGGTGACCGATAAGTGTGCTCTCAATCTCGATCGTGCCGATACGGTGGCCAGCTATCTTGATGACTTCATCCATTCTGCCGAGGAACCAGATGTAGCCGTCCTCATCTCTCAGCGCCGCGTCCCCCGTGTAGTAGCGACGCGGAATGCGTTCCCAGTAGTCTTTCACGTACCGATCGTGATCCTTCCAGAGCGTGGGCGTCAGACCGGGAAAGGGGCGCAAACAGACAAAGGTCCCCTTGGCATTCACGGGGAGCGACTCACCACGCTCGTTTACGATGTCTCCTTCGATCCCGGGCAGCGGTATGGTGGCGGAGCCGGGTTTGATCGGCAACATCGCAATTCCGACGGGGTTGCCAACCATAGGGCCGCTGCTCTCCGTCTGCCACATATGATCGATCACAGGCACCTTGCCCTTCAGCACACTCTCATGCAACCACTTCCAGGCCGGAGGATTCAGAACCTCACCAGCGCAGACCACCAGATCGATCGAACTGAGATCGTGTTTCGCAGGATACTCGTCCCCGAATTTCATCAGGCCCCTGACGCCAGTCGGCGAGATCCACATCTTGCTGACTCGATGCTTCTCCGCGATACGCCACCAGACATCTGGAGCAGGGTAGTCCGGGACACCTTCATACATGATGGTGGTGCAGCCGAATAGTAACGGCGCGTAGACCACGTAGCTGTGCCCGACGATCCATCCGATGTCTGAGGTTGACCACCAGATGTCTCGGTCACTCATATTGTAGACCCATTTGCCCATGGCGTGGATGTAGACTTGGTAGCTGCCGTGGGGTTGCACCGTGCCCTTTGGCTTGGCCGTGGTGCCTGAGGTATGAAGTATGAACGCAAGCTCGTTCGACTCTACGGGGACAAAGTCGCTGCTCTCTAATTTTCCGGCCTCGAGTGCTTCTCCCCAGTACATGTCTCTTCCTTTCTTCATCTGCACCTCACTGGATCCTCTCTTGAGCAGAGCGACTTTCTGGATCTGGCTTGGCTTCTGAAGAGCCTCGTCGACAACTTCCTTCAGGTTGACCGTTTTTCCTCGCCTGAAAGCGACATCGGACGTCACTAGGACTTTGGAACCCGCATCCACAATCCGCTCGGCCAGAGCTCCAGCTCCGAAACCTCCAAAGACTACCGAGTGGATGGCACCAATCCTGGTACATGCGAGCATCGCCACGGTCGCTTCTGGAACCATCGGCATGTAGATGGTGACCCGGTCGCCTTTTCCCACGCCCAACGCACGCAAAGCGGCCGCGAAGTTCTTCGCCTGGTCAAGCAGCTGACTGTAAGTCAGGACTCTGCTTTCGCCGGTCTCTCCTGACTCCCAGATTATCGCTGCCTTGTCTCCTCTTCCCTTCTGGAGAACGTGGTGGTCAACCGCGTTGTAGGAGATATTGGTTAAGCCCCCAACGAACCATTTGAAATCTGGATACTTCCACTCGAATACCCGATCCCAAGGCTTGAACCAATGCAGTTCACGAGCCGCTTCACCCCAGAAGCCGTCCGTATCTTTCAGCGCTCGTTCAAGCATCTCCCTAAGACGGGGCGGGTACTTTATCCTCTGTCCTCCACTCAATGCTCCAGCCCTCAAGACAAGTCAACGCGAAGCCTAGGATGCGCTAAAAAAGCTTCGATCAGGAACCATCTCGAAACGCTAAATACTCAACAATACAGCCCCGAAGATTGGAAGAGCAATGTCGATCGTCTGGAAGCCCACCAGCCAGTACGTCGACAACAGTAACATGATGCGGTTCATGCGAAAGCACGGAATACGAACGCTCGATGAACTCATCAAACGCTCCATAGACGACATAGAATGGTTCTGGGATGCAGCCGCGAAGGATTTGAACATAGAATGGTTCAAGCCCTACGCGAAAGTCCTTGACACTTCCAAAGGCATCGAGTGGACTCGCTGGTTTATTGGAGGAAAGCTCAACATCACCCACAACTGTGTCGACCGGCATGCGAAGACGAGAAGGGACAAGATCGCAATCATTTGGCAAGGAGAAGACGGAGAAGTCGAGAGACTATCGTACGGGGCCCTGTCCGATGATGTCAACAGGTTCGCAAACGGCCTCAAGAGCCTAGGCATAGGTAAGGGCGATGCCATCGGGCTCTACATGCCGATGTCTCCACAAGTGCCAATCTCAATGTTTGCTGCGTTCAAGCTCGGAGTGATATGTGTCCCGATATTCTCCGGGTTTGGAGCCTCTGCTGTTGCGTCGAGACTCAATGACGTTCAGGCAAAGCTCCTCGTCACGGCAGATGGCACGCTCAGGAAAGGTAAGGGCCTTCAGGTCAAGAAGGAAGCGGATGCCGCTGCCGATCTTGTCAAGAGCATAACGCACGTCATTGTCGCCAAGAGACTGGGCATAGAGATACCTTGGTCAAGTGCCCGTGACATTTGGTGGGACGACTTGGTCAAAGATCAGTCTAAGGAATGCGCAACAGTCCATCTGGACTCTGAGGATGTCTCACTGGTCCTCTACAGTTCAGGAACGACTGGCAAGCCGAAAGGAACTGTGCATACTCACGTGGGACCACTGATTGAATGCACGAAAGATGTGGGATATCATTTCGACACGAAAGAGAACGATGTTTTTTTCTGGGTCACCGACATTGGCTGGATGATGGGCCCCTGGATGCTCATCGGTGCTTTGAATCTCGCAAGCACCGTGGTCCTCTTTGAGGGTGCCTTCGATTATCGGCGTCCCGACAGGTTGTGGAAGATTGTTGAAGACTTCAAGGTAACGACCTTCGGGATCTCTCCGACTCTCGTGAGATTGCTGATGAAGTATGGAGACCAGCATCTAGCAGGTCACGATCTCTCAAGCCTGAGGATACTGGGCTCCACAGGCGAACCATGGGATCCGGAATCGTGGACCTGGTTCTTCGAGAAAGTAGGCGGGTCAAGATGCCCGATCATCAACATATCAGGCGGTACCGAACTCATCGCACCTCACCTCACGCCATCTCCACTCTCACCCCTCAAGCCCTGCACCGTAGGAGGCCCCGGCTTGGGAATGGATATGGACGTCTTCAATGAGAAAGGAGAACCAGTGCGCGGAGAGGTCGGCTACCTTGTCATGAAGAAACCGTGTCCGTCGATGACCAAGGGATTCTGGAATGACTCACAGAGATACATAGAGACCTACTGGTCTCGATGGCCGAATGTGTGGTATCACGCTGATTGGGCACTTGTGGACAGTGATGGATTCTGGTTCGTGCTCGGAAGAGCAGACGACACGATCAAAGTGTCAGGCAGGCGCGTCGGGCCAGCAGAAGTTGAGTCCGCACTCATGGAACACCCGAGCGTATCCGAAGCCGCCGCAATCGGCGTGCCTGATGAGGTGAAAGGCGAAGAAGTCACCTGTTTCGTGGTTCTCAAACCTAACGTCGAAGCGAGCGAGAATCTCCGGGAAGCGCTCAAGGATCAGGTGGCAGGCGTGATGGGCAAGACTTTCAGACCAAGAGATGTGCGGTTCGTTCGACAACTTCCCAAGACACGTTCAGGCAAAGTTGTGAGAAGACTGATCAGGTCCAGAGCCCTCGGCAAGACAGACTTGGGAGATCTTTCTACGCTGGACAACCCTGAAGCTCTCGATGAGATAGCGAAAGCTGCTTGAGTGTCACAACGTGAGAAAGCAGCGGCAGTGGGCGCGTTCCGCCTTAGAGAGCGTTCAACTCTGCGACAAGCTTGCCGATTTCGTCCTCTGTGTTGTAGAAGTGCGGAGAGATCCTTAATCCGCCACCTCTGACAGAGACCACGACGCCACGTTGCAGGAGCCGTTCGGCTACAGATTCAGGGTCAGGGCATGCCAAGTTCACAATCCCGGATCTACACGATTCGTCCAAGCAGCTTCTCACCCTCACCTTCGCGTTTCCCTCCAGCCCATCGATCAAATGGTCGATAAGTGAAAGGATTCTAGTTTCTATCGCTCCGACGCTTACCTCCTGAAGTAGCTTGATGGATTCTTTCATTCCTGCGAAACCCGGGAAGTTCAACTGCCCGCCTTCATATCTGTGAGCGGTATGCGCTGGTTGGAATTCTCTGAAGTGGAATTCCATTGGGGTCTCGTCAGCGCGGTAGCCCACAATCGTAGGCCAGAGCTCCTCAAACAGCTCCTGTCTCACATACAGGAAACCTGTGGAGACCGGCGAGAGCAGCCACTTGTACCCGCTAGTTGCAAGGAAGTCAACTCCCAGCTCGGACACGTTGACAGGCATTTCTCCAACTGCCTGAACCGCATCAGTAGCGACGTAGGCATCGTTCTCATGGGCGATCTTTGAGAGCTCCTCCAAGTCGATTCTGAACCCGTTCATGTACTGCACGTGAGAAACAGCCACGATTCGTGTCTCTTCATCGATTGCTTGAGCAAAATCCTCCACCCCAAGAAAGCCGTCGCGGTTTCTAACCACTCTCAACTCCAAACCTTGACGTTTCGCGAGCGCTTGCCACGGAAAGAGGTTCGATGGGAACTCCATGTCGCATGTGACTATGTTCGATCCTTCTTCGTATGACAACCCGTTAGCGACTATCGATACACCTTCAGACGTGCTGTGGACCAGAGCTATTTCGTCAGCACTTGCTCCAATGAGAACTGCGATTGACTTCCTTGTTTCCTCGGCCGTGTCCTCCCAGGACCCCCAGTGAAGATCTCCCTCACACTTCTCTTCGGTCACATGGTTGGCGGCTTGGACAGTTCTTGTGGAAAGCGGTCCAACGGCCGCATGGTCGAAGTATGCGTATTTGTTGGTGACAGGGAACTCCTTGCGTATCTTGTTGATATCCAAAATGAACCTTCCAAGGCAAGAGTGTTTATCAGACGATTTAACTCTTAATCGCCCGGGAAAGGCTATTATTTAGAGCGGACGTTCTATCGTCTATGTGGTCCGAATGACAGGGATCCTCTTGGATCCACTGCCTCGTCTCGAGGCGGCCCTGGCTGAG
>Ga0315296_10002010_pt1 | contig 17522 bp, 18 predicted proteins | sample YL17G14_18_MG_FD_203921 | JGI IMG/M metagenome (GOLD analysis project Ga0315296, IMG submission 203921) | Sediment microbial communities from Yellowstone Lake, YNP, Wyoming, USA - YL17G14_18 | ecosystem: Environmental > Aquatic > Freshwater > Lake > Sediment | place: USA: Wyoming | collected... | reverse complement strand
GTGACATTAGCTGTTCCTGAGGAGCTTCACGAGATAATGAAGCAACATCCCGAAATCAAGTGGAGCGAGGTGGCCAGGCAGGCGATGTGGGAGTACGCGAGGAAGCTCAAACTCCTCGACGAGATCGCAAAAAGAAGCAGTCTCTCAGAGCAGGACGCCCGAGAAATCGATGAAGCGATAAAGAAAGCCATGGCGAAAAGATACGGTAAGATCGAAGGAGCCACGGATTGAAGCTCGTCGTCGATACGAACGATCTTCTCAAGGCCCTTATAAAGAATTCAAGGGTTCGCGCCATCCTTCTGAGCCCGGTACATCAATTTGTAGTCGCTGAGTATGTAATAGAAGAAGTTGAGAAGCATCTCCCCCTGATCATGGAGAAATCGTCTCTCGGAAAAAGAGGTCAGATTGGCGTTGAGCATACTGCTAACCAACATACAAGTCATTCCGAAGGAGGATGTCTTGACCCTATGGAGCGAAGCTGAAAAAATCATGATGTCAATCAATAGAGGCGATATTCCTTTCATTGCTGCTTCACTGAGCACAGCATGTGACGGTATATGGAGCGACGACAAGCACCTGAGGAGACAAAACAAAGTGAAAGTTTGGACCACCGAAGACATCATACTCCGAGTTTAATTTGGATAGGGCACAAACCTAAGTCTGAAATCGTGGGTTCAAATCCCACCGGCCTCAAGAAAATAGCTCCCTCCCGAGGTTAATGACGATGGTGCGGCGGCCGTCCTCTCTGAGAGGCTCCTACGGAGAGAGCGGTCAGACGATGCTGATCTGTTCGATATTGACGACAGTAATCGTTGTGCCTCAGACGCCGTGCTGGTAGAGGATGTTCCCGCTTGCGTCGCGCACGGTGAAGCTCTGCGTGCCTCTGTTGATGGTCAGGGTGTTAATACCGCTGCCGCTGTCGACGTAGGTGTTGTAATATGCTTCCTAAGTTAAGAGGCTGCGAAAGAGATACGACCTATAGATAGTATGGTAGAGCTTTTGATTGCTTACGATGGTAGAAGGAGCAGGCTTCCTAACACTCAAAGGCTTCATATGGCTTATTTTCATCCTGAAGTGCTTGTAGATGAAGACAAGATTGAGCTCACGGTTACTGAGCCTGAACTGGTCGCAAAAGGCGCTACCGAAGATACGATAGTATGCTACAGATTCTTCATAGACACACCTGTCTCAGGAAAATATCTGGCTGTCGTTGTGAAACTCCAAGATGGCGAAGGTTTTATAGTGACCGCATACTTTACGGATGGGGTGAAGAGGGGTAACATCATTTGGAGAAGGGCAAGCTGATAGTTGGCTATGATGGGGAAGCTGATGTAGCGTATCTGAGCTTTGGAGAACCGAAGCAGTCGGTGACAGAGGAGCTAGACGACTACGTCCTCGTTAGGCGAGATCCGGAGACGAGGGAGATCCGAGGAGTCACCATTACGAACTTCAGCCAATACTTCAAAGCAAAGAAAGAGATGAGGGTAGAGATACCAGAGCCTTAGATTCATGCTCGGCAAACACTGGTTAGCTAGGACAGAATCTTGTTCGTCACAGAATAGAGTTCGATTTAGAAACCTTAGAGAAGGGCTTCATCCCAACATGTATGACGGTGGAGTGGCTTTCCCTCTACGAGGCCCCTACAGATCGATCGCGCGCGCCGAGATAGGTAAGCCTAATGGACCATTAGTATAGCCAGTCTTGACACCAGAAAAGATAGACCTTAGTTTCAGAAAGCACAGCGAGAGTATGTAGACAGGCAGCAACTCTTTTCAATGGCTGTCTTTCAAGCCATTCTGGAGTCTCCTGTTTCTTGTAGTAGGGTTTGCCTCCACCCCAGAACCTCTTGTAATAGTTGCTTGGGACATCGAGGATGAGCTGTCTTACCTCTTCCCTTTGTTCTTGTGAAAGCTGTTTCAGTTGTCCCAAGTTATATGACGATGAAGCCAGATACACCGGGTTGAAACCGTATTCCCTGAGTTTCCCTATCGCCTGAAATATCTCTTTGGCGGGTATGGTCGTTGTCGAAGAAGGCGCTTTCATCGCATACAATGAGATCCGCTGTGTAGCCTCTTAGGAGGTGCTCACTGTTCGGGAGAGCTACGATTCTGCTGTCATGCCAGGTGACGATCACGGTTCGGAGGATGCGTCTGAAGATCTTCCGCCTGACATCGGGCGGAATCATGTTGATGAGGTCCTCGATCTTGTCTCGTGTGATCATGCTCTGCCGCAGGCTTGGACCTATGATGATTGTGAGGGTCTTCCGGTGACAGATAGCTTGGTACAGCGCCCTGACGGCGAGGAAGGTGCTCTTGCCGCTTTGCCTGTTCCAGCGGAGGACTATGCGTTTTGAGGTGTCTCTGAGGAAGGCTGTTTGATACTGTGTCGGTTTGAGGTCGAAGAAGCCTTTGCAGAACAACGCGGGATCAGCTGCGATTCTCTGCAGTTCTTCCCGCAGCTCAGGTTCGATTGTTGACATTTATCTGGTCTCTGGCAGCTATTAGCGCCTGTCTGTAGCGTCTAGGCGCTGCCTCGGTAACACGGCTTATGATGATGAGGATTCCATCCTTCGTGACCTGTTCAGGCTCAAGCGCTAGGATCTCTGCAAGGCTTTTGCTCAGCAGCCGCAGTGTCAGCCTCAATCGCTGTCTCTGCCTGTCTCCAACCTTTTCCTCACGTTCATCAAGCTCTGTCTTAACCTGTACGAGCTCAGCGTAGAGCGTGTCAATCACGAATTGTAGGAGTTCCTCTCTGCTCTTCTCTGGGAAAACGATGCCCCCTCTGTGTGTGAAAACGCTGAAATTTAGTTTATATACTAACCTGCTGAAGGCTGCCTTCTCCACGGCTATCGATCAAGACTTCGCCCCGCTCCAAGCCTATGCGAGGCTCAATTCCCAGGCCATTATCGGCCAAGAGAAACAGGAATTCCATGGGACTAAGCTTGTTAACCAGCTCACACCGCTCGGAATCCCAGAAGCCGTTATTCATCAGAAGCCTTCGGGCTAACCTCCTCCTCATAGCGTATCCACTTCTAGAGCCTCGTCTATGCGTCAGAAATACCAGCAACAAGAACATCTGAGCCCGCACACCAAGCATAGAAGCCGGGCGACAAGGAACAGAGAAAACCTCAGAGGCCTTCAGACAAGACGCGAAGCGGCCTCGGAATACTCCTCATAACAATGTTAGGCTAAGTCCGCTTCCTCAACATCCTGACATGTCTTTCAAGCTCAACCGCAGCCCTAATCCGGCTAACTCCATCCTTCTCTATAACCCGCAGATCAGTGAAAAAACCAGTTCCCAGACGCCCGAGGACATCAGCATAATGATCGTCAAGCCTCGCATTCACAGTCTCGAAAACAGAAGAAGCCATTGCCTTACGCTGAACATACTGCTCGCGACGATACACCCTCCTACAGTCACGGCACCGAGGATCCCTCCGATCACGAGTCCCAGGATGACGTGAAAACCATGAAAGAGGAAGCTCCCTTCCACACTTAGAGCAAACCTTAGTCTCCTCCAGAGTCGAACCTTCAGAAACCCAGACAGAACTCTCACATGTCAACAGACTGTTCCCCCTGGCCACGCAAAGACTCCCTGACCCGCCGAAGTCGGATTCCCAAGCACATCTAAACGGACAATCAGAAAAGCCGTAGACATGGAATTCGGGTTACAAGGTGGTAACCAGAGGCACATAAAAGTTACTACTTGGTTACCAAAGCCCTTCAAACCCATAAAAGCTTAAGAACAAGGTTACTCCCTAGTAACCACAGATGGAAGCCCCCAAAGGAGAAGCAACTTCCACACCAATAAAAATCGCAAAAGGACTAGACGAAGGAATAGAAAGATTCCTCGAAACCGAAGACGCCAAGCTCCTAGGATTCAGATACAAAAGCGACATCGTCAACACCGCCGTACGCGAATTCCTAGTGAAACACGGCCTAGAAGAACTATTAGAAAAGACGAACCCATTCGAACATTTCAACGTATACGACGACCACGTAACCATCTGGGACAAAACCAAAAGAAGACTAATCGACGTATACTTCCAAAACGGAAACATCTACTGCTCTCAATGCGAATCAAACCAATGCGAACACATCAAATTCACACTCACCATACCAAAAGTCATAGACTCACTACACAAAAAAGGCTGGCAAATAGAAGACGGAAAAATCGTCCACAAACACATCCTAATGTAATCGTCCCACCCCCGCGATCGAACCCACCAAAAAAACGAGGCAACAGAATCCTCAGCGCCCTCCTATGACAAACGCTCGAGCGCGCGCAGAGGCACCCATCAATCGATCTTTTCAGCGCCATCTTGGACCCGAGGTCCCCGTACCGCTTCAAAACATCAATGATTCAACATCCCCCGTGCACTGCAAATCACCGTTAAAGCAGACCACAAAGGGCCGGAAACCCTTAGAGAGAATTTGAAACCCTTCTTGACTGTCTTAGAGACGCCATCACGCGCGTCGATCGATATGCGAGAAGATACTAATATTCTGGATAATCTAGATGGCCTTGTAGATCTCATTGAAAACCATACTCTTGAAGAATCTGCCAGAGGATGTCTCAAAGGAACTCAAAAGACTCAAGGTTGAACTCGGCTGCAAGACATGGGCCGAACTCTTGGCAAAGCTCGTTGAATCCCAGAGAGGCGTCTCACTCGGTGAGGAGGAGTTAAAGAAAATGAAAGAGGGAGTTCAAGGATATTTCAAGCTTAGGAACACAGTTTCAAGCCGATGGGTCGGACCTCCTAGTGTGCTCCAGGAAGTGAGGAAGTCAAGAGCACATGGAACACAGTGGTCGATCGAAAGAAGAGATGAAGGAACCTGATTGAGTGGACGGCGACTTATTACGCCTGCCATACGCCTAGCATCATTTTTCGGGTCGTCGAATAACCACCTGGTCCAATTTCATCCTTGCAGACTTCATTGGAGCCTCAGCGGGCCAACCGACTAGAATATGGCATCGACTCACAAAGCTCTCAGGCAAGCCAAAGTGCTCCCGAATCTTCTTCTGAGTCTCCTCTCCATGAGTCAGCCACACTCCGCCTAGACCAAGAGCATGCGCCATCAGAAGCATGTGATCAGCAGCTGTCGCAGCATCGTAGTAGATATTCTGAGGAACCCTCTTCTCGAACCCAACCGCATAGTAGACACTCATATCTTGACACACAACTATCATCACACCATTCTCAACTGGAATATCGCTCTGCACCATCTTCCACTCCTCAGGTGTACGAAGCACAATAAACCTCGTAGAACCAACGTTGCACCCCTGAGGCGCCATCAACCCAGCATACAAAATCCTCTCAATCATATCCTCAGGCACGGGCTTAGGCAGAAACTGCCGAATAGAACGCCGACCAAACATCAACTTCTCCACAACCCTCATCTCAACGCTGCTGAAAGGCTCAGGAAGCCTAGTATCAAGGCTAACCACACCGCCACTACGAAGCGTCTTCGCGTAACTGAGATATTTAGCTGCCCACTCAACGTCAGGCTCATCCGCCGGGAGCCCCCGCCGCTCCCAGATGCTTAGAAGAAACTCAACCATACTGCCAAAATCACTCGGAACCTTCATCTTCCCAGCCAAGACACGGTAGATAAGGACCTCAATCGTATGATGAGCCCTCTCATGAATCAAAGTCCGCAGAACGACAGCATCAACCTTCATCAACTCCTCCTCACTAAACCCAAAAACCTCCGCAGGCCTTACCAACATAGACCACCGTGCAGAACTAGCTCGCATCTACTATAAATCGAAATAGCCCGGGCAGGATAAAGCATGTGAAAACAAAGAAAAGACTAGATTATCTTCATCTCTTTGCCAATCTTCTCAAAAGCCCCAATCGCGAACTTCATATCTCCCCTAGTCAACGCAGCATTCATGATGGTCCTTATGCGCGCCTTATTCCGAGCAACCATCGGATACACAATCGGCAAAGCGAACACACCTTCCTCAAACAGCCTTACACTCAGCTTCTTAGCCACGCTACTCTCACCAACAATCACCGGCGTAATAGGTGTCTGACTTATACCAGTGTTGAAGCCCAGCTCCTTCATCGCCCTCTTGAAATACACTGTATTCTCCCAGAGTCTTCTCACATGCTGCGGCTCAGTCTCAAAAACATCTATAGCAGCAATACACGCAGCAGCAACAGCAGGCGGATGAGACCCGCTGAGAAGCCATGTCCTGGACTTGTTATACGCAAAGTTGATGAGATCCTGAGAGCCTGAAACATGTCCGCCCACTACACCGAAGGCCTTCGAGAAAGTACCCATCTCTACATGTACCAGGTTCCGATCAAGCTTGAAATGCGAAACAATACCTCTTCCCCCTTCGCCCAGTACCCCCTCACCATGCGCATCATCAACATAAACCATGGCTCCATGCTCTGCCCCCAGCTTAGCAACTTGGTCCAGAGCAGCTATGTCCCCATCCATCGAGAAAACCCCATCGGTGATTATCAGAACACGCCTGTACTTGGGACTATGCTTCTCCGCCTCCTCCAGCACCCGCTGCAAATCAGCCACATCGCAATGCTTGTACACCGCCCTCTCAGCCCTCGAAAGCCTGACCCCGTCAATGATACTGCCATGATTCAACTCATCGCTGACAATAAGATCCCCCTTATCAGCAAGCTGAGGAATCAACCCAGCATTCGCAGCGAAACCCGTCTGATAGACCAGAGAAGCCTCTGCCTGCTTAAAACGGGCCAGACGCCGCTCCAGCTCAACATGCAGATCCATGTTTCCGGCAATAGGCCGCACAGAACCAGAACCCGCCCCATGAGTCTGCACAGCCCTGATCGCGGCCTCCTTCAGCCGAGGATGGTTACTCAAACCTAGATAATTGTTCGAACAGAACATCAGAACCTTCTTACCATCAACAATACACCACGGCGAACTAGGACCTTGAAGAACACGAAGCCTCCAGTCAAGCTCATTCCTCACAAGCTCCTCATACTCCTCTCTAAGAAACCCTACAGCATTCCTCATGTCTACTCACGATGACCCCAAGCTATCAATCGTGTCTAAGGTCCCAGATCTAATCTGCCTTTCGGTACTACGACACAGAGCCCGAACCACACACGGCGATCGATTAAGCAACTGAAGAGCTCAAGCAACCTGTAAATACCTCCGCTGGCTCTACAACAAGCTTGATGGAACCTGAGGAGAACCTGACCGAAACCACAAGAAAGCAATGGAATCAAGCAGCCAAACCCTTTGCCGAATTCGTACGCAGCGGAAAAAACTACTATTCAGAATACATGAATGGCCCCGCCCTGATACGAATGATGGGAAACGTCCAAGGAAAGCGAATCCTCGATGTCGGATGCGGTGAAGGCAGCTTCTCAAGACACTTTGCCAAACTGGGAGCTGAAGTCACAGGCGTTGACATCAGCGAAGGCCTGATCCAAGCCGCAGCACAGGAAGAGCAAAGGCATCCTCTAGGAATCAAATACCACATAGCCGATGCGGCCAACATGCCGATGCTCCAATCAGAAAGCTTCGACACTGCGTACTGCTACATGGCCATGATGGACATAGCCAACTATAGAGAAGCCATAGCAGAAGTCTCACGCCTACTCAAAGCGCGAGGAAAATTCGTCATAGTAATGGTACACCCCTGCTTCGACACCTGGTCCTTAGAAGGCAGACCAGTAGGCTACTGGGAAACCCGCATCCGTGAAGATGGCTCAAAAGAACATCTCTACTACAGAATCGAGGAATACTTCACAAACGCTCATTATACCTCAGAATGGAAACACAACAGACTCACATCAGGCTTCATAACCACGGGGTTCCACCGAACCCTCTCAGACTACATCAACACACTCACCGCAAACAACCTGATGATAACAAAGCTCGAAGAACCCCAGCCCCTCGCACAAGGAGTGAGATATCTGCCAAGCATGGAGAAACACCGCCGAGTCCCCCAATCCATCGTCATCGAAACGGCGAAACTTGAGAACAAATGAAAGACAGCTGCTTTTGGCTGTTGCTTCACCCAATGAAAATGTATCCTCCACAAGGGGTAAATATCCGTTGGACAAACGGCATCTTGAAGGCATTTGTCAGGATCAAAAGCCAGCGAAAAAACCACGAGAGCCTTGAAGGACCTTGGCCTCACGGATTATGAGGTCTACGCATACCTTTCCTTAGTGCAACACGGAGAACTCTCTGCGGGCGACGTAAGCAAGCAGACCTCAATACCCTATTCTAAGGTCTACTCGGTCCTAGAAAGCCTTGAACGCAAAGGATGGGTTGAACCAGGCAGCGGAAGACCCAAGCTTCACTATCCTCGCTCCCCTTCCGAGGCACTAAGAGCAGAGGCGATAAGACAAGAAAACAAGATGAAGGAACTGGAAACCCTCATAGTCTCAGAACTGCAGCCGGTCTACGAGAAAAGAGAGATCAGAGAAAAACCAGAAATATGGATGATCAGAGGCGAAGAAAACATCTCCGCAAAGATACGAGAAATGCTGAAGAAAGTTGAAAGAGAACTCATAGTCGCCCTACCACTAGTTCCCAAAGGACTCTTCACGCCCCTCATTTCATCGCTCAACTCACTCATGGATAAAAGAATAGACATCCTCTTCCTCACCACACCAGAAGCACTAAAGCAACTCCCCAGAAACATCCCCAACCTAGCAGAAACAAGAACCAGAGAAGACATGTTTGGAGGAGGAATCCTGATCGACGGGGGAGAAGCACTCCTCTTCCTTGGCAGAACAGGCCCTACACAAACAATGCTAGCTATCTGGTCTGACCACATGGGACTCACCCAAATAGCGAAGATATACTTCCAACATCTGTGGGAAACAGCAGAACCTGTCTAGATCTCACGCTTAGGAAGACTCGCACATATTGCAGCACATGCTCGAACAATGCTCTAAGGCACCAATATGACGATAGAAGTTGGATGTCGTGGATACCCCGTCGATCGACTTGTGTGGCCTTTAGATGTACACTTCGACTCGTTCAATCAACCTATTACCTCTCTGGCAACCCTAATACCTTCACCCGTAGAAGCAATAATTGAAGGAAGCTGGAACCATTGAACATCAAGGATGATTTCAAGATCGCTATCAGAATGATGAGAGTCCCTTCAAACACCATGGAACAACTCCGATCCAAGACTCTGCTAGATGCACTGGAATTCCTGCTCATAGTCGGAGCAGTCACAGCACTACTCACACCGCTACAGATCTATCTTGGATACGAGGATGTGAACGGACTTCACGCAGGAGGACAAGCTGAATCCCTAGCTAGAGACCTCTCTATTCTATTGAAGCTTGGCCTTGAATGGCGCCCCGTCCTGATCGAAGCATTGTACATGATCATCCTCGCTTTCTCAACCCTGCTCTTTCATGGAATCTTCAAAAGCATAGGAGGAAAAGGCTCGATAGAAGATACTTTCAAGATGATCGCTTACGGTGATGCGCCTGGGCTGTTATTCGGCTGGGTTCCCTACTTTGCCACAATATCCGCAGTCTGGTCCGCAGTAATCCAGCTTTCTATCGGCCCCATAGTTTTGCACAGAATCTCCTGGGCGAAGGCCTCCATCGTTTTCAGCGTATTTATCGGCTTAGGGATTGTTGATATCGCGCTCTCCTAAAGAATCGAGACTATTCCACTCCCATATTTGCGAATCCCATGATCAGAGCACATTCACGACCTAGGTCGCGTCTTGTGCTATCGGGATGCACGTAGGAAGTTACTCAATGAAGACGCATCGAGTTCCGAGCAAATGACCCAGATAATGCTTCCATAAAGACTATTCTTCTATGTCGAACGAGAGAGGCTGAACAGATAAAGGGGACAGGGAGTCTTGAAAGGGAGCACTCAACACTTCTTTCCCATTCCGAACTCGATCGGCTCTAAGGAGGGGACCACTCATCCCAGTCTTCTTCTTCCTCTTCCTGGTCTTCCTCTTCTTCCTCTAGCTCCTCGTCCTCGTCCCAACTCAGGCAATCGTAGCATAGCTTCTTCTTCACGTCTCCGCACTCTTCGCAGAACTTGGCGCCGCACTTGGTGCAGACCATCACCTTCGTTGCTTCAAGTCCACAGATCTCACAGACTGACAACCTTATCACCTCATTCTACTGTTTCACCACTGAAAATACAGGCATTTATAAAGTTTATTCAGGAAACGCTAAAACAGATCGTCCGAGAGTGGTTCTGAGCCATGAGATGAATGACCTTTTCTAAGGTTAAGCGATCACCTTTAATATTGTTCACCCATCCAAATTTAAGGATAATCGATGCAAAAGGACCGGAACAGCGGGACTTTACTGCTCTTCTTACTGTTTCTGGCCGCACCCGTCCTTGCTAACATGCCACTCTCAATGGCTGATGATGGAAAAGTGCTTATGACAGGAACTGTCTTCGACGCTGAAACCCATCTGCCCGTGTCCAATGCCACAATAAGCGTGTGGGAAAACCGAAGCTTTGTGGCAGAAGGAAATGCAAATCAAACCGGGAGCTTCGCGATCCAACTAACAAGCAATCGAAACTACAAGCTTTGCTTCTACTCGAGCTCAATCTCATCCAAATGGATCTACATCCCTTCAGTCATAGAAGTCAATGCAACAGGCGCATTGAATGTAACAGCCGAGCTGAAACCAGGAGCATCAATAGTTGTTGACAACGACATTCAATTCGTCGATACCACATCCCCCTCATCCATCTTCAGCTTTGAGCTAATTGACCCGAAAACAGAGAAGGTACTAGATATTGAGGGTTACAGGTTTCTATATGGCACAGGTGAAGATGCTCAGACACGTGTCCTTAGAACAAACAGCTCGATGCTGGTCGTACCCATCGGATTCGCGTTCAACATAAGGGTAAACGCCTCCGCAATTACCGCTGGGAAAACCAGCTATAGATCCTTCGTAATCGACGATCTCAATGCCGAGAACATATCAAGAGGAGATTCAGTCCACGTAGACATACGAAAATACACTCTGAAGTACAATTTTGGCATAGTCGATGAGAGAATCGACGCCATCAAATCTGAAATGAACACGATGGATAAGCTTGGGTTCTATCTCATAGTAGAGAAGCAAGGCATATCATCCATCTTAGCCACAGAAGATATGGCTAGATACCAGTTTCTAGGTGGATTGTACGTCGACAGCTATAAGGTGCTAAGAAAAACCTTTGTTGATGCCTCAGACCTGTACACCAACCTTACCGACATGTACACAAGCGCCGCGACATCAGTACACATGTTAGTATTCTTCCTTGCCTTCACAGCAACAGCGATATGTTTCCTGTTATTCGACAAAACCCTTCTCAAAGTGCTCTCATCAGCCATCCTAACTGCTTCTATGCACATTGCGCTCCACGAGATTTATCCCGGGGCAACATACGTTCCCTCTCTAGTCTACTTGGAGTCCTCCACGGCAGCATGGTTTTCCTCCGTCATAGTGACGGTGTTCCTTCCCCACTTCCTGAAAGGCAGAGCTGTGGATGGCAGAACGCCTCTTAGAAACATATTGGTACCCATATTCTCACTGGCGAAAAGAAGCCTTATGCGCCGAAGGTTGAGATTCGTCCTGACACTTTCATCCGTTACCATTCTTGTGATGAGCTTCGTGGCTCTCACCTCCTTCAACCTAGGTTACGGCCTTGTTCTCAGCCGGCTTTCAAACCGGTACATTCCAGTAGACGCAGTTCTAATCCGAGCCCCAATAAAGGAGACACCGGCGAGGGAACAGACCTTTACACCACTGGAATCAGGCGCCATGGACTGGCTTCAAAAGCAGAGCGAAGTCAAGACGGTGGCTCCAAGAGCAGAAACCCAGCCTATGCTTCTACCTGCCACGTCGCTAAACGGCCGGTCCATACGTGGAGTTATTGGAGTCTTGCCGAGTGCAGAAGCACAGATAGTGAGATTCAATGAAATCGTTATTGAAGGAAGATATCTATCAGATGGAGAGGAGAACACGGTTCTCCTTAGTCACGAATTGAAGAGGACCTTGGGCATCGAGCTGGATAAGACTCTTAACCTTGGGAGGCTGAAAGTGAGAGTCATCGGCTTCTTTGACTATGGCAAGTTGAGGTCGCTCAACGAGCTTGATGGGACTTCGCTTATCCCGAACAAACTTGTGAACCTAGCGCCACCTGGAGAACCCCCCGCTATCAGCGCCTTTCCCGTTGAAGAGGATGAACTTGTTATATGCGGTATAGAAACGGCGTTCAATACAGCTGGCGTAGCACTTTCACGGGTGGATGCCTTGCTTAGGGAGGGAGAGTCACCGAACGACTTCGCGGAAAGAGCTGCACTTGAAAGGAACTATAGTGCTTGGGCCTCCTCCGCCTTGGGGCTTTATGCTGCCAGTCTAGGAACCTATTTTCAGGGAAAAGGTATTCCCCTTGTCATTCCCTGGGCAATCGTTGTCTTGACAGTAGTGATAACGATGCTGAATGCGCTGTATGAACGCAGGAGAGAAATAGGGATCCTGTCAGCTGTTGGACTGAACCCAGCAGACATAGGAGGCATATTTGTCGCCGAGGCTATTGCTATAGGACTCATAGGGGGCGGTGCAGGCTATCTTCTGGGTCTGGGGATGTACAAGGGAATGACATTCTTCCAGATCACACTAGAGGTGAAACAGAAGGTTTCAGCTTTTTGGAGTCTCGGGGCTTTGGGAATAGCCATGACGGCCGTTGTGATAGGAGCCATGACGGCCTTGAGAGGATCAGTGATCATAACGCCTTCTCTCATGAGGAGGTGGCAGATTCAGGGCAAGGAAGAACTGGGGAAGCCGCTTGAATTGTCCTTACCAATAGAGGTCCCAAAGAGCGAGATAGATGATTTCATGGAGTACATTCTCAGAAATCTCCGAGCATACGAAGGAGATCCTGTGACCAGAACCGAGAGAATAAGGGTCTGGACTCAGGAAGATAACGAGAAGAGCATAAGAGGAATCAGGTTCATCTACAGAACAGTGGGCCCCGCCTTCTCATCCTACTCACTTAACGAGCTGACTGCGGAGAGAAAGGCAGAAGAAGAAACCTACAAGTTAAAGATGCTGGCGAATGGAGACAAGAAATGGGTCCACGACACAGGAACCATGATCCGACTAATCATAATGAGATGGAGCACCAGAAGACAGGCCTGAGGCTCCAAGGGGCTCCTTGTAGACTTCACCCGGACCACCTTTCTCGATCTTCTCGATCTTTCCATCACGCATCCAGACCACTCTGTCGCTGGCTCCAATCATCTTCAAGTCATGTGTAGCAGCGATAACAGTCACGCCACGCGTCTTGTTCATTTCCCTAATGAGGTTTATGATATCTGTCCCAGTGTGAAGATCTAGGTTACCGGTTGGCTCATCAGCCAGTATTATGGCAGGATCATTGATCATTGCACGTGCAATCGCAACACGTTGCTGCTGACCAGCTGATAGTTCTAATGGCTTGTGGGCCAATCTCTCGCCCAGTCCCACTGATGTGAGAAAGGCCTCTGCCTTCTTCGCGCCTTCATCTCTGGGGACTCCAGCGAAGACTGTTGGCAAAGCGACATTTTCCAAGGCTGTCAAAGTGTATATCAGGTTAAAGGTCTGAAAAATGTATCCTATTTTTCTGCACCGAAGCCATGCTAGTTCATAGGCATCAAGCTTGGAAATATCCACCTCGTCGATGATTATTCTTCCCCTGGTAGGCCGGTCTAAGCCTCCTATCATGTTAAAAAGGGTAGTCTTGCCCGATCCAGAGGGACCAACTATCGACAGATACTCGCCTCGGCGAACTTGGAGTTCAACCCCATCAAGAGCCTTAATCACTTCGCCGCCTATCTCATAATAGCGAGCTAGTTCTTCCGTCTCGATTATGTTGTCAAACTTCATATCTCAAAGCCTCAACAGGATTCAACTTTGCCGCTCTGTAGGCCGGGTAGATCGTAGCCAGAGTGCTCAGAAGAAGAGAGAGACCCATTGTCTCACCTAGAAGGCTCAGCAAGACGACCGGAGAGATCCTTGTCACAATGCCGAAACCTACTGTGAAGCCCACTGATAATATAGACGCAATGAGGCCCAAGACAAATCCTAGCGCTCCTCCTGCCAAGGAAAGGATGATGGACTCCGCAAGGAACAGCTCGAGCACATGTTGGTCTAAGGCACCTATACATTTCATTGTCCCTATCTCTCTGTATCGCTCGTAGACAGCGATTATCGTGGAATTAGTGATGCTTACTATGCAGACAGCTAGAGAGACGAAGACAAGCCAGTACTGATAGCTCTCAACCTGCAGGGTTCCACCTTGGGTCTGAGTATAAGCCTTGAAGAAAGCGTCCGTAAGAGAGAGCATTGAGAAAAAAGCTATTCCAAGAGTAATCGCAGCCATGATGAGCACTTCTCTGCTGAACCGACGCCTAACATTGTGATAGCTAAGTCTAAAAGCATCCGTAAGGCTGAAGCTTATGCGTCCGACCTCTCTCCCCTTCTTCATGCTCCTTCTCTGAATAGACAGAGTTAGTCAGATAAAGTTATTCTTGTTTCACACGCAAAGCGTTAGTGTAAAGTACCCACGAGAAAACCTATCAGCCCGAAACCCATCCAGATCAGAGCTAGATTCTTGATCCTCTTGGCATTTCCCCTACTGGGATTCATAAGAAGCCAAACAGATGAGAAAACAAAACCTGAATCACATATTGAGATAGGCAAAAAGTACAAAATCGAGACAAGGCCCCAAAACCAAGGTAGTAAGGAAAGTAGAACTGCAGTGAAGTTAAGGACAGTCGCGAATATTGCTGCAAATCTGGAGCCGTACAATACAGCAATGGTCTTAATCTCTTCTTTTGAATCACCTTCAATGTCGACTATTCCCTTCGTCACTTCTCTGCCAGTATTTGAAAGAAAGGCTATGAAGGCAAAAAGCAGAGACGATTGAGGTAAGCTTCCCTTCAAAGCAATTGCTCCATACACAAATGGAACAGATACACATGTGCTAACGAGAAGGTTTCCAAGAAAGCCGGTTCTCTTGCCTTTTGCCGAATAGAGAACCATAACGGCCCAAGCGAGGACCGCTGTCAGAAAGCAGTATAGGTTAGTAAGAAATGCTCCGAGCAGACCTAGAAATGTAAGCATAGAGAAGAAGATAAGAGCTTCTCTGGGAGATACGGCACCAGAAGGAATCGGTCTTCTGGGCTCGTTTATAGCATCAATCTCTCTATCAAAATAGTCGTTCACGGCCATGGCGCTTCCTGTGAGCACGAAGGGAGTGAAGAACGATAGAAGGAGCGGTTGCCACCCAGAGAACTGGAAGCTTAGCCCTGAAGCAAGAGCTGCCCCAACAACGACCGCGAACCCCATCATCATACAGTTCACAGGTCTCATCAGTCTGACAAATGCAAAGGGAGACGCCATGATCTTGACAACGCAACCATAGGATGTTGCACATATAAGAATTGCCTAGCATGGATTTCATAGAGAGAAAGGAGAACGAACCGGGAAGACTGGCACAGATTGAGCGTAAGCTGCTTCGCAAACAGCGTTCTGTCAGGGCTTTCCGCTTCTGAAAAATCGATTAAGGCCTGTCTAGCCTGGATATAGGTGCTGAAGAGCTGCCTAAGACATAAATTCCGATGATAGTGATAATATGTTGTGATCCACATATGGAGTTCAAGGAGATCTATCTCGCTCAAAGAAGGATTCAAGACATCGTGAGAAAGACGCCTTTGGAGTATTCTCCCTACTTCAGTGAAGCCTGTGGCGGAGAGGTCTATCTCAAGCTTGAAAACCTCCAGCTTACAGGCTCATACAAGATAAGAGGGGCTCTCAACAAGATGCTTCAATTAAACGAAGAAGAACGCAAAAGAGGGATTGTCGCAGTCTCATCTGGGAATCACGCTCAAGGAGTCGGGCTTGCTTCGAGGAGACTGGCCGTTAAGGCGACAGTCGTGGTCCCACGAAACACGCCGAAGACTAAGATAGATGCTATCCGAAGGTACGGTGTTGATCTTCTCGTTCATGGTGAGATCTATGATGATGCCGAGATCAAGGCACGGGAACTCGCAAAAGAGTCGTCAAAAGTCTTCATATCGCCCTACAATGATTATCAGGTCATCGCAGGACAAGGCACAGTGGGCCTAGAGATATATGAAGAGAGGCATGACCTTGAAGCGGTGCTGGTTCCTGTTGGAGCCGGAGGACTACTCTCAGGCGTGGCTCTTGCTTTGAAGACGCTTAACCCGAAGATCAGAGTATTCGGAGTGCAGTCGAAAGCTTCATCGGTAATGTATGAATCGCTCAAACGCGGAGAGATCATCGAAATGCCGGTTAAGGAATCAATTGCTGAAGGTCTACATGGCGGCATAGAGAAAGGAGCAGTTTCTTTTGACATTGTGAAACAATACGTCGATGGGGTCATATTAGTCGAAGAAGAAAACATCAAGCGCGCAATCTTGCTTTACCTAGAGCACCACCACCAGATCGCAGAGGGGTCCGGAGCAGTTGTCCTCGCCGCTCTTTTAGAGAGCAGTGGAAGATTCCGCGGCCAGAAACTAGGAGCAGTCATAAGCGGAGGAAACCTGGATCTCACCCTCCTGAAAGAAATACTAACTGAGCAGCACTAAGCTGAACCCACTACAGAGAAGACAGTAACCAATCCCTACTTCTACCAATGATGTGAGAACGTGGCTACGGGTTGCTTAACCGAGACAGTGCTAAACCACTGAAGCTGTTGCCGAACTACAACTTCCTCGTATCCGGAGCAGCTCTAAGCACTGTCTCACCTCTCAACGTATTTGGCCCTGCTCTGAATGGTGGCTGTAGTCTATAACTTGAACTTGGTGCCAGTTTCCTCCATACTACCAAAGGGGATAATCCGTCTCAAACCGAGAAAAGACGAGCCTGCAAGTATCTTCGACCCCGTGAGATAACCTTCATCGTAGCGGCATGCGCAAAAGGAAAGGCGGGGGAATACCTCTTCGCAGGTCTCCAGTGAGCTGAAGGCCTGAAGACTAATGAAATCGTCGTCGAACACTCTTGCAACCTAGCCAATCAGGTTCCAACGGTCTCTAAACCGGAGCCTAAGAAGAATGCGGCTGAAGCACTCGAATCCAAGTTCAAAGAAGCCGTCAGCATCCGGGCAACGAAAACAAAGGAGCCTTAATCACAGTTCTCTGAGATCAACCTCTCTGAATCTATGCACGGATGCGCCTTGACGGCACTCGCCCTATGCTAACCTAGATCATTGATTCGTAATAGTGTTGTGGCTGAGTTTTTAAGGAGGTTCAGACAATAATGAATTACCTACTCAACCTTATTGATACAGCTTTGCAGAGAGGTTGGATGACTGTGCAGAACGTACAGGGTATACTGGCAGAAGGGATATCTCTAGTTCTAAGCGCGCCTCTTGTCGCGATTTACGCCTTTGCAATCCTAATCTTCTTGAGCAATCCTCCTTTACCCGCTTCGCTGTTCGCGGCAACTTGCTTCTTTGCCGCTGTCTTGCCTTTGGTCGTTATACTTTGCAGCAAGAAGCTGGGCGTTATAAATGACC